>Ga0207689_10000229_pt1 | contig 49945 bp, 52 predicted proteins | sample KBSMisM52_FD_184312 | JGI IMG/M metagenome (GOLD analysis project Ga0207689, IMG submission 184312) | Miscanthus rhizosphere microbial communities from Kellogg Biological Station, Michigan, USA - KBS Miscanthus M5-2 (SPAdes) (version 2) | ecosystem: Host-associated > Plants > Roots >...
GAGCCCACCTTCCCGCCGCCGAACTTGGGATGCTTGGCCTTGCAGTCGGCGACCAGTTTTCCATCGACCGCCGGCAGCGGCTTGGTCGCCCCGGGAACGCTGGTCTTCCCCTGGACGATGGGGTTGACGCAGTCTCTCCAGAGACCGTCTCCCTTTTTCCAGTCGCCCTTGATGAAGCCCGCCTTTCTGCAGGCTTCGGCGATCTGCTTGCACTCGTCAGGCGCGCCGTGATCGCTCTTGTTGCCCTGCGCGACTGCGAGAGCAGAACACAGGGACATGGCGGTCAAGGCAAGCATCGTTCGCAGGATCAAAGCTGGCTCCTTTGGATTAAATGGTGAAAGTCGCCACTTATTCGGAGAACTTGGCCGGCGGATAGTCCCGGCTGAATTGCGGCCCCGCGATGAAGGCCTTCGGGTCGTAGGTCCAGAACTGGCTCACGTTCGGGTAGGTGGCGACGGTGACGTTCACAAGCTCGCCGTTGCGCCGCTCGACCTTGCGCACGTAGACGTTGAGGATCGGCTTGCCGTACTCGTCGAGGCGTAATGGCCCCATCGGGCCGTGATCGAGCTTGACGTTGTGCAGCGCTCTTACGAACCCCGCCTTGTCCTCGAACTTGCCCTTGACGAGCTTCATCGCCTCCTCGATCCACAATCCCGAGGTATAGGTGGCGGCGGTATAGAAGCCGGGCGTCACCTTGTATTCCTTGCGGATCGCCTCGACGAAGCGCTTGTTGTCCGGCGCGTCGCGGTCGACCGTGTACCAGCTCGCGGTGTAGACGCCGATCGCCTCGTCGCCCATGTTCTTGAGGATGCCTTCGTCGGTGAGCGTCGGGTTGCCCATCACCACCGGCTTCAACCCGTACTCGCGGTAGGTGCGCAGGAAGCGCAGCGGGTTGGAGCCGGCGAAGCCGGCGTAGACGCCGTCGACGTTGCTCTTGAGCTGGCCGATGAACGAGCCGTAGTCGGGCGCGTTGAGCGGCGGCCAAAGCTTCTGCACGATGCGCCCGCCGGCGTCCTCGAAGGTCTTGTGGAAGCCGGCGGCGCCTTCGTGGCCGTAGGTGAAGTCGTCGGCGACCATCGCCACCCGCTTCATGCCGAGCTTCTTCGCCGCATAGTCGCCCATGACGTACATGGCCTGCGCCGCGGTGCCGTAGGTGTGGATGACGTAGTCGCTAAGCTTCCGCTGCGCGAGGTCGACCTGCGCCGCCGACATCGGCGGCAGGAGCGGCACCTTGGCCTGGAGCACGTAGTCGTCGATCGCGAGCGCTTCGAACGTGGCGAGCGGGCCGACGAGGATGTGCACCTTCTCGCGCTCGACCAGCTCCTGGGCCTTGGACTTCGCCTGCGCCGGCTGGCCGGCGGTGTCGGCAAAGACGATCTCGACCTTTCTACCGGAGAGCGTGCTGTTGCGCTCCTTCAGGAAGAGGTTGATCCCTTCCTCCATCTGCCGCCCGCCGGCGGCGAGGGGTCCGGTCCGGACGGTCAGGAAGCCGATCCTGAGCGGCTCAGCCTGCGCGAGCGCCTGGTTGGATGAAGCGAGACACAGCAAGGCAAGCGCAGCGGCGGCATAGCGAACCATAGTGTTCTTCCTCTCCTTTCTCGTGAGCTTCGTCCTTATCGTACGACGAAACGGCCTTGCGCCAACCTTGCGGCCGCGAACCGAATCGAAACGGCACGGCCGTTGCTTGCCAGTCGAACTAATGATTGCCGAGGCAATCAAAAAGCCTGTGCCGACCGACCGCGAGCGGGCGCCGATCTACCGCGCCGCCACCTTCCGCAGCCGCGACTCGGTCGGCGCGCTGATCGGGTTTGCGCGCAAGGCGCTGGTCGAGGCGTTCGACCGCGAGCTCGCGCCGCTCGGCCTGAACACCGCGCAGGCGCTGGTGCTCGTGTTCCTCGTCGACGAGCGCGCCAGCACCGCCGCCGAGGTGTGCAAGCAGCTCTCGCACGATCCCGGGGCGATGACACGCCTCGTCGACAAGCTGGAGGCGATGGGCCTCGTGCGCCGCGTGCGCGGGCGCGACGACCGGAGGAGCGCGCGCCTGGAGATCACGGCGCGCGGCCGGCAGGTGCACGCCGACCTGACGCGCGTACAGATCGCCATGTTGAACCGCGCGCTGCGCGGTTTCTCACCCGCCGAGGCGAGGGCGCTCGAAGGCCTGCTCAGGCGCGTGCTCGACAACGTGGGCGGCGAATGAGGCGGCTTTCCGTTCTCGGTCTCGCGCTGCTCGCGGCCTGCGCCGATCCGGGTGGCATCACCCACCGCAGCGCCATGGTGGGCGCATCTTCGCTGGAGGTGGACAAGAGTCTTTCCCATGAAAACATGGAAGCAGCCTGGCCCGAGCTCGACTGGTGGAAGCGCTTCGGCGATCCACAGCTCGACGCGCTCGAGGAGGAGGGCCTCGCCGGCAGCCCGACCATCCGCCTCGCCCGCTCGCGCGTCGACCAGGCGCTCGCCGCGGCGCAGGTCGCCGGCGCCGTGCGCAAGCCGCAGGTGAACGCGAGCGGCGACGTGACCCGCCAGCGCTTCTCCGAGAACGCCATCTTTCCGCCGCCGATCGGCGGCTCGACGTTTACGACCACCGAGGTCGCGCTGAACGCGGGCTACGAGCTCGATCTCTGGGGCAAGAACCGCGCGGCCTACGACGCGGCGCTCGGCCGCTCGCAGGCCGCCGAGGCCGACGCCTTCACCTCGCGGCTCGTGCTCTCCGCCGCGCTCGCCGGCGCCTACGTGCAGCTCGCGCGGGCGTACGAGCAGCTCGACCTCGCGCATCGCGCGCTCGAGGACCGCGAGAAGGTCCAGGCGCTCACCAACGACCGGGTGCGCGCCGGCCTCGACTCGCGCCTGGAGCTGAAGCAGGTCGAGACTTCGATCCCCGCGGCGCGCGCACGCGTGGCGCAGGTCGAGGAGGAGATCGCCCTCGCGCGCAACCAGATCGCGGCGCTGCTCGGCAAGGGACCGGACCGCGGGCTCGCCCTCGAGCGGCCGACGCTGCGGATGGCCGGCGTCGCGCTGCCCTCGCGCGTGCCCGCCGACCTGCTCGGCCGCCGGCCCGACGTCGTGGCGAGCCGCCTGCGCGCCGAAGCCGCGTCGCGCCAGGTCGCGGCGCAGAAGGCCGAGTTCTACCCCGACGTGAACCTCTCGGCGCTGGTCGGTCTCCAGTCGGTGACCCTTTCGCACCTGCTCGACCCCGCGAGCGCGATCCCGAGCATCGGCGCGGCGGTGCGGCTGCCGATCTTCGACGGCGGGCGGCTGCGCGGCGCGCTCGCGCAGCGCAACGCCGAGTACGACGCGGCGGTGGAGCAGTACAACCAGACGCTCGCCGACGCGCTGCGCGAGGTGGTCGACCAGCTCACTTCGCTGCGCTCGGTCAACGCGCAGCGCACGGAAGTGGAGAGCGCGCTCGCCTCGGCCGAAGAGGCCTATGCGCTCGCCGTGACGCGCTACAAGGCCGGCCTCGGCAGCCTGCTGCAGGTGCTTACGGCCGAGATGGCGGTGCTCGAGCAGCGCAACCTCCGCGCGGACCTGCAATCGCGCGAGCTCGCGCTGTCCATCGACCTGATGCGCGCCCTGGGCGGCGGCTACGAAGCAAAGGTGGCGATGCAATGAAGCGACGAATCCTTCTTTTCGCTGTGCTCGCCGTTTTCGCGGTCGCCGGCGGCGCGGTTGCGCTCTGGTACTTCCTGCACGGGCAGTACCACGAGACCACCGACGACGCCTACGTCGGGGGGAATCTCGTGCAGATCACGCCGCAGCTCGCCGGCACCGTGCTCGCGATCTACGCCGACGATACCGACTACGTGAAGAGCGGCCAGCGCCTCATCGAGCTCGACAAGTCCGATGCGCGCGTGGCGCTCGAGCAGGCCGAGGCGCAGCTCGCGAAGACGGTGCGCTCGGTGAGGACGTTGCGCGCCACGAGCACCGAGGGCGAGGCGAACGTGGTCATGCGCCGCGCCGAGCTGCGCAAGGCCGAGCAGGACCTCGCGCGGCGGCGCTCGATCGAGTCGAGCGGCGCGGTGTCGGGCGAGGAGCTGCAGCACGCGATCGACGCCGTGAGCTCGGCGCGCGCCACCCTGGAAGCGGCCCGGAAGCAGCTCGAGGCGCAGCGCGCGCAGGTCGATCGCACCGATGTGCACGACCATCCCGACGTGAAGAACGCCGCCGCGCGGGTGCGCGAGGCGCTGCTCGCCTGCTCGCGCACCGATCTTCCCGCGCCGATGGGCGGGTTCGTGGCGCGCCGTTCGGTGCAGGTGGGCCAGCGCGTCGCGCCGGGCAACGTGCTCATGACCGTGGTGCCGCTCGAGCAGGTGTGGGTCGACGCGAACTTCAAGGAGAACCAGCTCGCCAACCTGCGGCCGGGGCAGCCGGTCACGCTGGTAGCCGACGCGTACGGCTCCTCGATCGAGTTCCACGGCAAGCTCGCGGGCTTCAGCGCCGGCACGGGAAGCGCGTTCGCCCTGCTGCCGGCGCAGAACGCCACCGGCAACTGGATCAAGGTGGTGCAGCGCGTGCCGGTGCGCATCCTCCTCGATCCCAAGGAGCTCGAGGCGCATCCGCTGCAGATCGGCCTCTCGATGCGGGTCGACGTCGACACCCACCGGCGTTCGGACGAGCGCCTGCAGCGCGTCGCGCGCCAGGCGCCCGCCTACGAGACGCAGGCCTTCAACTCGATCGACGCGGAGGCAGAACAGGTGATCGAGCGGATCGTCGCTGAGAACACGGCTTCCCCGAACCGCGGCAACCTCGCCGGGATGAATGGGGAAAGCGCGCATGGCGGAGCAAGCGCCCGCCGATAGACCGAGCGGCCCGCCGCCGCTCGAAGGCAGCGCGCGCGTCGTCGCGTCGCTCGCGGTGGCGCTCGCCACCTTCATGAACGTGCTCGACACGTCGATCGCCAACGTGTCGATCCCGGCGATCGCCGGCGACCTCGGCGTGTCGCCCGACCAGGGCACCTGGACCATCACCTCCTTCGCGGTGGCGAACGCGATCTCGGTGCCGCTCACCGGCTGGCTCACCGAGCGCTACGGCCAGGTGCGCCTGTTCCTCGCCACCACGGCGCTCTTTGTCGTCGCGTCGCTCCTCTGCGGCCTCGCGGTCTCGATGCCGATGCTGGTCTTCTTCCGAGTGGTGCAGGGCGCGGTCGCCGGGCCGATGATCCCGCTCTCGCAGACGCTGCTTCTCTCCACCTACCCGCGCGAGAAGGCGGGCATCGCGCTCTCCACCTTCTCGCTCACCATCCTCGTCGCTCCGGTGGTCGGCCCGGTGCTCGGCGGCTGGATCACCGACAACTTCGCCTGGCCGTGGATCTTCTTCATCAACGTGCCGGTGGGCCTCATCTCGCTCGCCATGACCTGGATGATGTACCGCAGCCGCGAGACCGCGCGCGTCAAGCGGCCGATCGACGCTGTGGGCCTGGCGCTGCTCGTCTTCTGGGTGGGATCGCTCCAGCTCATGCTCGACAAGGGCAAGGACCTCGACTGGTTCGCCTCGCCGGAGATCATCGCCCTCGCGGTCGCCGCCGCGCTGTCGCTCTGCCTGTTCATGGTCTGGGAGCTCACGGAGAAGAATCCGGTGGTGGATCTGTCGCTCTTCCGCGACCGCAATTTCTCCACCGGCACCGTGGCGATCTCGCTCGCCTACGCGGCGTACTTCGGCAGTATCGTGCTGTTGCCGCTGTGGCTGCAGCAGTACCTCGGCTACAGCGCGACCGACGCGGGCCTGGTGCTCGCGCCGGTCGGCTTGCTCGCGCTGCTGCTCACGCCGCTGGTCGGGCGCTTCGGCGGCCGGGTCGACACGCGGCTGCTCGCGACCACCTCGCTCGTGATCTTCGCCGTCGTGGCGTGGATGCGCTCGCATTTCAACGCGCAGGTCGATATCTGGACGCTGGTCGTGCCGACCATCCTGCAGGGCGCGGCGGTGTCCTGCTTCTTCATTCCGCTGGTGTCGCTTGCCCTCGCCGGCATGCGCCAGGATCAGCTCGCCGCCGCCTCGGGGCTGAACAACTTCCTGCGCATCACCGCCGGCGCGTTCGCCACTTCCATCGCCACGACCCTCTGGGAGAGCCGCGCCGCTCTGCATCACGCCCACATCGTGGAGCGACTCACGCCCGGCGATCCGGCGACTGCCGCGACGCTGGGCTCGCTCGGCGCGCTCGGCATGCCGCAGGACGCGCAGTACGCGCTCCTCAACCAGATCGTGAACCAGCAGGCCTTCACGCTTTCCGCGCTCGACCTCTTCTACGCCTCGGCCATCCTGCTCCTGGTGCTGATCCCGCTGCTATGGATCGCGCGGCCGCCGCGGCCCGGGGCGGGTGGCACTGCGGCGGGTGCCCATTGAGGTTATTTTGGAAAGGCAGGGTAGCCAATTGAGAGAACCCCACATCGCATGTCTCCTTCTTTTCATTTCCAGCGCGTGCATCGCGGCTCCGCGTCTCGAGGACATTCGGCTACCGCCGGGATTCCGCATCAGCGTCTATGCCGAAGGGCTCGAGCAGGCGCGCTCGCTCGCGCTCGGCGAGCGCGGCACGCTCTTCGTCGGGACGAGCGCCGGAACGGTGTACGCGGTGCCCCCGGGCGGCAGGCGCGCGGTCGCGGTGGCGCGCAATCTCCAGGCGCCGCACGGCGTCGCGGTCCGCGGCGGCGCGCTGTACGTCGGCGAGATCGGGCGCATCCTGCGCTACGACAACATCGAGGCGAGCCTCGAGAGCCCGCCGAAGCCGGCCGTCGTCGCCGACGACCTGCCGCGCGATCGCCACCATGGGCTGAAGACGCTTCGCTTCGGGCCCGACGGGCTGCTCTACGTCGGGATCGGTGCGCCGTGCAACGTGTGCGAGACGAAGGGGGAGTACGGCACGATCAGCCGCCTGGACGCCGCCGGCGGGAAGCGCGAGATCTTCGCCCGGGGTGTGAGGAACAGCGTCGGCTTCGACTGGGACCCAGCCACGCGCCAGCTCTGGTTCACGGACAACGGCCGCGACATGCTCGGCAACGACGTACCGCCCGACGAGCTCAATCACGCGCCGAAGGCCGGCATGGATTTCGGCTTTCCCTACTGCCACGGCGGGGACGTCGCCGATCCGCAGTTCGGCGCCAGGCGCTCCTGCAAGGAGTTCGCGCCCCCGGCGCAGAAGCTCGGCGCGCACGTCGCCTCGCTCGGCATGCGGTTCTACGCCGGCAGCCTGTTCCCGGAGGAGTATCGCGGCGCGATCTTCATCGCCGAGCACGGGTCGTGGAACCGCGACCCGAAATCGGGCTATCGCATCACTGTCGTCAAGCTGAAGGAGGGCCGCGCGGTCAGCTATCAGCCCTTCGCGCAGGGCTGGCTGCAGGGCAACGATTCATGGGGACGCCCGGTGGACCTGGTCGTCGCGCCCGACGGCGCGCTGCTCGTCAGCGACGACAAGGCCGGCGTGATCTACCGAATCGCATACGCCGGCAGGTGAGCGGCGGGGGACCATTGACCCGGGCCGGAATGCAACTATGATTTCAGGCCATTGGGGAGGGGTGCATGGCGAAAGTCGAATATCCGCAGATCCTGAGAAAGTCCGACTGGGACATCAACAAGGGCGTCATCGCAAAGATGTCCGGTGAGACGGGCCTGGGGACGGCCTGCGAAGCCGCCGAGCGCAAGTACAACCTCATCAACTGGCGGATTTTCGGGCCATCCGCCCCGAACGCCGATACCAAGTTCGTCGAGTCATTGACGCGGGTGGAGTTCCGCAGGCACGTCCTCCCCGCCTCCGAGTACATGCTCGAATTGAAAAGCAAGTGCGACGAGGTCGCCGCCCAATTCAAGCAGAGCAGGACCATCCCGATCAGCTCGCGCCTTCACGTGGAGAGGATGTCCGAGGCCGCGGCGGCGTTCGCCAGGCAGCTGCGAAATACCCACGAAATGAAATTCGAGGCGGTGCTCTCGTCGCCCATGTGGCTGCACAAATTCCAGGCTCATTGCAGGGGGGAGTTCAACGACAACGAGCTGGACTTCCTCGTCGCGTGCAAGAACGCGAAGCACTATCCGGAATTCCCGCCGACGGGTCGGGTCGTGCTGTCTCCCGAGCGCGCTCGCGCGATCTTCGATGAATTCATCAAGGATGGCGTGCGCCGTCAGATCAACCTGGCCGCCGACATCCAGAATCCGTTGTGGGATGCGGACAAGGCGGGTGGCCTCGCCGACGCGAACTGGCAGCCCGCGATCCACGCCTGCTACAGGCTGTTGAGGACCGATCCCTTCGTTCGCTTCATGAACAAGCAGCGCGAGAAAGACCCGACGCTGCGTTGGTGAGGCCTCAGCGGCGGCGCGAACCGCCCATCACGGCGGCGCCCATGGCATGGCTCACGGGCACGGGGCGGGCTCCGACGAATCCGCGGTGCACTGGGTGCACCGGCCGGACGAACCTTCTTCCCGTGACGACGATGTACGACGGGTAGTACGGATAGTAGGGATAGCCGTACCCGTACATCGACGAATAGTAGTCCGCCGGATAGGACGGAGAGGACTGATAGGGCTGGGTCGGGTAGTAGTCCGGAGGCGGGTAATAACTGACCGGTGGCGGAACCTGAGCGGTAGGCTGGCCCTGCAGCGCCTGGATCTGCTGCTCGAGCGCCCGCACGCGCGCCTGGAGCTCGTCCGGATTGGCCGGTGCGGGGGCCGATGCCGGCGCCTCGTCTTGCAAGGCGACCTGCACGTTCGACACTTTCGCTTCGGCCGCCGGCGCCCGGTTGGAATAGACCGTGGTGCCGTGCTCGTCGGTCCACTTGTAGATGGTCGCCGAAGCGGCGAGCGGAAGAAGCCCTAGGGAAAGCACCAGGGAGAGGGCCGCAGGCCGCACCAGAAACGACGCAAGGTTCACGACAGCCATTGTCTCCCGGACAAAAGGACACGAATTTCCTTCGCGTCCGTGACGCCCGAATGCTATTCAAGCTCTTCTTCGGGGAGAAAACAAGATGTTCGTGTACCGCCCGCTTCGTCCCGTTCCGCTCGCCGCGGCGCTCTTTTCTTGCATCTTGCTTGCCGAGCCCGCTCTCGGGGACGAGCTCCTCGTCGGCCAGGCCGCCGCGATCAGCAATCCCGCGACGACCGCCAATGCCAAGGGCCTCCAGGCCGGCATCAAGGTGTACTTCGACCACGTCAACGCGAGCGGCGGAGTCGGCGGCAGCAAGGTGACGCTCGTCACCAAGGACGACGACCTGACCCCCGGCAAGATGGTCGCGATCACGCAGGAGTACATCGCCGACAAGCGCGTGGTGGCGCTCGCGGGCTACGTCAACACCGGCGGCATCACCGAGGTGTCGAAGGCCAACCTCCCGGGCCAGGCGGGCATCGCGCTGATCGCACCCCTGCAAGGCGACAAGAGCATCGTCGGCGCGGCGAACTTCTACCCGTTCCGCTCGGGCTATCCGGACGAGGTCATCGCCCTCATCAAGGAGGCGGCGAACACGCAGAAGAAGAAGCTCGCGGTCGTCTACTGGAACATCACCTTCGGGCCGGCGATGATGAAGCTCGCCCAGGAGGAGACGAAGAACGCGGGCGTCAACGTGGTGGCGTGGGTTCCGATCGACGCGCAGGCGCAGGACAAGTTCGACGCGGTCATGAAGGCCGCGGTCGCGGCGGTGGCGAAAGAGTCTCCGGACTCCGTGCTGATGCTGATCTCGGGCAAGTACTCGCTCGAGTTCATCAAGCAGATCAAGAATTCGCAAGCCCAGGACGCGCAGCTCTACGCCATGTCCATCGTGCCCCCCGGCGACGTGGTCAAGGTCGTCGGCGAGCAAAAGGCGCGCGGACTGGTGATCGCGCAGTCGGTGCCGTTCCCGTTCGCCGTGACCCTGCCGCTCGTCACCGAATACCAGAAGCTGATGAAGCAATACGCGCCGCAGGAGCCCCTCTCGTTCTCCACGCTGGAGGGCTTCGTCGCGGGCAAGATCACGGTCGAGGCGCTCAGGCGCGCGGGCAAGAATCCGACGCGCGAGAAGGTGCTGAATGCCCTCAACTCGATGGGCGAGCATGACCTCGGCGGCGTGTACGTGCACTACTCGCCCAAGGAGCGGCGCGGCTGGGGCCAGGTCGACCTCACGGTGATCGGGCCGAACGGCAAGCTGCTGCGCTAGTTCAAAAACAGGGACAGTCCCTATTTTTCTGAATATCGCCGGCATTCCGTAGTTCGACGAAAGCTGACGCGCCTGCAAGCTCCGACGGTGCGCGCCGCTCGCGCGGAATTCCCCGGCGCCGCGCGTGTTCACGGCGAGTAAGCTCTCGTCGCCGGAGGTACGCGCATGTCGGCGCCGTTGGTCCATTTCCTTGGCAAGGCGGCGTCGCCGCCCCCCAGCAGCCGGCTGAGCAATCGCCTTGGCGGAAAGCGCCTGTACGTCGCGGGGCAGCTCAGCTGCACGGCCTCCCGGATTTCCTTCAACCGCTACGAGGATTTCATCCTTCGCCACGGCGCCGCCCGCGCGAGCAGCGCGGCGGACGCGGACATCATCCTGTTCGACAGTTGCGCGTTCAACCAGGAAAAGGAAGAGCAGTCGCTCGCCCTGATCCGCAAGTGCGAGAGCGAGGCCAGGGAGTCGGCGAAGCTCATCGTGACCGGATGCATCGCCGGCATCAGTCCCGCCCGGCTGCAGGAGCACTATCGCTGCGAATACTTCGCGCCGAGCGACGAGAAGCAGCTCGCCTATCTGCTTTGCATCGACGACGCCGAGGATCAATTCCTGGAGCTGTCCGACCCGCGCGGTCGGTTCATGGGCACGGAGGGCTTCGAGGGAGGAGACTGGAAGCTGCAGGCGATGGCGCGCGTCGCCGGGCTGTTCCACCGCGTCGACCACCACGTCTCGTTGCGGCGCGTCCCTTTCCTCAAGCACATGCTCGCGGCGAGCCAGGCCGCCAATCCGCACGGGTATGCCTTGTCGATCAGCCGCGGCTGCCTCGGGCATTGCTCGTTCTGCGTCATCCCGATGGCGAAAGGCAGCACGACCAGCCTGCCGCTCGGCCTCATCACCGACCACGTCAGGACGGTCGTTGCGCGAGGCACCAGGCGCATCGTCCTCACGAGCGAGGACATCGGCGCCTACGGCAAGGACGTCGGCGTCGAGTTTCCCGACCTGCTCGAGAAGCTCGTGCGCATCGACGGCAACTTCACGCTCTACCTGCACTTCTACGACCCGCGCTGGCTGCGGACGCAGGAACGGCGCCTGATTCCGCTGCTGCAGTCCGGGAAGATCGCCTACCTGCAGGCGCCCTTGCAAAGCGGCAGCGACCGCATCCTGAAGCTGATGCGTCGCGGCTACCTCATGCATCACGTGCTGCCCGCGCTCGGCAGGATCCGCGAGCAGGCGCCGGGCGTGTCGCTCGGCACGCAGATCATCGCCGGGTTCCCCTCCGAGACGGAAGGCGAGCATCGCGACACCCGGCGCGTTTTGCAGAGCGGCCTGTTCGACTATGCGCAGATATTCCCGTTCAGCAATCGGCCCGGCGCCGCGGCGGCCGCGCTGCCGGGGCACCTGCCGGCGAAGACGGTGCGGCGGCGCGCGCGCGAGCTCGGCCGGGCGTGGCGGCGCTCGCAGTACGGGCTGCCGTAGGAAGCAGTGGTCCGTACGCGGCGCAGTTCACGGCGGCCCGCGCATCCCGAGGCTAGACTCGGGGCGTGCGAGCTCCGATCCTTGCGGTCGTTCTTATCCTGTCGTGCTCTCCGGCCGCGGCGGTGGACATGTACCGCTGGGTAGACGAGAACGGCAAGGTGCACGTGTCGGACTTGGTGCCCGAGAGGTACAAGAAGACGGCGAAGCGGATCGATTCGACGCAGTTCGAGGTGTCCGCCGCGGACCGCATGGCCGCGCAGGACCGGGCGGCGGCGGACCGCAAGGCCGCGGAAGATCGGGCGGCGGCGGATCGCGCGCGTGAGAAGGCAAGCGCGACCGCGATGGCGCCTCCATCGCAGCCGGCGGCGAAGCCGAAGCCTTTCGGCGAATCCGAGTGCGAGGCGGCGCACCGGCAGTACAAGGAAAGCATGGCCTGCTTCGCGCCGTTCGTCGCCGACAACGGCATCATGAAGGCCGAGGCATTCGAGAAATGCACCTCGGTGCCGGATCCCTCGCCCCGCTGCGGGCCGGTGAAGTCGGACTTCGAGCGCCGCTGAGCGGCGTCAGCTAGGCGGGCCCGGCTTGCGCGGCTGCAGCCGCATGCGCAGCCCCGTCGGCACCATGGTGAACGACAGATGCTCCCGGGGCTCGCCGCCGTTGGGCGTGCTCACAGCTTCGATCTCGAAGCCGCCGAAGAGCATGGCGATGACCATCTTGATCTCCTGCATCGCGAGATAGCGGCCGGGACACAGGCGCGGCCCGGCGCCGAAGGGCATCGCTACGCGCTTGGCCGAGCTTGCGGCCCGGCCTGGCGCACCGTCCGCCAGCCAGCGTGCAGGGTCGAACATCCGGGCGCCGGGAAAGTGGCGCTCGTCGGTCGCCGCGGGGCGCATCAGCAGCATCACGAGGTGGCCGGCGGGAATCTCGATGTCCGCCACGACACGCTCGCGCGCCGCCTGGACGATGAGGAGCGGCGCCACCGGCTTCAACCGCATGGTCTCGTGCGCGCAGGCCTCCACGAACGCCAGGGCCGAGAGCTGCTCGTACTGCGCGGGGAGCGCCTGCGCGCCGACGACGGCGTGCACTTCGTCGCGCGCCCGCCGCATGGCCTCGGGATGGCGGCTCAGGAGCCAGATCATCCAGGCGAGCGTGTTGGCGGTCGTATCCTCGCCGGCGAGCAGCATGGTGAGCACGTTGCCCGCGACGTCGGCATCGTGCAGCCCGCTACCCTCGGTTTCGCGCGCGGCGATCATGGCTTCGATGAGATTCCCGGGCTGCGCACGCAGCGTCGGGTCGGCGTCCATGCGGCTCCGCGCCATCGCGATGAAATTCGCCACCGCGCGATGCAGCTCGCGGAGGTGCCAGGCGAGCGCCCGGTCTGTCCGCAGCCTGAGCCAGCGCCAATCGGGAAAGGGCGACAAGAGCCGGCGGTGCAGCGCCGGAAACACCTTGTCGAGGTGGCTCTGGATCACCTCCTCGTCCGACTCGAGCGTATTGATGTCGACGCCGAAGGCGAGCCCCGCGGTGACGTCCACCGTGTAGCGCATCAGGTCCGCCTGCAGGTCGATTGCGTCGCCCGCCGCCGCCGCGCGCTGCCACCGTCCGGCGAATCGCCGGGTGACCCTCACCAGCGCGGGGAAGTACGACTTGATGTGCGCGGGGTCCAGGCCCGCCATCACCATCGGCCGCTGGCGGCGCCACTGCTCGCCGTTGACCGAAAAGAGACCGTCGAAGCCCATTTCCCTGGCGATCCCGCTCAGGCGCAAAGGGCGCGAGAACCCGTCCGGGCGGTCGCGCAGGACCGACGCGATCGCCTCGGCGTTCTTGATCACCAGGAATTCCCGGCCGCCGAGCCTGAAGCGGAAATAGTCTCCGTACCTGCGGCTCCATTCCTCGGCGACCAGATGCAGCCGGGAGGGATTGACCTGCAGCGAGTTGCCGAGGATCGGCAGCCCGCGCGGGCCGGGGAGGTCGCGGATATTCACTCTGCGAGCGATTTTCGCTCGCGCAGCATAACGTAGAAGCACCACACGCCGGCGGCCGCAGCGACGTGCTTGAGGGTGTGGCCGCTCATCAGGCCGCCGGTCCATTGCATGAGCTGCAGGTCCCCGAGCTCGAAAAACTTGGCCGCGGCGTAGCAGGCGAGCGCATACGCGAGATAGCGGCGGTGCGTGTAGCGGCCCGGGAGCAGCGCGAGGACGAGGACGACCGCGAGCATCGGCGCGGCCTGCACCCAGACCCAGAGGGAGAGATCGCCGCTCTCGTGCCACCACCAGATCGCCGCGGCGGAGACGGCGATGAGCGGCGCCAGGAGCCGGCGCGCAAGCTCGCGCGCCGTGCCTTCGAGGTGCTCGACCAGCAGCGCGGTGAAAAATCCCATGAACGCGATGCCGATCGGCAGGCGGTCCCAGATCAGCGTGGCGTCGTTCGGGTTGCTGTGGTACCAGGCCGAGCCGAAAGCCACGAGCACGTTGCCGCCGAAAAGCGCCGCCCAGCCCGCGCCCGCTTCCTCCGGCTTGCGCCGCAGGAGATCGAGTCCCATCAGGCCCACGACCAGGAACGGCAGGTTCGACACTACGTTCCAGAAATGTCCGATACCAAGGATCGAGCGCTGGTCGGCGAGGTCGTGGTAGGCAGCGGGCTGCAGGATGGGCGCCGCGCCGAAGTAGAGGAGCGGCGCGAGAGCCGCGAGCACGAAGAGCACCAGGTATTCGCGGCGCAGGGTCATTTCCACGCTCCGCGCAGCGCGAGCACGCTTGCTTGCAGGCCCTGCGGCGAGACTTGCTGCGGGGCGAGCGGCTCGCCGACGGCGAGGCGGATCTTCGGGAAGAGCCGCATGACGTGCCGGAGCTTGTCGCGGTTGCGCGCGAAGAGGCTCGGCCACAGGCCCGAGAGCGCCATCGGCACCACCGGGACCGGCGTCTTCTCGAGGATCCGCATCACCCCGCCGCGGAACTCGCTCATCTCGCCGTCCGACGTGAGCCGGCCCTCCGGGAAGAGGCCGACGAGCTCGCCGGCGCTCAATTCCGCCGCGATGCGCTCGTAGGCGCGCTCGAGCAGCTCCGGATCCTCCTTCGCCGGCGCGATCGGGATCGCCCGTGCGGTGCGGAAGAAGAACGAGAGCACCGGCACCCTGAAGATCTGGTGGTCCATCACCCAGCGGATCGGCCGCCGGCAGGCGGCCGTGATCACCAGCGCGTCCACGTAGGAGACGTGGTTGCAGACGAGGATGGCCGGCCCTTCCTGCGGAATGCGCTCGAGCCCCGCCTTGCGCAGCCGGTACACCGAGTGGATCAGGATCCACACCAGGAAGCGCATCAGGAACTCGGGGACCAGGGTGTAGATGTAGAGCGCGACGCCCGCGTTCATCAGCGCGAGCACCAGGATGAGCTGCGGGATCGTCAGGCCGGCGGCGAAGAGGCCGATCGCGACGCCTGCGGCGGCGACCATGAACGCGGCGTTCAGGATGTTGTTCCCGGCGATGATCCTCGAGCGGTGCCGCGGGTCGCTGCGGGTCTGGATCAGCGCGTAGAGCGGAACGATGTAGAAGCCGCCGAAGAGGCCGATCAGCGAGAGATCAATGAGCACGCGCCGCGCGGCAGGGTCGCCGATCACCGCGCCCATCTCCGCGCCGGCCAGCGCGAAGGCGCGGTCGGTCGCGAGCCACAGGTCGAACGCGAACACCGAAAGGCCGATCGAGCCGAGCGGCACCAGCCCGATCTCGACCTTGTGCCCGGACAGGCGCTCGCAGGCGATCGAGCCCAGGCCGATGCCGAGCGAGAAGACGACCAGGAGCAGCGTGACCACCGACTCGCTCGCGCCGAACACGTTGCGCGAGAGGTTGGGGAACTGGGTGACGAGGAGCGCCCCGTAGAACCAGAACCAGGAGATGCCGAGGATCGACAGGAATACCGTGCGGTGCTGCGCGGTGAAGCGGAGGTTGCGGATCGTCTCGGTGAAGGGATTCCAGTTGATCCGCAGCTCCGGATCGGCGGGCGGCGCCTTGGGGATGAAGCGCGAGAGCGCGATGCCGGATGCGGAGATCGCGCACGTCAGGACGCCCACGGCGGCGACGCCCCAGCCGGGCTGGATGACGAGCCAGCCGCCGAGCATCATGCCGCCGAGGATCGCAGCCGAGGTGCCCATCTCGACGAGCCCGTTGCCGCCTACGAGCTCGCTCTCCTTCAGATGCTGCGGAAGGATGGCGTACTTCACCGGACCGAAGAGCGCCGATTGCACGCCGCCGAGGAAGAGCGCGCCGAGAAGAAGCGCGAGGTTCGTGGACACGAACCCGACCGCCCCGAGCGCCATGATGGCGAGCTCCAGCGCGACGGTGACGGTGATGAGCGTCGACTTCTCGTACTTGTCGGCGAGCTGCCCCGCCGTCGCGGAGAAGAGGAAGAAGGGCAGGACGAAGAGCGCCTGGGCGACGTTCTGCAGCGTGTCGGACGACATCGCGGTGAACGAGCTCGTCTGGTAGGCGAGCAGGATCACCAGCGCCTGCTTGAACAGGTTGTCGTTCAGCGCCCCGAGGAACTGCACGCCGAAGAACGGGCCGAAGCGCCGCTCGCCGAGCAGCCTGAATTGACTGCGCTCAGACATGGAAGGCGGGTCTCGAGCGCGCGAGCCTCATGCGTCTACGCGCCGTGCTCAGCGTCCATCGCGTCAGCCGCTCGATGCCGTATCCCTTGAGCCCGCGGTAGATCGCCCTGCTGATGCAGATGTCGATGTTCATGTCGGCGCCTTGTCCGTTCTAGCTGCCGAAGTGCACCTGGTACTTCGCGCCGTTCGAGAACAGGCACGCCCCTGCGCCGCGATTCGACGCCGTGATCGCGTATTCGCAATTGACGTACAAGCCGCGAGCCCCGGCCGCGCTCGCGATGCCGCGCTGCCCTGCCGGCATCCTACCGTCGCCATACACCTCCCTGTGCACCTTGCCGAAGCCCGGGTACTGGGGCCCGACCCGCGTCGCCTCGCCCTGCAATTGTTCACCGCCATACGTCACGGCGAAACTCGCATGTCCGCTCGCGTTGTCGCTGAGTATCACTGTGAGCGGTCCCATCCCGCCGGCGATCTCGTTCAGCGGATAAAGCCGCGCCTGAAGGTTTGTGGGTCCGCCTTGGGGTGGCGCGGACGGAACCGGTTTGCCGGCGGCCATGGCGGCCTGCTCCGATGGCGTGTACCGGAGGTCCATCGGCATCACGTAACAGCCGGCCAGTGCGCCCGACGCCAAAACCACGGTAGCCGCCGCAAGAATCCTGGTGTTCACGTTTCCTCCTCTCGAATGCGAGGCGACGCCCCGCCTGCGGAGGAGTATCCCGAGAGTCGCGCCCCAGGTTCAAGGAATCGATACGAAGTTGCGGTCGATCCCTATTACGGTATCATTTTATGATACTTATCTTGGGTGAGGCAGCGTGTCCTCCGCATTCGTTTTCGAGGGTCTGAAGATGCATCTCAAGGCGCGCGGCATGACCTACGCCGACGTCGCCCGGGCGCTGGACATCTCCGAAGCGACCGTCAAGAGAATATTCGCGGTCAAGAACTGCACCGTCGAGAGACTGGATTCCCTTTGCGAGCTGGTCCAGGTCGATCTGGCCGAGCTGGCGCGCGGCATGCCAAGGGAAAGCCGCCTGATCAACCGGCTGACGCAGGAACAGGAAGAAGAGCTGATGTCGGATCCGGCGTTGCTGCTGGTGGCGGTGTCCGCGCTGCAGCAGCTTCGGGCGGAGGACATCGTCGAAACCTACAAGCTGACCGACGCTCAGTGCCTTCAGCTTCTGTTGCGCCTCGAGCGCATCGGGATCCTGGAGCTGCACGAGAAGAACCGCATCCGGCTTCGCATTTCGCGCACCTTCTCCTGGATTCCGGACGGCCCGATCATGCGCTATGTGAGGTCGCAGACGCCCGACTTCTTCGATCATTCCTTCGGCGGCAAGGGCGAGCTCATGCGCCTGATCAGCGTGCGCGTCTGCGCCGAAGCCCAGGTGGCGCTGCTTCGCCAGATCGAGCAGATCGCTCGCGAATACAGCGAGCAGCACAATGCCGATGCCCGACTGCCGCTCGAGCAACGGCAGCCGGTGAGCGTTCTTCTCGCGGTCCGGTCGTGGGAGCCGGCGCTCTTCAAGGCCCTGCGCCGGGACGAAAAATAGGGACAGTCCCTATTTCTTGTAGACCACCTGCGGCATCTCGTAGGCGTCGTACTTCAACCCGATCTGCGCCCGGATCGCCGGATCGTTCGCCTGCAGCCTGGCGAGCTCTTCCTTGTCGCTCACCGACACGATCCCGACGCCCCACGGACCTTTCGGATCCATCACCGGCCCGAACGCGATCGCCTTGCCCGTGCCGAGGAGATCGGTCCAGTAGGCGACGTGCTCGTGCATCGCCTTCGCCTCCGCCGGGGTCATGTCCTTCGCGAAACCGGGGCGCGGCGGGATCAGGCGGCAGAGAAAGTACATAGGCTTAGCCTCCGAGGTAACCGACGCCGCGCGCCATCAGCGCGGCGCAGAGAAGAATCACCACCACGCCGGCGAGCTCCCAGTGGATGACCTTGCGGATCGCGCGCAGCTTGCCCGGCGCCACCGCCGGCATCGACCCCAGCTTCATCGCCTTTCGCCAGGACGCGAACTGGACCGTGGGATAGATCGAGGCCAGCGCGACGATGATGAACAAGCTCAGCTTCACGATGAATGGCACGCTGTGGAAGTAATACGACGCGCCCTTCTCGAAATAGAACACCCTGAGCAGGCCGACGATGAGCACCGTCAGCGCCGACAAGCCGAGGACCGCATCCGCCGCGGAAAGCCTGCGGGCGTTCGCCGCGTCGAGCTCGCCCCGGATCGCGACGAACTGGACCGCGACGGCGGCGGCGAGCGTGAACGCCGCTAGGTGGTGGAGGAACGCGAGGAGGGCAGCCATCGCTCTTCTTTCCGGTATTTGAACATAGGAAAATTGCTCTGCCCCCTTTTTCGAGCGAACAAAATGTCCGGACAGGCCCGCGTCGAACGTCATTAGGGCGTAGTCAACCGAAAGGAGCCCATCCATGAGCGAATTTGCCCTGCTTTACCGCAGCACCCAGGAAGCCCACCGGGAGGCAATGGGGTCGCCCGAGAAGGCGCAGCAGTCCATGACGAAGTGGCGCGCCTGGTTCAAGGAGATGACCGAAAAGGGGCAGCTGAAGAGCATTGGCCAGCCGCTGGAGCGCGTCGGAAGCGTCGTGACCGGGAAGAAGAAGACGGTCACCGACGGCCCCTATGCCGAGACGAAGGACGTGATCGGCGGCTTCTCCATCATCGAGGCGAGGGACCTCGAGCAGGCGGCCAGGATCGCCTCCGGATGCCCGATTCTCGAGTTTGGCGGCTGCGTCGAGGTGCGCCCGGTGATGCAACTCAACGTCTGATGGAAGCAGAGGAGCATCTGTTCCGGCGCGAAGCGGGCCGGCTGGTCGCGCTCCTCACCCGCGTCTTCGGAATCCACAATCTGGCGCTGGCGGAGGACGTCGTGCAGGACGCCTTCTGCCGCGCGCTGGAGACGTGGAAGTTCCACGGCGTGCCCGAGAATCCGTCGGCGTGGCTGATGAAGACGGCGAAGAACCGCGCACTGGACGTCCTGCGGCGCGAGGGCACCGCTCGCAGGTTCGCGCCCGAGCTCGAGCGGGAGCCGGACTCCGAATGGACGCTCGCTCCAGCGGTGGAGGAGGCGTTCGCCGCGGGCCTCAACGATGCGCAGCTTCGCATGATGTTCTCCTGCATTCATCCGCGATTGCCGGAGGAAACGCAGGTGGCGCTGGTCCTGCATCTCCTGTGCGGCTTCGGCATCGATGAAACCGCGGCTGCCTTTCTCAAGGGCCGCGCAGCGATGGAGAAGCGGCTTGCCCGCGCGAAGCGGACCCTCGCCGCTTCGAAGCGCCTTTTCGACCTCGCCGGCCCGGCCGAGGTCGCCGCCCGCCTGCCGGCGGTGCTGCGCGCCTTGTACCTCCTGTTCAACGAGGGCTACCACGGCGCCTCGCCGCACGCGGCGGTCCGTGCCGAGCTCTGCGAGGAGGCATTGCGCCTCCTTTATCTTCTTCTGGAGCACCGCGTCACCGCGACGCCCGCGGCTCACGCGCTCGCGGCGCTCATGAATTTGCATGCCGCGCGTCTCCCCGGACGCCAGGACGCGGAGGGAAACCTTGTCCTCCTCGCCGACCAGGATCGATCCCGCTGGGACGCTGCGCGCATCGTCGAAGGACGCCGCCAGCTCGAGCTGTCCGCGGCCGGCACCGAGCTCACCCCATATCACGTCGAATCCGCCATCGCCGCCGTGCATGCCCGCTCGTCCAGCGCCGAGCAAACCGACTGGGACGAAATCGTGTCCCTCTACGACGTGCTGATGCGGATCCAGCCGTCTCCGGTGGTGGCCTTCAACCGCGCCGTCGCGCTCGCGCAGCGCTTCGGCTCGGCGCGCGGACTCGAAGAGATCGCGCGGATCGAGGATCGCAAGCGGCTCAAGCGCTATCCGTTCTATCACGCCGCGGTCGCCGAGTTCGAATTGCAGCTCGGGCGCCTGGCCGAGGCGCGCGATTCGTTCGCGGCAGCCCTGAAGCTCGCGCGAAATCCGGCCGAGCGCCGCTTGCTGCAGGAAAAAATGTCGAACCCGGCCTTGCTCGAGCGTCACTGACCCTTCGCTCGCGCGTATTATCTTCTCAAGACGGCCGGAAAGTTCCGCCGGGTTGAGGAGACCCATGCTCATGAAGAACACCATGCTTGCGCTGGCGATCGGGTTCGCAGTGGCCGGATGCGCCTCGTCGCCCCCTACGATGGACGTCGACTACGACACGGCAGCGGATTTTGCCGCGCAGAAGACCTTTGCCTGGATGCCGGCCACCGGCAACGCGGCGGCGAACGAGCTGCTGGTGAAGAGGATCCGGAGCGCCGTCGATCAGCAGCTTCAAGCAAAAGGACGCACGCCGGCCGCGGACAATCCCAATTTCCTCATCGCCATGGACCTATCCGGAAAGACGACCTATGGCGGCTCCACCGGGGTCGGCGTATCGGTCGGCATTCCCGTCGGCAGGGCGGGCAGGGTCTCGGTGGGCGGCGGAAAAAGCAAACCCATCGAATCGAAGGAAGGGACGCTGGTGCTGCACTTCGTGGACGCGAAGACCAAGGCGCTCTTCTGGCAGGCAACCGCCTCGGGAGCCGTCGAACCGGCCGCTTCGCCCGAAGAGCAGCAGAAGCGGATCAACGACGTGATTGCGCAGATGCTCGCGCAGTTCCCGCCCAAGAAATAAGCGAGGCCGGGGCGGAGCCGCCGAGCGCCTCCCTTACTGCGCTCGCGGCGCGCCCTGCTTGCTCGCCGTGACCTTGTCCTTTTCGGCCGGCGAGCCCGTGGCGAACTGCGTCGCCGCGGGAGGCAGCACGATGAAAATATTCGGATCGATCCCCTGGGGTGCTCTACTCAAAGAAACGGCGCGCGAGTCCAACTTGAAAGTCCTCGCGCGCCTGCTCCCGCAACGGCATTACAGCGCGGGAGCGATGAAGTTGTAGTCATTCGCCCACGGCGACTGGGCGGTTTGCGTGCTGCCCGTGCTTGCTTCTCCGGCGCGGCTGGCGACGTTCGGCAGCGTGCGATCGATCGCGAGATCCTCGTACGGGGCGTTCTTGCCGGCGACGTACTCCTGGACGGGCGCGAACTCGATGTTCGGCAGCGCGCGGTCGAGATCGACCTGTTCGAACGGCTTGCCGATTTCCAGCGCGGAGGCGGAGAAGGCGAGGCTGCTGAGTGCAACTGCGGCGATGAGGCGTTTCATGGCGTACTCCCAAAGTTGGTTAAGTGGTACTGCATACGGCCTCCACTTTCGTCGCCGCAGACCTCGGGAGCGTGTCACTCATGGATCACCGTATTCCAACCGAAACGAAGAAGTGCTGCCGGTTGAAACAATGCGGGTTATGGAGTGAGGATTTCTTGGGCCGTCAGGACGCGGAGATAAGCTTCGCGTAGTACGGCCGCAAATCGCACCGCGGCGGCGCCTAAGGCCATACCGGAATTGGACGTTTGGTTGCGGCGTCATATGGCTTTGGTCACAGAGTCTTACGCAGGTTTCCGCTAGTATCCCCGCGGCAAGTCCAGGCGCGATTCGCTTCGCAGCGGGCGCGCACTAAAAAAAAGAGGGAGAACAAATGACAAAACGGACTTGGTTGTTCACGTTCGTCACGACGCTGCTGATCCTTGGTCTGGCGGCTTGCGGTGGATCCGGAGGTGATAGCGGCGGCGGGGGCGGTATTCCGACCGCAAGCAACGCGGCGATTGCGCCGCCGCCGACGACGCCGGTCACGATCAACAACGCCGGCGGGGCAGGGACGTCGCAGACGAATCAGAGCATCGCCGCGAACGGCTTCCAGGCGTCCCAGGGAGCGTTGACCGACGCTGCCAACCCGGCTTCGGGGGCGCTCACGTCGCAAGCCGACGGCAGCGGCACGCAAGCCCAGCGCGAGACCCTCGCCGGGATCGTTCGCCGCCATGCGGAAAGGCTCACTGACCACCAGCCCTCCTTGACCGGTGCGCTACGGGTGCTGGACTCGCGCAGGTGCACCGGGGGCGGAACGGACACCTTCGCCGCCGACGATGCGAGCCACAGCGCAATCGAGGTCTTCGTCCAATGCAACGAGGGCGGGATCGTCCTGCACGGCACCCTCTCGTCTTCGAATGTCAACGCGACTCAAAACCTGGGCTCGACGGTGGGCAGCCCCTATGTCCAGGCTGTGACGGCGAGCTTCACCATCGATCTCTCGGTCGCCACGGCGGGTGCGCCGACCGTAGTCACGCAAGGCTCGTTCACCTTCACGGTCACCATCAACGGAACCATGCAAGCCAACGGCACCGGTGGCGTGCAGCCGGGTCCGGCGACCACGGTAACGATATCGATGAGCGGGCCGAGCCTTCTGACCTCGAACGGCACGGTGCGCGAGCTGCTGTCCAACTTCAGCATCACTCTCGTCTCAGGCCTCAGTAGCTCGTCGATCGCAGCCAGCTACACCTACGCGAGCACGACTATCGGCGGTTCGGTCACCGTGAACATCTCGCCCAACCTCGTGTTCTCGCCGCCGGGAGATCTGCATCCGAGCTCCGGGACCGTCACCATCACCTCGTCGGGATCGCCCGGGACGAGCATCGTGCTGACCGTGATCTCCAGCCCGGTTGTGGGCGTAAGAGTAGACGTGTCCAACGGGGTAACCACCGATACCGTCAACCTCGCGTGGGCAACGGTCGACGCGATGTAAAGCATCTCTTCTTGTCAAAGGGGGCGCGGCTCTAGGGCCGCGCCCTTTTTGTTTGAAGGTTCACTTCGCGATCGGCCTCGCGAAGGCGGGGTCCACGGTATAATCCGTCCTCGTTCCTGTGCTTTCACCAAAGCTGGCTGCGGCCGGCTTTTTTGTTTCTGCCGACTTTTCCCGGGTATCCCATGATCGTCGCCTCCGGCATCGCCATGCAGTTCGGGGCCAAGCCCCTGTTCGAGAACGTCACCGTCAAGTTCGGCGGCGGCAACCGCTACGGCCTGATCGGCGCCAACGGCTGCGGCAAGTCGACTTTCATGCAGATCCTCGGCGGCGACCTCGAGCCCAGCGCCGGCACGGTGGCGATCGATGCCAACGAGCGCGTCGGCAAGCTCCGCCAGGACCAGTTCGCCTACGAGAACGAGCGGGTGCTCGACGTGGTGCTGATGGGCCACGTCGAAATGTGGGCTGCGATGCGCGAGCGCGACGCGATCTACGCCAACCCTGAGGCGGGCGAAGCCGAATTCCTGCGCGCGGCGGATCTGGAGGCGAAGTACGCAGAGTACGGCGGCTACACCTCGGAGGCGCGCGCGGGCGAGCTGCTGCTCGGCCTGGGCGTGCCGGCGGCGCAGCACGAGGGCCCGATGAGCGCGGTGGCACCCGGCTGGAAGCTGCGCGTGCTCCTCGCGCAGGCCCTCTTCGGCGACCCGGACATCCTGCTGCTGGACGAGCCGACCAACAACCTCGACATCCACAGCATCCGCTGGCTGGAAGACGTGCTCAACCGCCGCACGAGCACCATGGTGATCATCTCGCACGACCGGCACTTCCTCTCCAGCGTGTGCACCCACATGGCGGACGTCGACTACGGCAACATCCGCGTCTATCCCGGCAGCTACGACGACTACATGGAAGCGGCCACCCTCGCGCGCCAGCAGCAGCAGGACGCCAACGCGCGCGCCAAGGACCGCATCGCCGACCTCGAGGACTTCGTGCGCCGCTTCCGCGCCCACAAGGCCAAGGCGCGCCAGGCCACCTCGCGCATGAAGCAGATCGAGAAGCTGAAAGTCGAGGACGTGAAGCCCTCGAGCCGCCAGTACCCGTACATCAAGCTCCTCGTGGACGACAAGGAGAAGCTGCACCGCCTTGCCCTCGAGGCGAAAGGCCTCGCCAAGGGCTATCAGCGTGGAAAAAATGTTTTTGAAAAATTCAATCTTTCGATCGAGGCCGGAGAACGCATCGCCATCATCGGCCCCAACGGCGTCGGCAAGAGCACGCTCCTACGCTCCCTATTGAAACCTGAAATTGGCACGGCGAAATGGGCCGACAAGGCCCGGGTCGCCTACTGGCCGCAGGACGCGGCCGACGAATTCCAGGCCGACGAGCTCCTCGCCGACTGGCTCGGCCGCTGGCGCCGCCCCGACCGCGGCGACGATGACCAGATCGTCCGCGCCACCCTCGGCCAGCTCCTCTTCTCCGGCGACGACCAGAAGAAGTCGGTCAAAGTCCTCTCCGGCGGCGAAAAGCAGCGCATGATCATCGCCAAGCTCGTGCTCGCCATGCCGAACGTGATGCTCCTGGACGAGCCGACCAACCACCTCGACATGGAATCTATCGAGTCGCTCAACACCGCCCTCGACAAGTACCCCGGCACCCTCGTATTCGTCTCCCACGACCGCGAGTTCGTGTCCTCCCTCGCCACGCGCATCATCGAGCTCAAGCCGGGAGAAGTCCGCGACGCCGGCGTCGCTCCATCGGCCCCGGCGACGGTGATCGACTACCGCGGCACCTACGAAGACTACCTCGCGCGCGAAGACGGGGTCCTGGCTGCCGCATAAGCATCGCGGCACGTCGATTGCGCCTTCCGCCGGGCACTTCCCGCGGGTTTCGCACTCCAAGTGGAGCGGCGTCAACGTCCTCCAACGCGACGGAGCAAGGCACATGGGTCTTTTGGGAAGCGACAAGTGCCGCAAGACCTGGAAAAGATAGCCGCCGTCACGCTGGAGCACTACAACCGGCATGCCGGGGATTTCCGGGAAGGCACGCGCGATCACGACGTCAGCCAGAACATCGAAGCGCTGCTGCGAGCCATCGAGGGCGAGCCGCCGTTCGCGATCCTCGATTTCGGCTGCGGGCCGGGACGCGACCTCAGGGCGTTCGCCGAGCTCGGTCACGTTGCGATAGGTCTGGAAGGCGCCGCGCGCCTGGCGGCCATGGCGCGCGCCGACAGCGGTGCCGAAGTATGGCAGCAGGATTTCCTCAAGCTCGATCTGCCGGAGCACCGTTTCGACGGCGTATTTGCCAACGCGGCGCTCTTTCACGTCCCCAGCCAGGAGCTGCCGCGCGTGCTGCTGCAGTTGCACGCCGCCCTGAAGCCGCGTGGCGTCCTGTTCGCCTCGAACCCGCATGGCCACAACGAAGAAGGCTGGAACCGCGGACGCTACGGCGTCTATCACGATCTCGAGAACTGGCGCCGCTACCTGTCAGCCGCCGGATTCGTCGAGCTGACTCACTATTACCGCCCTCCCGGCGTGCCGCGCGCGCAGCAGCCCTGGCTCGCGAGCGTCTGGCGCAAGCCGGCGTGAAGTCGTCCCCGCTTAACCCCGGCAGTCACACGCTTGCGTCTAGGACCGGTCGCGCCTGTAAGGCGGCAGGGTGGTGAGCCGCGGGTCATCCACCGCGCCGCCGACGGTGAAGTGGTAGAGCGACTGGAACTCGAGGTCCCGGAAGCCGAACACCTGGTGTACCGGGTTGTCGAAGAAGCAGCCGATGCCGGTCGAGCGCACACCAGCGGCTTCGGCTTCGAGGTAGAGCACCTGCCCGACGAGGCCGGCCTCCCAGAAGAGGCGGCGGTAGAACGACGGCCCGTGCTCAACCAGCGTCGCCTGGTACGCGGCGAGCATGCCGAGCGAGAAGGCGCCGTCGCCGGCGATGTCCTGCCGGCAGCTCACCTGTGTGGCGAGCACGCGCGCGTCCCCGCGCTCGAGCAGGAAGAGCGGGAGTTCCGGCGGACAGCCAGGGGGCGTCTCCCATGAGAAATGCGCGTGCATCGCGCCTTTGAGCGTCTCCACCTTTGCCGGATCGCGGGCAAGCGCGTACAGGCCGGGCTCGACGCCGTCCACGCGGTGCACGAAGAGGCCAAGGTGGATCGCCGGCGCCCAGGGGATCGCGTCCCAGGGCATCGGGCGCTGCGCCGCCGGCCGCTCCGCCCGCGGCATGATGCGGCCGAGCATCCGGTAGAGGCGCTCGCCCGAAATCGAGGTGCTTCCGTCGCACGCGAGAAGGCTGCGCCGCTGGTGAATGATCTGTCCGGAGGAGATCACGGCTTTCGCGACGCAGCCGAGACGGTATCGATGATCTCCCAGGGCACGGGATCGCCGCGGGAGAGGCGGTTCGCCTTTCCGTACCAGCGCTGCGCTTTGAGCTCCTGGACCGCGTGTATCTCGAGGGTTGAAACATTGGTTGTGGCTCTGCCCGGCCATACCGCCATCAGTAGCTCGGCGCTTTCCCGTTCCGCGCCCCCGAAGTCGTCGACGCGGTCCAGACCCAGCAGCGCCTCGATGATTTCGTCGCTCACGTCGTCGAGCAGGCGTGCCGACCAGCCGAGCGTAGCCGCTGCGATGCGCTGCGTGCCGACTGCATGGCCGGCGTCGTGCTGGCAATAGCGGAAGGCGCGCTCGCCGTACTTCCACGCCTCGCGCCAGTAGACCGATGAGAGCCCGACGAGGAACGCGCCCGCGGGCAAGTTACGCGTGAGAACCGAATAGAGCTCGCTCGGGCAGTCGGCGCGGCGCTCGAGCGCATGGCTGCGCGGTGCGTAATGGAAAAGTCCCGGAGACTCGCCCAGCTCTGGAATGGAATCGATGAAGAGATAGCCCTCGGTGGGATGCAGGTTGCCGCTCGACGGATTCATGCGCAGCGCCCAGCGCGTGCCACCGGCCTGCTTCCACGCCGAGAGCGAGAGCGCGTACTCGAAGAGGCGCGACAGCGAGCGCAAGTCGCGCGGTGCGCTCGCCACCGCGCCGGGCGCGTAAAGGCTGTCGTACGGCGGCGGGCGGGGCTCGTCGTCCGGCGCGAGGAGCGGCAGCCGCGTGAGGGGCGCGCCCTCGAAGCAGCGGAAGGGATCGGGCTGGTTGGCCCAGTCGAGCTGCCCCGGGCCGGGCGCGAAGCGGGCGAAGTGGTGCTTCGTGCGCTCGTGGTAGCGCATGACTTCCTCAAGGCGCGCGGCGTCCTGCACGGTGGCGATATGATGATCCAACTGCACCATGCTGCGCCTGAAAAAATCTCAGATAGAGGAGTTCTACGACGCAGGCTATGTCGTCCTGCCTGGAGTCTTTCGCGACGCTGAAATCCGGGAAATCGGCCAGGCTTTTGACCGCCTCCGCGACACGGCGGTCAAACTGACCCGGCCCCGGATGATCAAGGGCGCCTACTTCGTCGTTGAGGACCACCGCATCAATCGCATTGTCTGGTGCGGAGCGGCCGAGCCGGTCCTTCTCAAGTACGGCGAGGACGCGCGGCTCACCTTCCCGTCGAGCCAGCTCCTGGGAACGAACGAAATGGACCAGCTCATCTGCCAGGCCCACTTCAAGCTGCCGGCCGACGGGGTGGGATTCGGGTGGCATCAGGATAGCGACCATCGCCGCTACGGGACCGACGAGTGGACCGACGTGAATGGCCGCGGCAGCTTCGTGCAGACGCTCATGGCGGTCGACGTCATGAACGAGGAAAACGGGCCTCTCATGGTGGTTCCGGGCAGCGGCCGCCAGGGCCATCGATACTTGAAGCAAAACCCTTCTCCGCTGGATGCGCTCTTCGACGGGCGGGCGCGGCCCGTGTTGATGGAGCAAGGCTCGGTTCTTCTGCTAGGGCCTTACACGGTTCACGGAAGCAAGCCCAATCGCTCCAAACACGCCCGCCGAGTCTTCATCAATGGCTATGCCTGCCCGGGCGCGAATCGCCGGATTTATCCGGGAAAGGGTGCGGGGCGCAAAGTCGCAGCCCGCCCGTAACCTCGCCGCAAGCGCGCGCATTTTTGCCTTGGTACACTTCATTTGTCCTGTTGCCAGGGATTGACCTGAGCCACCGTCTGCGACTTGCAGAAGTCCCTGTTTGCCGGCCCGGCACCGAGCGAGGGCCGCAACTGGTAATCCGCATAGAGATAAGTTCGAAAGGGCCGCCCCCGGCCCCTGTCCGGCGTCGTTTGAGTAGAGGTGCGCTGCTGCTGATTGTAGGAGCTGTCGCAGTACTGCTGAGCTGGGTTGGCATCAGTGTGTTCAGGACCGAGCCGGCTTCTACGCCCGCTGCCACCGAGGGGGCGCCAAGCTCGGAGTCTCAGTCCCAAGCGTCGGCACCACCATCACCCATCAGCGAAGTGATCCCCGAGGTCCCGCGAAGCGCTCAGAAAACTATCCGCGGCACAGTCAGAGTGTCCGTTCGGGTGATCGTCGACAAGAAAGGTTCGGTTCTCGCCGCCACCGCGGACGATCCCGGTCCGAGCCGCTATTTCGAGCGGCTCGCCCTCCAGGCATCAGAGAAGTGGACGTTTGCGCCGACGGATTCGGAAGAGCAGCGCATCATGCTGGTGAGGTTCAGCTTCACGCGTGCCGGGACAACGGCGCGCGCGAACTCGCTCCAATAGCCACTAGCGCGCCTCCGGCAGCTCGATCTTCACCTCCAGCACGTCGAGGTTCTGCTGGCGCTCGACATTCACCTTGATGTCCTTCGGATCGATCTTGATGTACTTGCAGACGACGTCCACCAGCTCGCGCTGCAGCGACGTGAGGTAGCCGGGATGGCGCCTGCGGCCGGTGCGCTCGTGCGCCAGGATGATCTGCAGCCGCTCCTTGGCGACCTTGGCGCTGGTCTTCCTCTGGCCGAGCAGAAAAGAAAGGAATGAGCCCATTTCGTCTTAATTTCCCCCGAAAAGACGCTTGAAGAATCCTGGCTTGTAGCCGTTCACGAAGCGCAGCGGCTTCTCTTCCCCGAGGAAGCGGTCGACCGTGTCCTTGTAGGCTTCCGACACGTCCGCGCCTTTCATGTGCACGGCCGGCACGCCCTGGTTGGACGATTGCAGCACCGACTCGGACTCGGGGATCACGCCGAGCAGCTTGATCCGCAGGATGTCCTGGATGTCGTCGAGCGACAGCATCTCGCCCTGGTGCACCCGCTGCGTGTTGTAGCGGGTGATCAGCAGGTGCTCCTTGACCGGCTCGCCGCCCTCGATGGCGCGCTTCGTCTTGCTCGCGAGCATCCCGAGGATGCGGTCCGAGTCGCGCACCGAGGACACCTCGGGGTTGGTGACGACCAGCGCCTCGTCGGCGAAGTGCATCGCCATCATGGCGCCGGTCTCGATGCCGGCGGGCGAATCGCAGACGATGTACTCGAAGCCGAGCTCCGAGAGCCCGCCGAGCACCTTCTCCACGCCCTCCTTCGTGAGCGCCTCCTTGTCCCGGGTCTGGGAGGCGGCCAGCACCGAGAGGTTCTCGCAGTGCTTGTCCTTGATGAGCGCCTGGTGAAGGTTCGCCTCGCCGTTGATGACGTTGACCAGGTCGTACACCACGCGGCGCTCGCAGCCCATGATGAGGTCGAGGTTCCGCAGGCCCACGTCGAAGTCGATCACCGCGGTCTTGTGCCCGCGCAGCGCGAGGCCGCTCGCGAAGCTGGCGCTCGTCGTCGTCTTGCCCACTCCGCCCTTGCCGGAAGTCACCACCACGGTTCTCGTCATTTGCCTCTCCTTTCGAAGGAGTTGTTGTTACTTGAGGGGATCGAACACCAGCCGGTTTCCCTCGGCATCCGATACCAGCCGCACCTGCGTCGGCTTGCCCCGTATCGCCGCGAGCTGCGGCGTCTCGCCGGTCCGATACAGGCCGGCGATGGAAATCAGCTCCGGCTCCATGCCGAGCGTGAAGATCCTCGCGTCGACATTCCCGCGCGCCCCCGCGATGGCGCGGCCGCGCAGCGGCGCATACACGTGGATGTGCCCGTCCGCGATCACCTCCGCGCCCGGGTTCACCATGGCGAGCATCACCAGGTCGCGGCCACGCGCGTAGACCTGCTGGCCCGAGCGCAGCGGCTTGTCGATCACCAGCGCGCCGGTCGCCGCTTCTGGCTCCACAACCTTCTGTACGACCTCGGCATTGGCCTCTCTTGCCGCGGCGGTGCCGATGCGCGCATCGGGCGCCGGAAACAGCCCGGCGGCCTTCGCGACCGCCGCGAGCTCGTTCCTTGCCCCGTGCACCGCCACGGGCGCGAGCCGGTACTTCCAGAGCAGCTCGAGCAGGCCCGGAAAGTCGACCGCCGGACGCTCGCCCCCCTGCGCCTCCGACTCGAGGCGCGACAGATCGACCACCAGCGCGTCGTGATCGAAGAAATCCGGGATGTCGCCAAAGCGCGCCTCGAGCTCGCGCGCCAGTGCATCCAGGTCCGCCGACTTCAGCACCAGGGCGACGAGCGGCAGCGTGGCGCTCTTGATCTCGAAAGTGTCTGGGGTAACGCCCTGTACAGCGATCGTCATCGACAACTGTCGGGCAGAAGCGACGCCGCATCGCCAGGGTACATCAGGGCTGGCGGCGGGAGAATGAAGCCGAGGTGCTGGTTATTCTTAGTAACGCTTCGATTACGAATCAATGCTCCGCGTTTCTTTTAGTTCTTGATGCAATTCCCCCAACGCACACCATTCTAGTTACACCCGCTCCCGAGGGCAACAAATGAACGGTTCTACATCCGTCTCACCCGCGACCTATTGGCTCACATGGCCGCTGCAATTCGCCGAGCTTGCGACCCAGACCTTCCGAGGGAATGGGATCCAGGCTGCTCCCGATGTATTGGCGCAGAACATCAACCCCTGGACCATCAACATCAACTCGAACAACTCGAGCGCTCCCGGCACCGAGCAACGCATCCTCGCGCGGCACAGCTACGGCCGTCAGCTCGGGCGCCTGATGGATGCCGTGGACCTTCTGGTGAACGACCTCGAAGCGCGCAAGGCTTCGACCTCCGGCGACGAGCGCGTCCAGGACTTCCACAGTCTCAAAGACGAGATCGACGACATCAAAGTCAAGGCGGCGCAACGACGGCTCGAGAGCATCGAGGCCGACCTGAAGCTCCTTCGCGACGCCGACGAGCCCGCCTACCGCGAGCTGAAGGAGCGTCTGCGCGATCTGGTGCGTAATTAACGTCTAATGTCGAGACCGCTCGCGTGCACCAGCCGCGGCATCTCGTAGGCCTCGTACGAGAGCCCGATCCGCGCGCGGATCGCCGGATCGTTCTCCTGCAATTCGCTGAGCTCCTCCTGGTCGCGCACCGAGACGATGCCGACGCCCCACGGTCCCTTCGGATCCATCACCGGCCCGAACGCAATCGCCTTGCCCTTGCCGAGAAGCCCGGTCCAGTAGGCGACGTGCTCGTGCATCGCTTTCGCCTCGGACGAGGTCATGTCGTTCGCGAAGCTCGGGCGCGGGGGAAGGAGGCGGCAAAGGAAGTACATGGCGTCAGTTCCTGGGGAAAAGGTGTGCCGAGGTGAGCGCATTCTCGCACCGCCTCGTGGAATCCGGCGCGCGGCGAGCGCGCAGTGGCTTGAGGCCGAAGAGCGGCCGCACCCAGCGCCACGGCCGCACCAGCGACTCGGTCATCGCAAGACAGCCGAGCACCGTGCCGCCCACGATCAGGATCGGCTCGAGCACCGGGCCCAAGGCGAGTGGCGCGAGCGCGGCCGCGAGGACCAGGATCAGCGTCTGGTGCAGCATGTACCAGGGATAGACCGACTCCGTCGCCCACGGCAGCCACGCGAACGGCCGGTTGAGGTGCGCGTGCGCATAGCCGAGCGTGGCCACGATCGCGCTCCACAGGTACAGGTTGCGGAACACGATCGCGATCTCCCGGGTCGCGGGCCCGGCGAAGAAGACGTAGAAGGCGAAGCTCGCGAGCGCCACCGCCAGCGCCGGGCGGCGCAGCCGCATCGCCTCGCGCCAGGGGCGCTCTTCGGTGCCGATCCAGTGCCCGTAGAGGAACGCGGTGAAGTACGCCGCGTGGAGGTACCAGTCATGGACGAGGTCGTGCGTCGGCGCAAAGCGCGGCTGGAGCATCCAGGACCAGGCGAGGAACGGCAATGCCGGCACCACGATGAGCGCTGCCCCGCGCAAGCCGGTGAAGCGCTCGCGCAGCCAGCGCCCGGCGCGCGACTCGAGCGATGGCAGCAGCAGGGCCAGGATCGCCGTGTACGCCCAGAGGTAGGGCAGATACCAGAGGTGGTTCCACGTGAGGCCGTGCTCCCATCCATCGAAGGCGCCGCGAGGCCACGGCCCGCCGCCGTAATAGCGTAGGAGAAAGTGGCCGAAACCCGGCTCCACCCGTCCGTTGCTGATGCCCTGGAGGTAGGGCTGCACGGGGATCACCACCGCCATGCCGAAGGCGAGCGGCAGGAGAAGGCGCAGGCTCCTCTGCGCGAGGAGCTCGAGCGGCGAACTGCCGCGTCGCAGGAAGCCGAGCGCGATGCCGGAGACGAGGAAAATCAGGTCCATGCGCCAGATATTCACGAACCGCATCGGGAGCTGCAGCCACTGGGCGGTGTAGGCGCTCTTCAGGTGCCAGGACCAGCCGGCGACGTAATACATGCCGACGTGGTAAAGGATGAGGAGCGCGAAGGCAGCCGCGCGCAGGACGTCGACGTCGTGGCGTCTTTGCATGGTCCATTTTTGTGCGCGTGCAGTCCAAGGTTGGATGAAAAGGGACGGCGCGCGGGGGATTTGTGACCAAGCGTGGCGGGCGGGGACGACCCGCGCCGGCCGCGCTTCGCCGCGATCGTAGAATCGACTCGTGCCAGCCGAGAAGACCCTGCTCGAGCGTTACGCCCCGTACCGCCGCTGGGTCGAGGCTGGCTTCTGGATCGCGGTCTTCGGCGCGCAGGCAGCGTTCAACAGTGGGGTCACGGTGATCGAGCTACGCCGCCTGGGCGTGCCGCACCATCCGTGGGAACCTGTCGTGTGGGAGGTGACGAGCAATCTCGTGCTCCTTTTGCTCGTGCCTGCGCTCGCATGGCTCGAGGCGCGCTTCCCGCTGCGCTGGGATACTCTCCGTCGCGGCCTGCCCACGCACATCGCGGCGAGCCTGCTCTACTCGGCGATGCACGTCGCCGCGATGCTCGGGCTGCGACACGCCGTTTATGCCGCCCTCGACGCACGCTACCGCTTCGGGGATTGGGTGCCCTCGCTGACCTACGAGTACCTGAAGGACGTGCGCAGCTATGCCCTCATCGTTGCCACCATCGCGCTCTACCGGTTTTTCCTGCTCCGGCTCCAGGGCGAGGCGCGGCTGCTCGACGCGCCCGACGAGGGCGCGCCGCTCGAACCGCTCGAGCGCCCGCAGCGCTTCCTCGTGCACAAGTTGCGCAAGGAATTCCTGGTCGCCGCCGGGGACATCGAGTGGGTCCAGGCGCAGAGCAACTATGTCGGTCTGCATGTGCGCGGCCACGACTACCTCCTGCGCACCACCATGGCCGCGATTGAGAAGCGCCTCGACCCGGCGCGATTCGTGCGCGTGCACCGAAGCTACATCGTCAACCTGGACCAGGTCGCCGAAATCGAGCCGCTGGAGTCCGGCGATGCACGCCTTCTGATGCGCGACGGCAGCCGGATTCCTTGCTCACGTTCCTATAAGGAACGCCTCCGCGCCGTCGCCGCCTAACCGGCCGTCGATCGAAGACTGGGCATTTCGTACGAAAAGGGGTCAGAGGAATTTTCTCGTTACAACTCTTCGCCGCTCGGCGGCTCGACCTTGCCGCGTCTTTGCAGCCGCCGCATGACGAGCGAACAGAGGAGCGCCCACGCCGCGCCGACTGTCCATCCGGCGGCAACATCGGTCGGCCAGTGCACGCCGAGACAAACGCGGCTCACTCCCACGAGCACGGTGAGAACGACGGCGACCGATAGCAGATAGATCTTGATCCGGATCGAGCCTTCGACGCGCGCGAGCAGCGCGCCCAGCGTGAGGTACGTGACGGCCGCCATCATCGAGTGCCCGCTCGGAAAGCTCGTCGTGTAGACCAGGCTCCCATGAGGAACGAGATCCGGACGCGGTCGATCGAATCCGAGCTTCAGCAGCGTGCTCAGCACCAGCCCGCCGGCCACGGCCACGAAGACCGCCACCGCGGCGTAGTGCTTTCGCGCGAGCAGGAGATAGCCCACGGCCGCGAAGGTCATCAGGCTCAGCATCGCGACTCCGCCCAGCGCCGTGAAGTCGCGCGCCATCTCCTGCACCCACGGCGGTCCCCACGGCACCGCCGGGTCGGCCGCGCTGCGCAAGGCGAGGAGCAGCCTGCGATCCCAGTCCGCCGTCTCGCCTTCCCGGACCTCGCCTGCGATCGAGATGAAGAGCCAGAGCAAGGCGCCGAGCAAGCCGATGACCGCGAGCACCGACGCTTCGACGACCGGCAGGCGCCGGCGGAGAGCGGAATAGAAGGTGGACACGCGTAGTTCTTTCCCGACTTGTGTCAACGAACGTGAGCTCGGACCTCGCGCCCGTTATTTTGTTTGCGCAGCCTGGCGTGCGGTCTTGCACGGTCAACGACCGCGGATCACCGGCGTTGTGACATGTGCGGGGTTAACCCTGCGCCGCTCACGGCACGCTCAAGCGATTTCCGCTCAACCTGCGTGTAACGTTCGGCCGATATGATCGACAACGTATATGCGCATCGTCAGCCGCCTGCTCGAAGGAATCGTCGCCCTGGTGTTCGTGTTCGGGCTGCTCGAGTCGCTCCTCACCGGCGGCAGGACGGGCGCGCGCGGCCTGGGGCGTAGGATTTCTTCAGGGCAAAGCTCGGAAGCGTGGATCGGCGGCTACGCCGGCGCGATGGGCTGGGATGGACAAGTGCTGCCGGCGAAAAGTGAAACCGGGTCCCCGGCTTCGCGGGGACGACGCCCCGCGCGCTTAACGCCTGCCAGGCGCCAGACGGTCCGGGCGCGGCGGGTGCTTGCCTCGGCGGCGGGCCGGCGACGCGGTCGATAAGGAAGAGCGTCTGCGATCTGCTGCGTGATTAGGTGTGGGGCCGCCTGAGCTTTTCTGAGACACTTCAGGCGCAACCCAAATGCGCCGGATTCCGGGCGCCCAGTGCGCCGCCATGTTCCTGATCGCCGCCGTTTTCCTGAGCGCCGGCGCGCTTGCCCAATCGACTGGCATCTATCCGCAGCGGGCGGTCCGGATCGTCGTGCCGTACCCGCCAGGCTCGGGGACCGACATCGTCGCGCGGCTGCTCGGCCAGCGGATCGGCGAGCACTGGGGCCAGCCCGTGGTGGTGGAGAACCGTCCCGGCGCCGGCGCGATCGTCGGGGTCGATACGGTCGCCAAGGCGGCGCCGGACGGATACACGATTGGCATCGCCGACACCGGCCCCTTCGCGATCAACCCGGCGTTGTATCCGAAGCTGCCTTACGACCCGGTGCGCGACTTCACTCCGGTGATCGAGCTGGCGAAGTTGCCTTTCATGCTGGTGGCGCATCCCTCGCTCGGCGTGTCGTCGGTCGCAGAGCTGATCGCCAAGGCGAAGCGCGAGCCGGGACGGATCAACTATGCCTCGGTCGGCAACGGCAGCAGCGTGCAGCTCGCCACCGAACTCTTCAAGAAGCAGGCCGGGATCGACCTCGTGCACATCCCCTACAAGGGCAGCGCGCCCGCGCTGAACGACGTGCTCTCCGGGACGACGCCGGTGATGTTCGTCAATCTGCTGTCGGGCCTGCAGCACGTAAAGAGCGGCCGGCTCCGCGCGCTTGCCGTCGCCACCGGCGAGCGGCTGCGCGCGCTGCCCGACGTCCCCACGGTCGCCGAATCGGGCGTGCCGGGCTACGAATTCCAGACCTGGTTCGGCATCATCGCGCCGGCCGCGACGCCCGCCTCGATCGTCGAGCGGCTGAACGCCGAATTCCGCCGCGCGCTATCGATCCCCGAAGTCCGCGAGCGCCTGATGAACGAAGGCGGCATGCAGCCCGTGGGCGGCAGCGCCGCCGAGTTCGCGGCGCTGATCGCCGGCGAGAAGGACCGCTGGGGCAAGCTGGTCAAGGAAACAGGCGCCCGTGTCGACTGAGCCCCTCGCACCAACCAGGTTGTTAGCCCGCTACATCGCCACGTCGCGCTTCGACGTGCTGCCAGCCGGCGTAGTACGCGAGGCGATCCGCTCGCTCGTGAACTGGACCGGCTGCGCCATCGGCGGCGCGAATCACGAATCGGTCGACATCGCCCTCGCGAGCCTCGCGCCCTTCGCCGGAGCGCCGCAGGCGGCGCTGCCCGGACGAAGCGAGAGAACCGATTGCCTGCTTGCCGCGCTGCTCGAGGGCATCGCTTCACACGTGCTCGACTTCGACGACACCCACCCGGAGATCTTCGTGCATCCCAGCGGGCCGGTCGCCGCCGCGCTTCTGCCGCTCGCCGAGCTGCGCGGTTCCTCCGGCGCCGAGCTCATCAATGCGTTCGTCGCGGGCGTCGAAGCCGAATGCCGCGTTGCGCGTGCGATTCTGCCGTCCCATTACGCGGTCGGCTGGCACATCACCGGCACCGCCGGCGTCGTCGGCGCGGCCGCCGCGTGCGCGCGCCTCCTCGGGCTCGACGAGCTGCGCACCACGTGGGCGCTCGGCACCGCCGCGACGCAGGCGTCCGGGATCCGCGAGATGTTCGGCAGCATGGGCAAGAGCTTCCACGCCGGGCGCGCCGCGCAGGGCGGCCTCGCCGCAGCGCTCCTCGCCCAAGGCGGCTTCACCAGTGCGGAAACCGCGCTCGAGGGCGTGCGCGGCTTCATCCACGTGCTTTCGACCACGCCCAACCCGGCGGCGCTAACCGCACGGCTCGGCGAGGACTACGAGCTCCTGCGCAACACCTACAAGGCGTATGCCTGCGGCCTCGTCATCCACCCGAGCCTCGACGGCTGCCTCCAGCTTCGGGAGCGTCATCGCCTGCGCGGCCCCGAGATCGAGCGCATCGAGCTCGCCGTGCATCCGATCGTCCTCGAGCTGACCGGCAAGACCTCGCCGCGCACCGGCCTCGAGGGCAAGTTCAGCGTGTTCCATGGCGCGGCCGTGGCAATCCTCGACGGCGCCGGCGGCGAAGCGCAATTCAGCGACCAGCGCGTGAGCGCACCCGATGCGCTCGCCCTCCGCCAGAAGGTGCGCGCCACGGTCGATCCCACGCTCGGCAAGGAGCAGGCACGGGTGAGCATCCTCCTCAAGGACGGCACCCGCCACGACCTGCGCGTCGAGCACTTCTCAGGCAGCCTCGAGCGCCCGCTCACCGATGCCGAGCTCGACGCCAAGTTCCTCGCCCTCTCCACCCCCGCGCTCGGCTCCGCCGCGGCACCCGCGCTCGCCGCGCTTCGCACCCTCCCGCAGGAACGCAACGTCGCCGACGTCGCTCATCTCTGCGCCAAGGCGTCTTGAGCTTCATTCGACTTCAACGTTCGCCCCTGCGGCGACGCTTTTCCATTTGCGAACTTCCGTAGCGACGAAGGAACTCGCCTGCTCGCGGTTCATCACCATCGGTTCGACTGCCATGGCGGCGAGCCGCGCGACGTAGTCCGGGTCGCTGAGAATTTTCGCGGTCGCTTCGCGCAGCCGCACCTGCACAGCCTCGGGCGTCTTGACTGGCACGCCGATGCCCCACCAGGTGCTCGAGACCACGCCTGGCATGCCGAGCTCGGCGAAGGTCGGCACATCGGGCAGTAGCTTCAGCCGGCTCGTGTGCGCCACCGCCAGCACGCGCAGCTTGCCGCTCGCCAAATTCGATTTAAGCCCCGTGAGGTCGTTGATGATCATGTCGACGTCGCCTGAGAGCAGCGCGAGCGTCGCTGGCTGCCCGCCTTTGAACGGCACGACGAGGAGGTTGGCGCCGGTCTGCTGCTTGAAGAGTTCCGCCGCCATCTGCACGATCGTGCCCGGGCCCGAGGAGGCGATGGTGTACTTGCCGGGGCGCGCCTTTGCCATCGCCACTAACTCCGTCGCGCTCTTCGCCGGCAAGCCCTCGCGCACGGCGAGGATGTGCGGCGCGTTGGCGAGCAGCCCGATGAGCGCGAAGTCCTTCCAGAAGTCGTACGGCACCTGCTTAATGACGAGCGGGTTGATCACCATGGTGCTCGTCGTGCCGAAGACGAGCGTGTAGCCGTCGGGCGCGGCGCGCGCGGCCGCCGCCGTGCCGATGCTGCCGCTCGCGCCGTCGCGGTTGAGCGTGACCACCGGCTGGCCGACGATCGCGGACAGGTGCTGGGCGTACAGCCTGCCCACGATGTCGGCGGGCCCGCCGGCGGGGAAGGGCACGATCATCTGGATCGGCTTCGCCGGATAGTCGTCGGCCGCAAAGCCGCTGGTAAAGGCGGCGGCGCAAGCGAAGAAGAGAAGAAAAATGCGGATGGCGTTCTTCACGCCACTCCCCGGAAGTCACGGACGCATTCGCCGTACGAGGCGCGGCGCGTAATGAATTCGCCGGCGTGCAGGCTATGGGCGAGGCGCTCGAAGCCCGCCTCGGAAACCGCCGTGGTGCGCGCCCAGACGCCGGCGCGGTGATAGCGCTCCAACGCCGAGCGCAGCACGTCGTGCGGCACGTCCGGAAAGAAAGACGCCGTCACGCGCGCGAGCTCGGCCGGTCCTTCGGCGGCCAGCCAGTCGAGCATCGCCTGCGTCGCGCGAGTGAGGGCGGCGAATTCCTGGCGCCGCTTGGCGGCGCTGTCGCGCGAGGTCATGAACGCGGTGTAGGCGGTCGGACCGCGCGCGGCGGCGGCGTAGAGGATCGCGTATCCCTCGGCGAGCGCGCGGCTCGCATAGGGCTCGAAGAGGTGCGCCGCGTCGAGCTTTCCCGCAGCGAGCGCCTCGAGCTGCTGGGCCATGGTGAGGTTGTCGACAATGCGGCCGGCGCGGCGCATGGCGGCGGTGTCGACGCCCGCGTCTTCGAGGTCGGCGCGCAGGCAATACCACGGCGTCGGTACCTCGGAGACGACGCCGAGGCGCATGGCGGCAGCGTCCTTTAGCTTGAACGAGCGCTCGCGCCCGATCAGGTAGAACGGGTCGCGCCAGACCACTTCGCCGAAGGAAAGGAGCCGCGCGCCGTCGTCCGGCGTCGAGTCATGGTCCTTCAGCACGCGCATCGGCCCGCCCCACTGCGCGTCGATGCGGCCGCGCTTCACCTCGCCGATCGTGCCGCCGGGAGCGTCGGAAGGCAGCCACTCGACCTCGAGGCCTTCGCACTGCGGGAGCCCAAGCGCGCGGATGGCATAGAAGGGCGCGTAGAAGACGGCGCGGAAGTTCTCGGCGATCCGTAGGTTCATGGTCGCGCGAGTATAGACTTTGCGATGCGTCTTATCGGGGAGGAGACATGCGAACCAAAACGTTTTGCGGATTGATTTCGATCTGCGCTGCGCTGGTGCTTGCGGGCAGTGCCCTGGCGCAGGCGTATCCGACCAGGACCGTGCGCCTGATCGACGGCTTTTCGCCCGGCGGCTCGACCGACATCGTCGGGCGCCTCATCGCCCAGAAGCTTTCCGACAGCTTCGGCCAGCCGGTCGTGGTCGAAAACCGGCCGGGCGCCGCGGGCACGGTTGCGACCGAGATGGTCGCGAAGAGCGCGCCCGACGGCCACGTCATGCTGATCGTGCCTCTCACCTTCACCGTCAGCCCGAGCCTGTACAAGCTGCCGTACGACCCGGTGAAGGATCTGCTCCCGGTGACGTTGGTCGCCGCGGCGCCGCTCATGCTGGTGGTGCACCCGTCGGTGCCGGTGAAATCGGTGGCCGAATTCATCGCTTACGCGAAGGCCAATCCCGGCAAGCTCCACTTCGGCTCGGGCGGGGTGGGCAGCACGCCGCATCTCGCGGGCGAAATGCTGAAGAGCATGGCCGGCATCGAGGCGACGCATGTCCCGTACAAAGGCGGCGGCCCGGCGCTCGCCGATCTGGCCGGCGGCCAGATCCAGTTCATGGTGGAGAATATTCCGAGCACGGCGCCGTACGTCAGGTCCGGGAAGCTCGTCGCGCTCGGGGTGACCGATGTCAAGCGCTCGCCGGTGCTGCCGGAGGTGCAGACGCTCGACGAGAGCGGACTCAAGGGCTACCAGATCATCGGCTGGAACGGGCTCTTCCTGCCCGCCGGCACGCCCCCCGCGATCCTCAACAAGCTGCATGCCGAAGTCGCCAAGGCGCTCGCGCTGCCCGACGTGAAAGAGCGGCTCGCGTCAATGGGCTTCGAGGGCGTCGGTGATTCGCCGGCGCACTTCGCGGCGTTCGTCCAGGCCGAGATGGCGAAGTGGGCGAAGGTCGTCAAGGACGCCAACATCAGGGTCGAGTAGCCGATGAGCGAAGGCAGCCACGGGTTGAGCGATCCCGCACTGCTCTCGCTCACGGAAGTGGCAGCGCGCATCCGTAAGCGCGAATTGTCGTCGGTCGAAGTCACGCAAGCCCTGCTCGCGCGCATCGAGCCGTGGCAGCCTCGGCTGAATGCTTTCGTGCGCATCGAAGCCGACGCGGCGCTCGCGGCGGCGAAGCAGGCAGATGCCGTGCTTGCGAGGTCCGGGCCGAAAGGCGTGCTGCACGGCGTGCCGCTCGCGCACAAGGACATGTACTACTTCGCCGGCCTGCCCGCGGGCTGCGGCTCGAAGATCCGCGAAGGGTGGATCGCACCGGAGACTTCGACCGTCATCCGGCATCTGCAAAATGCCGGCGCCATCCGCCTCGGCGCGCTGCACATGGTGGAGTTCGCCATGGGACCGACGGGACACAACGCCTATCTCGGACCGGCGCGCAATCCTTGGGACACCGCGCGCATCAGCGGCGGTTCGTCGTCCGGCCCGGCTGCGGCCGTCGCGGCACGTCTCACCTATGCCGCGCTCGGCTCCGACACCGGCGGCTCGATTCGCATTCCGGCGAACTTCTGCGGCGTGACGGGACTGAAGGTGTCCTATGGCCGCGTGAGCCGCGCCCATGTCATGCCGCTCTCCTTCACGCTCGACAGCGTGGGACCGCTATGCCGCAGCGCCGAGGATTGCGCGCTGATCGCCGAGCTGATCTTCGGCGAGGATCCGCTCGATCCAGTCACCGCCGGCGCTCCCGCCTGGAACAAGGCGGCAACCGAGCGCCCGGCGAGTTCGCTCAAGATCGGCGTCCCGAAGCGGTTCTATGTCGACGACCTGGAGGCGGACGTCGCGGCGGCCCTGGATGACACCATCAATACCTTGCGGCAGCTCGGCGCGAAGATTGTGTCCGTCGATCTGCCCGATCCGAAGCCAATCGATGCCGCGGCGTACGTCGTGCTTTCGGTGGAAGCGACGTCCTTTCATGCGCCATGGCTGCGGACCCGCGCGCAGGACTACACATCCCCGATCCGCCAACGCCTGGAAAACGGTCTCGCCTTCAGCGCGGTGGAATATCTGGAAGCGCTGCGCTGGCGCGGTCCGGCGCTGGCCGCGCATCTCCAGGCGATCGGCGATGTAGACGTCATCGTCGCACCGGCTGCGCCCGCAGTGGCGCCGAAGATCGCCGACAGCGATCCGGCTGGCGGCGCGAATGCAGACGCCATCAAAGAGATGTCGCGCTTCACGCGGCCGATGAACTATCTCGGGGTGCCAGCGTTGGCCGTGCCGGTGGCGCACTCGGCGGACGGTCTGCCGATCGGCTTGCAGCTGGTCGGGCGGCCTTTGGGCGACGAGACTCTCGTCGCGCTCGGCCGCGCCTTCCAGCAGGTGAGGGACGAGCATCTGCGCGTTCCGCAACTAGCGTGAATCGGAAGAGTTCGCCGGCTTCCTTGGCATCGACCGGCGACTTGACGCAAGGAAGCGGTGCCGTCCCTTACTCGTGGTCAATCTCGATGTTTTGTTTCGAGCCGCTACTGGCGATGGAGACCATTATGCCCACGCCAGCCAGGATTACGACGCCAATCACGATCCAGCTGGTCTCGATGTTCTGCAGAATGCCCAGCTTCCAGAGTGCGGCGAGAATGCCACCGATAAGCAAGGCAAATCCCAAAAAATACATTCCTGCCCATTTCATGGCGCACCTCCTGATAGGCGACTGCCTCCGAGCAATTGACGTTCCCAGGCCCTGGGGCCGTCCCGTTACACTCTGGCTTTCATTCGGAGTTGGGAGCCCATGAACCTGCTTCGCATCGGAGCGGCCGCCGCCGGCCTGCTGCTCGCTCCGCTCGGCTTTGCGCAATCGTATCCGTCGAAACCCGTCACGCTGGTCGTGCCGTTCGCCGCGGGCGGCGGCACCGACATCGTCGCCCGGCTCGTGGCCGAGCGGCTGCGCGAGCCGCTCAAGGGCAGCGTGATCGTCGAGAACCGCCCGGGCGCCTCGGCGCAGATCGGCAACCGCTACGTGATCGAGTCGGCGCCCGACGGCCATACGCTCCTCGTCGGCACGACCTCGCTCATCAACGGGCCGGCGCTCTTTCCGAAGCTGCCGTACGACGCCGAGAAGCAGCTCCGGCCGGTGGCGAGCCTCGCGGACCTGCCGATCTTCCTCGCGGTGAGCACCAAGCACTCGGTGAAGACGGTGCGCGAATTCATCGACATGGCGAAGAAGAGCAATAACCTGAACTACGCCTCGGCGGGCCCCGGCACCTCGCTCCACATGGCCTCGGAGTGGCTGAAGATGAACGCCGGCTTCCAGGCGACGCACATCCCGTTCAAGGGATCGGCCGGGGCGGTGGTGGCACTCGCCGGCGGGCAGGTCGACTTCAGCATGGAGAACCTCGGGCCGGTGGCTCCGATGGTGCAGCAGAACCGGGTGCGCCTCCTCGCGGTGGCTTCGCACGAGCGCCATCCGCACGTGCCCGACGTGCCGACGCTCGGCCAGTCGGGACTGCCGGACGTGAACCTCGCCACCTGGATCTTCCTGATGGCGCCGGCGGCGACGCCCGACGCCGTCGTTTCTCTTCTGAACAGGACGGTGAACGAAATCCTCGCGCGCCAGGAGATGAAGGACAAGCTCCTCGAGCAGGGCTTCGTCGGCACCGGCGGCTCGATCGAAGCGATGCAGAAGCGGCTGAAGGACGAAGCCGTGCTGTGGGGCACCGTCATCCGCACGGCCAAGATCACGATCGAATAGGAGACGCCGCGTGTCCGACAAGCTCGTAAAGATTGAGAAGGAAGGCCAGGTCATCACCATCACGCTGGACAACCCGCCGGTGAACGCGGTCTCGACCAAGGTGCTGAACGCGCTGAACGCCGCTTTCGACCAGGCCGAGGCCGATCCCGATGCACGCTGCATCGTCTTCGCCGGCGCCGGCGAGCGCGCCTTCTGCGCCGGCGGCGACATGAAGGAGGAGAAGGACTTCGGCGACCCGGAGACCGCGCGCGCCTTCCGCGTCCTCGGACGCAATACGCTGAACCGCATCGAGAACGGCAAGCTTCCGGTGGTCGCCGCGCTGCACGGCTACTGCATCGGCGGCGGCACCGCGCTCGGCTGGGTGTGCGACATCCGCATCGCCGCCGACAACGTCGTGTTCCGCGCCGGCGACGCCTACCTCGGCATCCTGCCCAGCTGGGGCATGGGGCTCACGCGCCTGCCGCGCTACGTCGGGCGCAACCGCGCGCTCGACATCCTGCTGATCGGCGAGAACTTCGGCGCGAAAGAAGCCTTCGAGATGGGCCTCGTCACGCGCGTAGTGCCGCGCGCGAAGCTGATGGACGAGACCTACGCAGTGGCGCGCCGCATCTGCAAGGCGTCGCCCACCGCGATCTACGCGACACGCCGGGCGGTGGCGCGCAACCTCCGCGCAAACTGGGCCGAGATGGTGGACTTCGAAAGCGAGCTCTGCGACATGATGTTCTCGCACCCGGACGCGCACGAGGGTCCGAAGGCGTTCGCGGAGAAGCGCGAGCCGCGTTTCGCCAAGTTCACGAAGTAACGAGAAATACAGGCATGGGGATTCGAAGCCTCCTCAACCCGCGCTCGATCGCGATCGTCGGCGCCTCCGACAAGATCGGCCCCGGGTTCAACGCCTGGAACGCGCTTAAGCACGTCGGCTACGAGGGAAAGGTCTACCTCGTCAACCCGAACAAGCCCGACCTCCTCGGGCAGAAGGCCTATCCGAGCCTGCGCGACATCGACGGCGAGGTCGACGCCGTTTTCATTGCCGTAAAAGCCGAATCCGTATTGGAAGTCGCGACTCAGGCGGTCGAGAAGCGCGCCGGCGCGCTGGCGATCCTCTCGAGCGGCTTCGGCGATGCCGGCGACGCCGGTTTGGTTCTTCAACAAGAATTATCCCAATTCGCCCAGGCGAACGACCTCGCCGTCTGCGGCCCCAACTGCCTCGGTCTCCTCAATTTCTCCGGCCGCTCGGCCCTCTTCGGCACCTCGCTCCCCGACTCGGTGAAGCGCGGCGGCATTGCGGCGGTGGTGCAGAGCGGCTCGATCGGCATCGCGCTCCTCAACTCCGGGCGCGGCCTCGGGCTCTCCCACCTCGTCACCTCGGGCAACGAGGCGGTGACGGCGACCGCGGATTACCTCGAGGCCTTCGTCGACGACCCGGCGGTGAGCACGGTGATCGTGTTCGCCGAGCAGATCCGCAAGCCGCAGAAATTCATCGCCGTCGCCGCTCGCGCCGCCGCCGCGACGAAGCCGGTCATCGTGCTGAAGAGCGGGCGCTCGGAGCGCGGCCGCGCCGCCGTGATGGCGCACACCGGCGCCGTCGCCGGCAGCGTCGAGGCCTGCGACGCCGCGCTGCGCGACGCCGGCGTCATACAAGTCTTCACCCTCGACGAGCTGATCGAAACCGCCGCGCTCGTCTCTCAAATCAGGACCAAACCTCGGGCTCGTAAGGTCGCTGCGCTGTCCCTCTCCGGCGGCGAGATCGCGCTCGCCGTCGACGCCGCCGAGGAAAACGGCGTCGTCTTCGCGGCTGTCGGCCCCGCGCAGGCGGGGCTCCAGTCACTCCTGCCGCCGTTCGCGCACATCTCCAACCCGCTCGATCTCACCTGGGCGGGCCTCTACGACCCGAAAGTCGCCGAGGGCTGCGCGCGAGCGCTCGCCGACCTCGACGACGTCGGCACCATGGTCCTCCTCCAGGACGCGCCCACCGGCCTCGGCGCCCAGCAGGCCGCGCGCTATTCGGGCTTGCTAAAGGCGGTCGCGACCGGCGTCCAGGCCGCCGGCAAGCCGCTCGTCGCCGTCTCCAACCTCTCCGACGAGCCACACCCCGAGCTCGCGCGCGTCGCCCGCGAAACCGGCGTCCCCTACCTCCGCGGCACTCGCGAAGGCCTCTTCGCAATCGCCCGCTACGCCGCCCAGCGCCCACCTCGCGAGCGCCCCCCGTCCGATCCTCGCGAGCGCGCCGCAGCACTCGAGCGCTGGGACCGTCTGCAAGGCAACCCCATGCCCGCCGAGCACGAGGCCCGCGCCGTCCTCGAAAGCTACGGCATTCGCGGCCCCGAGGAGCGCTTCGTGCACACCCCCGACGAAGCCGCCGCAGCCGCCCGCGTAATCGGCTTTCCGGTGGTGCTGAAGGCCATCGTCGCCGGCGTGGTGCACAAATCCGACGCCGGGCTGGTGAAGCTGCGCCTCGCCTCCGAAGAATCCGTCCGCGACGCCGCGGCAAAGATGGCAAAGCCCAACCTCGGCTTCCTCGTTCAGAAAATGATCACCCCGATCGCCGAGCTCCTCGTCGGCGCCCGCGTCGACCCCGACTTCGGCCCGCTCGTCGTCGTCGGGGCGGGCGGCGTGAACGTCGAGCTCTACAAGGACGTCTCCGTCAGCACCGCGCCCATCTCCGAGCCCGACGCCCTCGCCGCCCTGACCTCAACCCGCATCGCGCGCACTCTGGACGGTTGGCGCGGCGCCGCCCGCGGCGACACCAAGGCTGCCGCGAGAACGATCGCCGCCCTCTCTCGCTTCATCGCCGACTTCGCCGACGACTTCCAGGAAGTCGAGCTCAATCCCCTCGCGGTGCTGGAAGAGGGCAACGGGTGCCTCGCCCTCGATTGCGTGATCGTTCCGCGCGGCAAATAAGAAACTGCTCCTGATCTAATTCTAGGTCGGCATGCCGTTCTTCGGCCTCGACCTGGGAGCTTCGGCTGCGTCTGCATCGCCTTCTTCCTCAACACCGGCGCCTACTACGGCGAGATCCTGCGCGCCAGCATCGACTCCGTCCCCGCCGGCCAGACCGAGGCCGCCCGCAGCACCGGCCTCGGCCGCCTCCAGACCATGCTCTACGTAGTCCTTCCGCAGGCCGTGCGCAACGCCCTCCCGGACCTTCTCTCCAACACCCTCGAAGTGGTGAAGCTTACGGCGCTGGGCTGCGTCATCGCCGGATCGAAGGCCGCCCTTGAATCCAAGTACTTTAACTGCCGACCGCCTTTTACTTCTTGGGGTCTTCTGAAGGCACCTGTTCGGCAGCACTTAGCCCCGCCTCTAAGCGCTTGCGTCGAAGATGCCGCAACACTTCGCGCCCTTTCTCAGAGAGGGACCAGTACTCTTCCTTATCGGCCGCGAGATGCTTCTTCGAAGAAGGTTCTACGAGATCGAGGGCTGCTAGGTCAGCGATGATTCGCTTCATGGTATTCCGCGGTATCGGAAACGTTTCTCGAAGTTTGCTTCTCTTGTCTCCGGCTTGCATGAAGGCGACAAACTTGAGCATGTCAGAAAAACTCCTCTCGGCGATCATGTCTGGCGCAAGTAAGTTGAAGATCGATCCAAGAGAGACGCTTTTTTGATCTTCCCAGTTCTTGCTCTCTTTGTACCAAAAACCAATCAATTCTTTGTTGTTGTTTAGGATCGCTAGGATTTTCTCTACATCTTCCTCTTCCGCCTTAATCGCTTCCGCGGCGCGCTCGTCTAACCGAGCTCGAAGGGCCGCGTTTTCCTTGCTCAGACGCCCCAATTCCTGGACTGTATCTGGCCCAGCTGTTTGGTTAGCACGTACCCATCCGATTCGGGGCACGGTCGTGAATTGCTTCATCAGCGCGATCGCAACCTTGCCGTAGAGATCGTCCGAAGAAGACCAATAGCTGATGTACTTACTCTTAATCTTTGCCTTAAACGCCTCTAGAGCCGTTTTGCTCTTCGCGTCGGCATCGACAAATTTTGCTGGCCACGTTGCGTCGGGCTCAATCACAAATCCAAGTATCGGGACCTTTTGTTTGGCGGCGTAGTCGTATTCGCGTTCCGTATAGCTAATACCGCTCGTCAGTTCCACTGATCCATATCGATGAGCACAGATTATGACGTAGTAGTCACACTCATCGATCGTCCGTTGGATGATCTTCCACTGTTCTTCGTCCGCTGCGCTAAACATTTCCATCCCAACCGGAACGTGCCCCATTTCTAATATTGCCTTGATGGCTTGCTGGCGCTCCTGCTTGAGATCTTCGTAGGTGGCGCTTACGAAGATCTGATACTTGACATTCACCATTCGAATCCTCTCGATCTATGGCCGCAACCTAAGCGCTCGTTTCACGCGCATCGCGCGTAGCCCGAAAAGCTATTACGGCTAGCTCAAACGGCTGCGGCTGTAAGGGGCAAATGCCACGACCTAGCAGCCCTCGGCCGTCAGCTGAAACCATGCCGGTCGACAGCAGCGGCGATTGCGCTGACTGGCCAACGGCGGATGCATCGAGCGAGAATGGCGTTTCGAGAATCGGATGCACGCCGCCAAGCATGGAACGTGCGCGGCAATCATCGTCGGGCTGCATCCAGCACGAAAACGCATTAAGTAGGCTCGGCGAGTACCGAAGCCCCTGACCACCTAGTCCAAAAGCATCGATCACGCCGCTGTCGCCGGTCGCCGGACCGAACTCCGGGTTCGGCGGCGAGCCTTTCATGAACGGTCCCTTCACCAGGGGTGAGGGCGCGGTGAACCACTGACCGGGGAGGGCGGAGATCTGGATGCCGATTACTTCGCCGTTGGCGCAGAGGCGAGTGACGAGGGTGCAGCCGGGTTCGGCATCGCCGGCGAGGAGGATGAGCTGGCAGGCGGGCATCCAGACGTTGAGGAAGTAGAGAGGCGCTTCGGCGACGGTGCGGAGGGCGGCCTTGGCGGAGTCTGACTCGCCTTTGCGCGTGGTGAGGAGGGCGTGGAGGAGGGTGGTGGCGCTGGAGAGGCGGTTGTGCAGCTCATCGCCTTCGCGGATGGCGGCGCGGGCGAGGGAGAGGAGGTCGACGGGGTGGTCGAGGAGCTCGGTGAAGCCGGGGGCGAGGACGGTCTCGCGAAAGGCGAGTTTCTCGAGGATGGCGGGGTCGCGGGTGCCGAAGCGTTGCTGAGGGCCGGCGCCGGTGCCGAGGTAGGCGTAGTAGCGGCTGCCGCCGACTTCGTCGGCGATCTCGGCGACGGTGGTCTTGGGGGAGACCATGGCGGCGAGCGGCGTGGCGACGCTCTTCGTGTAGGAGGGCTCGAGGCGGACAGCACCGGAGGAGAGCAGGCGCTCGGCTTCGTCGGGGGTGCGCGCCCAGCCTTCGTGCAGGCAGGAGAGCACCGCAGCATTGAGCATCGGGATCGGCGGGCGCGTCGGGTCGGCGAGCGGCGGGCCGGCGTGGAGGAGGGTCCGGCCTTCGAGGCCGAGGGCGCTCCTGGCGTCGCGAACGGCGGTCCACTGTGGGCGCACGGCGGCCATGCGCTCGAGCGCCTTGTCGTTCCGTCCGGTTTTGGCTTCGGCTTCGATGCTAGGATTTATACATCACAGGGAGACCTCGATGAATCTGGTTTGGAAAACCGTTGCCGCGGCGTTCGCGGCGTCCTTGATGGCGGGTACGGCGGGCGCGCAGGACACGATCAAGATCGGCGTCACGCAGCCGCTCACCGGCGCCTTCGCCGCCTCCGGGAACTACGTGGCGCAAGGCGCGAAGCTCGCCGAGGAGGAGATCAACAAGCAGGGCGGGGTGCTGGGCAAGAAGATCCAGCTCGTGATCGAGGACAACAAGTCCAACCCGACCGAGGCGGTGGCGACGGCGGAGAAGCTGATCTCGAAGGACAAGGTGCCGGTGCTGATGGGCGCGTGGAGCTCGACGCTCACGCTCGCGGTGATGCCGAAGCTGATGGAGTACCAGGTGCCGATGCTGGTCGAGACCTCGTCCTCGGGCAAGATCACCACCTCGGGCAACCCCTACATCTTCCGCATCAGCCCGACCTCCGAGATGGAGGCGAAGGCGTTCGCGCCGATGGTGAAGAAGTTCAACATCAAGAAGGCCGACTTCCTCGCCACCAACAACGACTTCGGCCTGGGCGCGTCGCAGGAGTTCCAGAAGATGCTGAAGGAACAGGGCGTCCAGATCGGCGCCGCGGAGACCATGGACCCGAAGGCGACCGACTTCTCGGCGCAGCTCGCGAAGATCAAGGCGTCGGGCGCCGACACGCTCTTCGTCACCACCGCGGTGGAGCAGGCGACGCTGATCCTGCGCCAGGCGAAGGAGCAGCAGGTGAAGGCGCGCATCATCACCACCGGCGGCTCGGTCTCGCCCGACCAGCTCATCGCGCAGGCCGGCGCGGCGGCGGACGGCTCCTACCACCTGGTGTTCTTCACCCCCTGGTTCCCCGACGCGGTGAAGAACCCCGACATCGCCAAGAAGTTCGTCGGCGAGTGGACCGCGCGCAAGTACGAGGCCGGCGGCCTCACCGAGGGCTTCCGCGGCTGGGACGGCATCCACACCATCGTCGCGGCGATCAAGGCGGCGGGCAAGGCCGAGCCCGCGGCGATCCAGAAGGCGATGTGGAACGTGAAGGTGAAGGGCATCAACGGCGACATCGCCTTCATCAAGCAGGGCCCGGCGGGCAAGGAGAGCGCGCAGAACGTGCCGAGCGTGTACGTGGTGCGCATCGACAACGGAAAAGTCGTCAGGAACTGACCGGATCGCGAGGAGGGACCCGCCGCAACTCCCGCAGAGGGGCGGCGGGTTTTTTTTGCCCTAGATGGACCAGCTTCTCCAGCACGGCCTGAACGCGCTCATGCTGGGCGGCACCTACGCGCTGCTCGGCATCGGCCTCACGCTCATCTTCGGCATCATGAAGGTGGTCAACTTCACGCACGGCGAGCTGTACGCGTTCGGCGCGTACATGATGTACGCGCTGGTGATGCTGCTGGGCGTGTCCTTCTTCGTCGCGCTGCCGCTCGCCATCGCGCTCGGCGTGGCGCTCGGCGCGCTCCTCGAGCTGGTGCTGCTGCGGCGGCTGCGCG
>Ga0207689_10000231_pt1 | contig 49731 bp, 46 predicted proteins | sample KBSMisM52_FD_184312 | JGI IMG/M metagenome (GOLD analysis project Ga0207689, IMG submission 184312) | Miscanthus rhizosphere microbial communities from Kellogg Biological Station, Michigan, USA - KBS Miscanthus M5-2 (SPAdes) (version 2) | ecosystem: Host-associated > Plants > Roots >...
CAGCAAAGCGGTCGCATGCGAAGTTAGTGCTAGCGCCGCAAGCTTAATTTGTCATTCCGACGAGGCGCGGAGGAGGAATCTACTACTGCCGACACATTGGTGGCGCTATCCGGGAAAAGCAAATCCTCGTCGCTTTGCTCCCCGGAATGACAATGTGGAGAACTAGAATGCGCTGCCACCGCCACCGCCGAAGCCCCCGCCGGAAAATCCTCCTCCGCCCCCACCACTCCATCCAGATCCGCTTGAGCTGGCGCGCGGCGCCGACACAAATGTCTGGTGCATATCGCTCGCCATGCTGTGCACGGAGTTGGAGAAGAAAATCGGGTTGAAAGTGCTGTATCCGCCCGGAGAGGCATACCAGGTCGGCGGATTCTGCACGATTCCCGCGAAAGCTTGCGCCCAGTTGTGTTCCACACCCAGCGCCATCGCGAACGGTAGAAACTTTTCAAACGTATCCGGAGGCATGCGCTTCAGACGATCGGCATCCACGCGAGTCATGAACTCCTGGAAACCGAGTACATGAATTCTGGCTTGAGCGCCTTTGACCGTGTGCGCTTTCATCTCCCGGGCAAATAGCCACCAGATCATCGCCGACACCATGGCTGCCACAATCAGTGGCGAGACCGCAGAGAAAACATTTTTGAATCCGGTAAATTGCATCAGGGCAAACGGGGCCACACTTAGCAGTGCTCCAGCAATGCTGTAAGCATTTGCCGACTCGGGATCGAGCAGATACATGCCTTTGTTCCGCAATCCGCTCATGATGTCCTGACGAATGATAGGCAGCGCGGTGTAGAACTGATTTTTTAAGCTGGACAACTTGGTTGCAGTTCCTCCGCCGGCAAACACATGTTCCAGCATCACGCGCTCAAAGGGGATAAGATCGCCCCACTGCCCGCGGTCTTTCAGGAGATGGAAAATGTAATCCTTGCGATGGAAGATCAGGAGCGTGGTGTCGGAGACTTCCTCGATCTTCACATATCCGCGTACGGCAAGATCCACGAGGGTGCAGGTGATGTCACGCGGATGAACCGTATCATCCACGATGGTGCCTGCCTCAGCAGGTGTCATTCCTGGCGGCGGCTCATACATTGGCGCAATCGAACGTCCGGCGGCGGGATCACGTCCTTTGTAGTACCAGATCGCCCACATCACCGCCAAAGTCACGAATGGCAAGAACACAATTGGATTGCTGCCGAGAAACCACATCACATGCATGAAGGCACTGGGCTGTTCAATGATGCCGCTGGGAATGTAGACATCGATGGTCATACCGCCGCGAATCGGCAACGGGTTTGTCGTTTCAAACGATGTGCTGGCACCGTCCACGTTGGAAGTGACTTCGTGGGAAGTTGATCCATAAGTCCCGGTGAACGCCTGCGCCTTCAATTGCCCCGAGGCTTTTTGCGGTAACAGCACTTCCGCGCTTACGTGGTCGATAGGGACGGGCCAGTCATTTCCCGTAACATTCCAGTAAAACTCATCGTGCCCGCCGGGGTCTTCGAAATGGCGTATGGCATTGCGCACAATGTAGTTGATCTCGACGGTGCGCGTAGTATCGACCGCGTTGGGAATAAAAATTTTGAGATCGAGAGTGCCACCTGATGTTTTCGATTCGTATTCTAGTTTCTGGCCATCTCCGTCGGTAACACTGGTCACATCGAGGAACAAAGTGTAGTTGGTCCCGCGCGGCCCGGGATATTCAGTCGGAATGGTGCGATGAATACCGTGCCATTCGCCGATGAACGCGAGCGTGATTCTCTCGCGGACGGAGGTGGAGCCATCCTGGGTGACGTTGATCGTGTCGTGGAAATCGGCGATGCGCCAGTCGCGGGCGAACAGGGGAACCGAGCAGAACAACACCAAGCAAGCAAAAGCTATTCGTCGCAGCATGTTATTAAGAATCTCTCCATCGTTGTTGTAAAACGGGAGGGCCCGGCTTGCGCCGGGCCGTAATCCTTGAAAGAAAATTTGGCTTTCGCCTCTGTCGTTCAGCAGCGGCTAAAGCCGGTCTGATTTTTGTTGCTATGGGCACGACTGAAGTCGTGCCATCCCGACCGGTGTCCTGCATCGAGAACCTAAAATTTCACCGCAACCGGCTCGCGGTCTACTGCGGCGGTTTCGAAGAACTGCCGCTGCGAGAACCCAAACATGCCGGCGAGAATATTGGTGGGGAACGATTGAATCTTAGTATTCAAATCGCGAACGACGGCATTGTAGTAGCGGCGCGAGTTTTGGATCGCATCTTCAGTTTCTCCCAGAGAATTTTGCAATTGGCTAAAATTTGCTGAAGCTTTTAATTCGGGATAATTTTCCGCCACCGCGAACAAACTCTTCAACGCCCCGGACAACTGATTCTCAGCAGCCGCCTTATCAACAGGGCCTGTTGCCTGCATCGCCATGGAGCGAAACTTGGCAATATTTTCAAATGTCCCCTTTTCGTGGGCAGCGTATCCCTTCACGGTCTCAACCAAATTGGGGACGAGATCGTGGCGGCGCTTGAGTTGAATATCAATGTCCGACCAGGCGTTGTCGGCGCGTACCCGCAACTGCACTAGACTGTTGTACATTCCGATCAACAGAAAGACGATGACGACCAGAACCCCCAATACAATCCAGCCAGCCATAAGCGTTCGCCCCTTAAAAGGAAGTTGATCAAGGCGACGGTATCACACGGGGTACATGGGCAGCAATGAGCCGACTTGTTTGCGCTTTCCGGCTGGCACAGGCAGCGTAAAATACCAATTTGGAGTCCAATAAGTATGGGCTGTTTGACACAAAAGTCTGTGAAATTTGTTGCAACTCTGGCCGCCTTATTCATCTCTCTGGCAACCGCTGCCAACGCACAAACCTGCCTGACCGCGGAGGAGATGGATGCCGCCATCAAGTCCGCTTTGACTGGCGCCGCCCAGCGCTATTACGGCTGGGTCGGGCAAGGAGATGTGGCGTCACTTCGGCAAAACGCCATTCCAGGTCTGGCGGCGAATTTTGGTGGGATTGAAGCTGCCGTCACTGAAAACAAGGCTAATCTCGCCGGCACCAAGCCTTCCCCCCGGCCTCCTTATTTGTTGAAGCTGGATGGAAGTGCTCCCATTGAACGAGCAGAGTTTTTGTGTGGGGTTTTTGGAGCGAATGGTCAGACCCCAACCAGCGCCGTGTTCGCAATTCCCAATCTGCCCCCTGGGAACTACGCGGTCGCGGTGCTCGATGCCTCCACCGCCAAAGGGCCTTACACAGTTTCGTTCGTGTTGCAGCAGGAGGGGACAACCTGGAAGTTCGCGGGATTTTATGTGAAGGCCGCCCAAGCTGCCGGGCATGATGGTCAGTGGTTTGTTACAAAGGCTCGGGAATTTAAGACCAAGGGGCAAATGCGTAACGCATGGTTGTATGCCGCAGTAGCCCGCGACATGCTTGTGCCAGTGCCTTTTATGAGCACGATGGTTACCGACAAGCTCTACGATGAATTCCAGAGTGTGAAGCCCGCAGATTTGCCGCCATCTGACATCAGCGCTGCCGGCAAGACTTTCAAAGTGAACAGCCTCTATCTTCTTCCAGTGAATAACGAGCTTGATCTGATTTTGAAATATGCGTCCGCGGACGTCTCCAATACCACGCAGACATTTCAGGATAATCAGGCTGTGATGAAAGCCTTGGTGGCAAAGTATCCAGAGTTTCGGGGAGCTTTTGATTCGGTGGTAGTACGGGCGGTCGAACCATCGGGTCGCGATTTTGGGTCGCTGCTGCCGATGAAGGATATTAAGTAGGCAGCGATTCGATCTCTCGTTCCAGAACACACTGTTCCGGCTTCTTGTCGTCCCGCAATCGCAAAAATACTGGCGCGCGCAGCTTCATCCCGCCATCTTCCGATTCATGCGTCCATTCGGTGAATTTAATTTCCGCCACCAGTTCCGGCTTCACCCAATGAACTTTGCGGAGAGCTTCGACATGGCTGTGGAATGGATTGTGCGTGATTTTTAGCTTTTCTAATTTCTTCCAGTGATCTTTTAACGTAGCATGCGTAAAACCAGTGCCTGCCTGTCCAACGTGAATCAGCTGTTTCTTTTTGTTATAGAGGCCAAGAACGATCGAACCAAAATACTGTCGTGTGCCTTCGGGCTCGGTGTATCCGCCGATGACGCAATCGATGGTGTCGGTGATTTTGATTTTCAGCCAGTCGCGCGTGCGTTTTTCCTCGTAACAACTGTCCCGCTTCTTGGCGAGAATGCCTTCCAGTCCCTGCTGCTTGGCCGCGGCGAACAGCGCCTTGCCCTGGTCGAAATGGTCGGAAATGCGAAGCGGCCCTGCAGCCACAACCAAAGTGGCCAACGCCTGTTTGCGCTGCTCAAGAGGCAAGCGACGCAGGTCGTGGCCATCAAAGTAAATCAGGTCGAAGGCGTAATAGAGAACCTGTATCTCAGGATTGCCAGCAACACGTTGCCCCCATTTACGAATGCCGGTGCGCTGCTGCATCAGACTGAAAGATGACCGTCCGTCGGTGTCGAGGGCGACAATTTCTCCATCGAGTACCGCGGTCTTTGCTTTAACGAATTTAGGGATGTCTTTTAATTCTGCGAACTGAGCGGTGAGATCGTTTTGCGTACGAGAAACTAATCGCAGCTTCCCATTTTCAATAAATGCCACGGCGCGGTAGCCGTCCCATTTGATTTCGTACAGCCAGGCGGGATCGTCAAAGGGATCTTCTACAGACGTGGCCAGCATGGGATGAATAGCGGTCGGCATGGACCGGCGTGTACCATCCAAGCCTTGAACAACCAAAGGCGAAGCCGTTTCGGACTTTTTAGTTTTTTTTTCTGCGGGCTTTTTGCTGGCTGCTTCCGTTCGTTTTTTCTTGTCCAGCTTCTCTAGAGTGTCCGCAAGCCAGGCAGCTTTGACTTTTCCTCTTGATGCCGGCCGATCGCTTTCCCACTCGGCGGATTTTTTATCTCCCCCGATGGCCTTCATGCTGCGCTTGGTAAGCACCGAGCTGTCAAATTTTTCTATGTCGTAGCCCGGGACTGCTGCATCATCTTGCTTTTTTATCAACAGCCATTCAGTACCTTTGCTTCCCGGACGCCGCGCTTTCATGTGAATCAAAACAAAATCGCCATTCAGCCGTTTGCCGTGAAGGCGAAATTTGAAATCTCCATGGCGCAGCATTTGTGCGGCTTCCAGGTCGGTCCCCGGAACAAACTTACCTTTAACCGGAACCGGCGAAAGCGGCTCCCATTTGCCGACGTCCCACACCATCACCGTGCCTGCGCCGTAATTCCCTTCAGGAATCGAACCTTCAAAATCAAAATAGGAAACAGGGTGGTCTTCCACCTGCATAGCAAGGCGCTTGTCAGAGGGGTCGAGCGACGGGCCTTTGGGAACGGCCCAGGACTTCAATACACCTTCCATCTCCAGACGGAAGTCATAGTGCAATCGCGTAGCACGATGCTTCTGGACTACAAAACGGCGGCCAGCCTTTTTCTCTAACTTTGGTGGAGGCTCAGGCGTGTGCTCAAACCGCCGTTTCCTTTTGTATTCCTCAAGTGCCACAGAACGATTCTACCTACTGGGTACGGGCAACTGGCAATTGAGTTCCAACCAGCCCCGGTTTTGTTTAAAATCCTCCGCACCCGTCAGGGTTGATCGTGGCAGAATCGCGACAATATCCCAAGCAGCCGCTTATCGGCGTAGGCGCCATCATCATTGATGGCGACAAACTGGTGCTGATCAAGCGCGGACATCCTCCACTCCAAGGCGAGTGGTCCATACCCGGAGGTGTGCTCGAAGTGGGGGAAACCATCCGCGAGGGTGTGATTCGTGAGGCGCGCGAAGAGACCAGCCTGCGCGTCGAACCGATGGATTTGCTCGGAGTATATGACCGCGTGTTGCACGACGATCGCGGACAGGTTTTATACCATTACGTTCTGATCGACTTTCTCTGTCGTGTGACCGGCGGAGCGCTTCACGCTGCGGGGGACGCAGCCGAAGCCCAGTGGTTCAACCAGGCGGAGTTAGCATCTGTTCCTTTGCCTTCCGACACGGCTGAAGTCATCCGCCTAGGTTTTGAAAAATCAATAAGATAGATTTGTTAAACAGAGGCTACAGTTATTGACATGACACTCTGCCTCCGGTACGCTTTTATCAGGGATAGAGCGCGCTTTCGCGCCGAATCCATTAGTTCATCAAGCTCATGCCACGTTGCCAACAAGTGTGTAGGATGTGCGGCTGTTGTTGTATCCCTGCCTACACTGGCGCGTGGAGGATTTTGAGCTAAGACCCTAAAATACAGTCTTAATCTCAACGGCCCACACGCCAGAAGGCGGTGGGCCTTTAAGTTTTTGGGAGCCAGTCATGTTGCAAACTGAAACGATCGACGCGCGGCATACCCGCGAAGCCATTGCACAGGAAATTCGTGTGTTCGAAGAGCGCGCCGGACAGTTGGTCCGGGGAGAAATTACCGACGAACAGTTCCGTCCTTTCCGGCTGAAGCACGGTACCTACGGACAGCGCCAGCCCGGATTCCAGATGCTGCGGGTAAAGATTCCGTCGGGAATTTTGGATGCTAAACAGCTGCGAGCGCTCGCCGAGATTGGTGACAATTGCTCCAATGGCCGCGGACACCTTACCACACGGCAGAATGTTCAGTTCCACTTTGTCAAATTGCAGGACGTGCCCGCTGCCATGCGCTTGTTAGCCGAATGCGGGTTGACTACGCGCGAAGCTTGCGGCAACACAGTGCGAAATGTGACCTCGTGCCCTCTCTCAGGAATCTGCCCGAATGAGGCGTTTGATGTGGCGCCTTACGCGTTGGGGATTACGCGGTTCTTATTGCGGCACCCAGATTTTCACGATCTGCCGCGAAAGTTCAAGATTGCATTCTCCGGCTGTGAGGATGATGGCAACTGCGCGGTTGCTGGAATTCATGATGTGGGGTTGATCGCCCGCGTTCGCGACGGCCAGCGTGGATTCAAAGTGTTGGTGGGTGGTGGACTGGGAAGCCTGCCAACCGAAGCTGGCGTCTTGAGCGAGTTTCTGCCTGCCGAAGAATTGCTGCCAACCGTGGAAGCGGTATTGCGGGTGTTTAGCGAAACTGGCAACCGCAAAAACAAACTCAAAGCGCGCATGAAGTTTGTGCTGCGCGACAAAGGCATTGAGGAATTCAGGCGCCTGGTTGCGGAAAAGCGCAAGCTGATTACGACCGCAGCGGAAGTGTTCACCATCGAATCGCCGGTCTCACAGCCACTGGTGAATATTTCTCCCGCGCCGAGTACGAATGGGCATTCATCCGAGGCTTATCAGAACTGGGCGTCGACCAACCTGATGTCGCAGAAACAGGCTGGCTATAAAACGGCTTGGATCAAACTACCTGCGGGAACCATCACCACGGATCAGTTCCGCGGCTTGGCGAATCTACTAGAAAAACAGAATCTGCCCGGCGTGCGTATTGCGATTTTGCAAAATTTCGTGATGCCGTGGGTCCCTGCTGAAAAATCGAAGGCGGTGTTCGAGCAATTGCAGGCTCTTGACCTAGCGACTCCAGGAGCGCGCACGATTGCCGACGTCACCGGGTGCCCCGGCGCTACCACTTGCAATCTGGGAATCACGCGTTCGTTAACTTTGGCTGATGTGCTCGCCAAAGAATTGGCAGACCAGACTGACCCAGAAGTGCAAAAACTACGCATCAAAATCAGCGGATGCCCAAACTCCTGCGGCCAGCATCACCTGGGCGACATCGGGTTCTACGGTAACGTCCGTAAGATCGGCGACAAACAGGCTCCGTTTTATCAATTGTTATTGGGAGGCGAAGTCAGCGAGCGCGGCGTGAGATTTGGCAAACAGTTCATGTCACTTCCGGCGAAACAAATTCCGCAGGTGATCCGTGAGTTACTCGCGCTCTATCGCACCGAGCGTAACCACGGCGAAGCCTTCCGCGACTGGGTGGAGCGCACGCCACAGCAGGAAATTCACGACCACTTGCAGCCTTTTGTAGCAGCCGCCGGGGAATCTGCCGATACATTTGTCGACTGGGGCGATAACGAGACCTACTCCCTCAAGTTGGGTCGTGGCGAGTGCGCAACCTAAAATTTCTTTCTGCCAGATACCGCTCTAACGCATCTTGCCAGGTCGGCATCGTGAGTTGATATTGCTTCAGGCTGGCGCTCGAAAGCACGGAATACTTCGGGCGCTTTGCCGGTCGCACCAACTTGTCGCTGGTGGTGGGATTTATTTTCGTCGGCAATCCCGCTGCTGCCACAATCTCTTGCGCGAATTCGAACCAGGTGCAGTCTCCCTGGTTTGTCGTGTGAACAATACCCTGAGCATTGTTTCGGCAAAGGTGAATAATGGCGCGGGCCAAGTCCACGGTGTAAGTTGGACACCCTCGCTGGTCTGTAACCACATCGATCTCAGACTTGTTGAAAGCCAGTTTTAGAATCGTCTCCGGGAAACACCTTCCGCCTGCGCCGAACACCCACGACGTCCGAACGATGCAGGTTTCTGGCATAATCTTCAGGACTTGAACTTCTGCCTCTGCTTTGGAAGCCCCGTACACACTTTGCGGGGCGCGGGGATCGTTGGTCTCGTATGGAGATGGTTTGTTTCCATCGAACACGTAGTCGGTGCTGAGGAAAATCAGCTTTGATTCGAACTGCTTTCCAGCACGAGCCACATTCACCGCTCCACGACAGTTGATGTCGAATGCCAGCTCTTTATTGCTCTCACAGCCGTCCACATCGGTGTAGGCTGCAGCCAGCACAATCCAGTCCGGCCGCGTGCGCTCAACGACATCCTGCACTTGCGACTGACTGCGCAGGTCCGCGTCTTCAGAACCGAGTGGGATGACCTGATCGTCGCGCCACTCGTGCATCAAAGATTTGCCCACCAAGCCGGCGGCGCCGAAGATGGTAACTTTCATCGCGAAACGATTGTAACCAAGACGCCGATTGGATCAGGCAGCACGGAGCTTCGGCTGTGAGCTGGTTTTCTGGGGAGAAGGGGAACAGTTTTTGTGGGTTGCAGTACCCGTTCATAGGTCAGGCCGGTCTGCTCGGTGAGCAGAGCCAGCGACCGCCCTACCAACTTGTCCTTCACCAACCGGCTCGACGCGAGAAACTAATCCACACATCGCTTGTAGGGTTTGATCCAGCGATGAACCTATGCCTCAACCAACAGAACCAGGGAAGCTCTGCGGGATTCCCGCATAACTACCCTCTGTCCTCTGTCCCGTTCGGGACACCCGAAAATAGGCCCTGGTGTTTCTAACGCCGGGTTGAAGAAGTTGATGTACGGTGCCGTCTCCTAGGGACGACTCAATGACGTTCTGTATATCTGCAACCTTCACTCGAGATTCGGCACCCCGTCTCGGGCCTTTACCCGCAGAGCCGCTGAGCCACCCCCCATTTTTTCCACAAATTTCTCACTCAAGTCCCCAAAAATGTTTTACGATCTGCATGAAAGTAGTGAGGAGGCTGCACCCAGCTAATGGAACCAATCTTGGAGGTGCGGGACTTGGTGAAGGATTATCCCGGTCACCGTGCGCTGTCAGGCATTTCGCTTTCGATCCCGCAAGGCAGTTTCTTCTCCCTTCTCGGTCCTTCAGGTTGCGGCAAAACCACAACACTTCGCCTCGTCGCGGGTTTTGAGGAACCCAGCTCCGGCGAGGTGCGGATCAAGGGAGAAGTCGTCAACCATCGCAAGCCCTACGAGCGTAACGTCAGCACTGTGTTTCAGAGCTATGCGCTGTTCCCTCACCTAACCGCGCGTGGAAACGTGGAGTTCGGGTTGAAGCGGCATGGTATGAGCGATATCGAAAAGCGGGTGGCCGAAGCCATCACCCTGGTTGGATTGCTGGGCAAAGAAATCCGCAAACCAGCGCAGCTTTCCGGCGGCGAACGCCAGCGTGTTGCGCTCGCGCGGTCATTGGTTCTTGCTCCTGACGTCTTGCTGCTGGATGAACCGCTGGCAGCGCTTGATCCCAAACTGCGCAAACAAATGCGCAGCGAGCTCAAAGCCATGCAGCGCCGCGTAGGAATTACCTTCCTACTGGTCACCCATGACCAGGAAGAGGCTCTCTCCATGTCCGACCAGCTGGCCGTTATGAACGAAGGTCACGTCGAGCAGGTGGGTTCGCCGGAAGATATCTACCTTCGCCCGCGCACCAAGTTCGTGGCGGGATTCCTCGGTGCGGTGAACTGGATCGAGGGCATCGGTATTCGTCCGGAATCGACCCGCATCGGCCGTGAGGCGGAAAACCACGGTGCCAAGTCTTTCCCTGCGTTGGTCACCGACTCGGTGTTCCTCGGTGACTGCTTCCAGGTCATCGTGCGCATGGCCAGCGGCGAAGAAGCTGTGGCGCAGGTTCACCGCAGCTCGCCTGTGTTTCAGCGAGGCGAATCGGTCCACATCAGCTGGAATCCGTCTGACGAAATCTCGGTCGCATGAAGCTGCGCACGTGGTTTGTCCTGCCAACCTGGGTATGGATGGCAGGACTCTTCGCGGCGCCGTTCGCCATCATTCTGGCCTATAGCTTCCTGACGCGAGGCGACTACGGCGGGGTCGAGCAGCCTTGGACGCTGGAAAACTACCAGCGCCTGTTTGATAGGCTTTATCTGATCATTCTGCTGCGATCGTTTGCCATGGCTTCGGTCGCAACTGTCCTTTGTTTGATTCTCGCCTTCCCCGTGGCCTTATTTATTTCCCAAGCGCCGAGACGAAAGAACCTCTATTTACAGCTGGTCATGTTGCCATTCTGGACCAGCTTCCTGGTTCGCACTTACGCGTGGCTGTTTCTGCTGCGGGACACCGGACTGATCAATACGTTTCTGGAAAAGATCGGCATCATTCATAGTCCTCTGCCGTTGCTGTACAACAGTGGTGCAGTGCTTCTCGGACTGGTATACGGATATCTGCCATTCATGGTGCTCCCCATTTATGCCACGCTGGAACGGCTCGATCCATCGCTGCCGGAAGCCGCGGCTGATCTGGGCGCACGGCCGTGGACGACCTTGTTCCGGGTCATTGTTCCGTTGTCGCGTTCAGGAATCATTGCCGGAGCGGTTCTGGTGTTCATCCCGTGCCTGGGCACTTATCTGACATCTGACCTGCTCGGAGGCGGCCGCACCGTGCTAGTCGGCAACCTGGTGCAGAGTCAATTCACCACTGCTCGAGACTGGCCGTTCGGTTCGGCGGTTTCCATGCTGTTGATGCTTCTTGTAACCCTTCTGGTCTGGGGATTCCTTCGCCGCGAAAGTGAACAGCTCTCGTGAAACGCTGGCTGGCTGTGTATGCCGTGGGATTTTTCGCGTTCCTTCATTTGCCGCTGCTCACCCTGGCAGTCTTTAGCTTTAACTCATCTCGCTTTACAGTTTGGGAACATTTCTCTCTGGAATGGTATCGGGCGATCTTCCGCGATCCTGAATTAGTTGAAGCGACTTGGAACAGCGTGATCGTCGCGGTAGCCGCAACTGTCATCGCGACGGTTGTCGGGACCATGTGCGCCTACGCGCTTTGGAAGAAGAAGTCACGCTTGCTGACAGGCACGCTCTATCTTTCGCTGGTCACGCCGGAGATCGTGACGGGAATTTCTCTGCTGGCGTTGTTCCAGTGGATGTTCCGCTGGCTTCACTGGCACCTCGGACTGTATACAGTCATCCTGGCGCATGTGGCGTTTTCGATTGCCTATGTCGTGATTGTGATCTCAGCCAGGTTGCGGACTCTTAGCCCAAGCCTCGAGGAGGCCGCATTGGATCTCGGAGCCAACGAGTGGGGAGCTTTTTTCTACGTAATCCTCCCCGCATTAGGGCCGGGCATCATTGCAGCGGCGCTGCTCGCACTCACCGTCTCTTTCGATGACTATGTCATCACGAGCATGGTCGCCGGCGTCGACTCCCAAACTCTGCCGATGGTGATCTACGCCATGGCACGCCGTGGTGCGAGCCCGGTCATCAACGCCATCTCCGCGCTGATCACAGTCTTCTTCGGTATCCTCATCGTGATCTCCGAACAGGTCCGCGAAGCATGAACCGGCGCTACTTCCTGCTAGGCATGACCGGCATGGCCGCGCTCGCTAGTTGCGGTCCATCGAAACCGCGGCTGAACGTCTACAACTGGTCGGCCTATGTGGCGCCAGATACCATCTCCAACTTCGAAGCCGAGTTCGAGGTAAAGGTGCGTTACGCCACCTACGAGAGCAACGAAGAGATGCTGGCCAAGGTGGTCACGGGAAACTCAGGTTGGGACATCGTGTTCCCCACCTACACCCGCATCAAACCGATGCTGGATTACGATCTGCTTCAGCCGCTGAACCATGACTGGCTTCCCAGTCTCAATAACCTCGATCCCCGTTTTCAAAAGCCTGTCTGGGATCCGGAGTTGAAATGGAACACTCCTTATATGTGGTTCGGCACCGGGATCGCTTATAACCGAAGCCTCCAACCGCCTCCGACCCGCTGGGCCGACTTGTGGGACTCGCGCCTCAAAGGCCGCGAGACCATGCTCGACGATCCCGAAGACATGTTGGGTGCGTGCTTGAAGAAAATTGGCCTTTCGTTTAACTCTACCGACTCAGGGGAACTGGAGCGCGCCAAGCAGGAAGCCATCGCTCAGAAACCTCTAGTTCAGGCATATCTGAACGCGGAAGTTCGGGATCAGTTGGTTTCAGGTGATGTACTGGCGGCGCAGCTATGGGCAACGACTGCGCAGCAGGCCGTAGACGCAGCGCCGCAACAGCTGGCATTCGCCTATCCGCTGGAAGGATTCCCTCTTTACTGTGACTGCGCCGTAATCTTGAGGGAAAGCGAACGGACACAATTGGCCCATCAGTTTCTAGATTATTTGCTTCGGCCCAAGGTAGCGGCTGCGTCTGCGGACTACACCCGCGTGGCTACCGCAAATGGCGCGGCCAAAGCTTTCCTGCCAGAGGCCACGCGCAACAGCCCAACGCTATACCCGCCGCCAGACGTCCTCGAACGAGGAGAGTGGCCCCATGCCCTGCCTCGCGACGCCCAACGCCTACGCGACAAAATCTGGACTGAGATCAAATCGTCCTAGCCATCATCTAACTACTATGTGGGAAATCTTCAATCGCAAGCCACAGACCAAGCAACTTGTCACCAAAGGCCGTTTTGAAATGGAGCGGGATGGTGAGCTTGGCTTCCTCGAATACACTCTGAGCGGCCATGTGTTAACCCTACTCCACAGCGAAGTCCCGGAAAAACTGCGCCATCACGGGGTGGGGTTTGCCCTGGCAGAGCATGCCCTGAAGTGGGCCAGAGAGAACCACATGAAAGTGGACATCGTCTGCCCTATTGTCGAGGAGTATATCGACAAACATCCCGAGTATTCCGATCTCGTGCTGCGCTAGGCTCGTTCCCACTCCCATTGTGGATATTGATTCCAGATTTTTTTCTCAGCGCCTAATCCATTTTGCCAACAAAAATAGGGAGGCCGAAGCCTCCCTTGTGCGTACCAATCGGACTATATCGCCGTGCAAACCGCCTTGGTTTCGGTGTACATCTCCAAAGCATCGTGTCCCATCTCACGGCCCCAGCCGGATTGTTTGTAGCCGCCGAAGGGCATGGCCGCGTCGAATACGTTGTAGCAGTTAATCCACACCGTTCCGGCGCGGAGTTGTGCTGCCATGCGATGAGCTTTGGAAACATCCTTGGTCCAAATCCCAGCCGCAAGGCCGTACGTGCTGTCATTCGCTTTCACCATGACTTCTGCGGGATCGCTGAATGGAATCGCTGCCACAACTGGCCCGAAAATTTCTTCCTGCACGACTTTCATCTTCTCGTTGGTCTCGACCAATACGGTGGGATTGACGAAATAGCCCTTGTCGCCATTTCTCTGACCACCGACGGTTGCTTTCGCGCCTTCGGCAAAACCTGACTCCAGATAGCCGCAAACGCGGTTGAGCTGTTCTTCGGAGACCAGCGGGCCCATATCGGTGGACTGCTCCCATCCCGGACCAACTTTGATCTTACTGGCTTGCTCGGAGACACCTTCCACCACTTTGTCATAGATCGGTTTCTCGATGTAGAGACGCGATCCGGCACAGCAGCACTGTCCGTGGTTAAAGAAGATTGCCATCGATGCGCCTTTGATCGCGGAGTCGAGGTCGCCGTCCGCAAATACAACGTTCGGAGATTTGCCGCCGAGTTCGAGTGATACCTTCTTCAGATTGTCCGCTGCTGCGTGCACAATCAATTTGCCAACTTCAGTCGACCCGGTGAAAGCCACCTTGTCGACGTCCGGATGCGCAGCCAATGCAGCCCCAGCAGTCTCCCCGTAGCCGGGGACCATATTCACTACGCCATCAGGAATACCTGCTTCCTGAATCAACTCGCCCAAACGCAGTGCGGAAAGCGGCGTCTGCTCGGCTGGCTTCAATACTACGCAGCAACCAGCAGCCAACGCAGGGCCCAACTTCCATGCGGCCATCAGCAGCGGGAAGTTCCAGGGAATAATCTGTCCGACCACGCCTACTGGCTCGCGCAAGGTGTAAGCGAAGAATTTGCCCGCAATCGGGATGGTGTTGCCTTCAATCTTCGTGGCCCATCCAGCCATGTAACGGAACAAGTCCGCGGCCAGCGGGACGTCGGCAGCACGCGCTACCTTGAGCGGTTTGCCATTGTCCAACATTTCCAATTCCGCCAACTCTTCTTTGTTGGCGTCGATCAAATCAGCAATCTTCCAGATCAAGCGTCCCCGTTGCGATGCGGACATCTTGCGCCAAGGACCGTTTTCAAAGGCGGCCCGGGCTGCTTTAACGGCCAGATCAATATCTTCCTTGTCGCCTTCCGCCACGCGAGCTAATACATCTCCAGTTGCGGGGTTATAAGAGGGAAAAGTTTTTCCGGAAAGTGAGTTGACCCACTTCCCGTTGATCAACATTGGACGGTCTTTTTTAAGAAAGCTGGTTACTTTATCTTCGAGCTCCACACTTGCCAGTACAGTTGCCATAGTTTCCTCCTGGGGAATGGCGGGCTGGGTTCTCTACCGAAGCGCGGCTGGCATTCTAGTCCTTTTCCGGGGTCTGTGGCAGACAAATTACAAAAAGGGTAGCGAACGGGTTTGTACGAGGCTGGGTGTTTGCGCCCACAAAGGACAGGGAGCACACAAAGATGGTTTTTTAATCACCAATCCCTTGCTGGGACTTCGGGTCCTTTGTGGTTCTCGAATTCTTGCAACTGTTCCCGGCCCGACTGACCGATTACCACAAAGGCAGCATTTGAACCGGCCCCATTTTGCATCGGGTATACTTTCGATCTTAGACGCGATGATCAACCGCAGGAAAATCCACATCGAATGGGGCGATTGCGATCCAGCACAGATTGTCTACTATCCGCGGTACCTAGAATACTTCGACGGCTGCACGGCCGCCCTGTTTGCTAAAGCGGGATTTTCCAAACGCGAAGTGCTGAAGGCTCATGGAATCGTGGGCTTTCCTTTGGTCGAGGTAAGCTGCCGCTTTATGGCCCCTTCCTACTTTTCAGAAGATGTGGTGGTGGAGTCGGAAATTATCAAGTGGGGGACGAGTAGCTTTCATGTGCAACATCGGTTGTACAAAGGAAAGCTACTCGCAGTGGAATGCCTGGAGACGCGCGTCTGGGCAGCACGGTCTGCCACCGATGCGGAGAAGATCCAGAGCAAGCCCCTACCTCGCGAAGTGATCGCCAAATTCGGAAAATCGATAAGCAAAACTCAACGCCGAAAACGCGGTTAAGGTTTCCTGCCCGCGTCCTCTGCGTTTTAAGATTTGTCTTGCACGCCAAAAAACAAAGTCCTGTCGATTTGAAACTGCCCCCAATCCCCTGTATAAATGCGGGTAAACCTTGGCCGACCCTCAACCCAAACAACGCCGCTGGACCGTTTTGGCTTCCGGCCTACTTTGCGGTCTGCTAGCCCTCGTGGTCATCTTCACCAACCGCACCGCCTTCCACAGCCCGGTGGCAGTCGTTGTGGTGGCGGCCATAGGCTCTGCCGCAGTGCTGCTGCAACTCCGCTTACGCAATCGCGATCAGGGTAAAGCCGTGCATCCACCTGTATGGCTGAATCTACTGGGAATCGGTTTCGGACTGGTGGCTCTATTTGCAGACTGGTTAAAGCTGAACTCGGAAATGACTCAGTTATTTGCTTTGGCAGCGGTAGGCAGTTTTGCAGTCAGCGGGGCGATCATCCTGCATTCATTCCGCAAAGGACGGCCGAAGCAAAGTAGCGGGAGTTAGTGGAATTCCACGGCAACCGTGGTTTCGATCTCCACCGCTGAACCATCCACGCGATAAGGTTGAAAACGCCAGTCTCTCACAGCGTCCATAGCCGCGCGGTTCAAAACCTCGGTTCCGTTCTCGGGACGGGCATCCACCACCGTTCCATCCGGTGCAACCACAATGTGCACCAGGGTAATTCCATTCTTGTTGGTTTCGCCAGCCGGTAAAACAGCGTCCACTTTATGAATGGTCAGTGGATCGATCGCCCCCGGAGGCACCTTCACGCGCTGGGCTGAAGTGGCTGCCACGGCATCCGCCTGTTGTTGCAGCTCTACCCACTCCAAGTGCCAGTAACGCCATGCAAGGAAAGCTCCGGCAATCATCAGCAGAGCGCATACAACCGCCATACGTCCCCATAGCTTTCCACGATGATGAGGCTCGGGATGCGCTTCGGGCGTTGGCGCTGCTAGTTGGAAACCTGTATTCGGCGCGGGCTCAATCTCAACCGGCGGCACGACAGGAGGCACAATCGAAGTGGTGGAAACCGGCTTTTCCAACATGCGCCGAGTCCAGCGCCGGATCATCGCCTGCTGTTCAAGGGACAATCCAAAAAATTCCAGCCCGCAGCGCAGGTCTTCGTGATGACGCACGACGGCTTTCGCCTGCAAACCTAGTCCCATCTCCGGGAGCAAAAACTCCACCGCGACTGAATCGCCCGGACTCACAACACCAGCAAGGATGGCAGCGATGCCGCCTTCTCCCAGATTCAACGATCGCCCGGGAATTCCCTGGAGTCCAGTCGTGGCTCGCGTGGTGACTCGCACAGGAACTGACAGCGGACAACGCGGAACACGCCGTAAATTGGACGTTGACCGTCCCGTGCTGTGCATCGGTATGCTCATGGGATTCCTGGTTGGTCCGTAACGAATATCAGGAAATCCGCCGCAGTAGGCTTCCAAGTCACTGCTGCTGAAGTGTGCGCCAGAGTATAGCACTCCCAAAGCCGCCAAGGAACTGAAACAGATACACGGAGGAACATGCAGGATAGAGCAGTAACTTTAGCCCAACGTTAAAGGTCGGATGGGTTAGTTCGGGCGGTTGGGCCTGAGTTATTTTTATGGCCAGCGCTTGGCAGTGTCTTCCCACCCAGCCGCGCGTGCCGGTTGCGGCGTTTGGTTCACCGCAGGCTGCGGAATGCGGATTGGCTGCTGGGAAACCGGGGCGGTGGTCGCCAAAGTAGGCTTGTTGCTCGTCGTTTCCGCCATTTCTTTCTCTTCGGACAGTAGCGGAGCCGCCACGCGCAGTGCTTCAACCTCTTTTTCGAGTCTCGCGAGTTCTAATTCCTTTTGCCGCAAAACCTCGTAGACATTTCTCATCGTAAGCCCCTGCGCCGATCAATTTTTGAAAACAACTAAACCGAACTTTATGCAGCCCTCGACTTTTTGTCAAGGACTAAGATGCTGATTACAAAGCCTAAAAGGACATGGAGGACAAATCACTCCCAAACCAACGCTCTCCACGATCGAGTCTGCTTTGAATGCCGCTCTGGGCGCCGAATCTCGCTTACAACTACTAACATAAAACATTGCCAATTCGTCCTTCGCAATCCCCATCTGTGTAAAATTTTTGGGCCGGTACCATGCACTGTCCGGAAAAATTAAATGGGGGACATCAATTTCACTAATACCCTGAACAACCTAAACCCCCGCCCCACAAGGCCTTCCGCAAGCCTCTTGCCAAACATAACAGTGCTGCCCACAACATTGGGCATCTCTAGCCGCAATCCATTCGTTTGAAACAATTTAACTTTATTTGTTTTTCTCCGTCTAAGAATTCAAGAAGGCGGCATCCAAAGTAAGTTTGCCAATACAGCAACTGAGCCGTTGCGAACTTTTGGGGGATCAAGTGCGTACCATTTTCCGTACCAATACAAATGAGCCAGTGCTGGGGCAGCGAGGATGGTTTGGCCCTGGAGGGGTAGTCATGGATGGAGGGCGTAGTACAAGCGAAAACCGCAACCTGACCGGTGGCCCCCACGTGCAAGAAGTTTTGCGCGCGGCACAAGACGAGCTCCGGGTGTTGCTACAACAACGTGCTGAAATCATGAAACGTATTGGGACCGTGAAGCAGACCATCATTGGCCTGGCCAATATGTTTGGCGATGAGGTTCTAAGTGAGGATCTGCTGGAACTGGTGGACCGCAAGAGCGGTGGCCGCCAGCCAGGATTCACCAAGGCTTGTCGCATGGTGTTGATGGAAGCCGGGCATCCACTCGGGGCGCGCGAAGTGTGCGAGCACATTCAGCGCCGCTTGCCGCCGCTTCTACTTCGTCACAAGGACCCACTGGCTTCGGTCACCACAGTGCTCAATCGCCTGGTGGAATACGGCGAAGCAAGAGCAGTTGTGCGGGAAAATGGACGCCGGGCCTGGGAGTGGGTGGCAGAACCAGCCGACAGCCCATTCGCGCGTCCACACAGTGACGAGAGCTTTACTGGACTGTAGGGAGACTAGAGATTTTGCAGTAGTTCCTCAAAATTTCCCTGCCCCATTTCTATAAAAAGAAAACTGGCAGCGGTTTTGAGGCGGTCGTAGCTCTCTAAACCTTTTACCCCACCGACTTGGCGAATGTCGTCCAAGCTCGGGGCGGGCAGAATTTTCCACGATTCCACGCGGATAAGTAGCCAGAACCGCAATTTGATGAGTGCGAGTAAAGAATAAAGGCGAACCTCGACTCCAACCTGCTGTAATTTTGTCACCATTTCCAGCTTCTGGCCGGTTGCAGTCCGCGCCTCGAGGTTTGCCCATTCAATGAGTACCGCAGCGTTGTGGGCCATGCGTTGGACAAGCGCCAAATAGTGGTGGATTCGCTTGCGCTGCAGAGCCCGGAATTCTTCCGGCGACAATTCTTTGCGCAAGATGGCTTCGGTCTGCGGATCGAGAAGGCTTTCTGCTTTTTCAAAATCTACGGGAAGAAGATAGTCGGTAACATCGTCAATGGTGCGGTCAGGAAAGCGGAACCACATCAGCCAAATGGCCAGAGCGGCAGCAACAAACCCTGCAGTAATAAACAAATTCCAAATTACATACGAAATCATGGGCGCGGCACTCTCCTGGCTATGTCTCTATAACGCTCCAGGTCCTGCAATGAGAGTGGGGGCTCGTCACTGCTTGGTACGACAGGTTTGACAGAGGTGCTGAAATACCACAGCCAAATTAGAACCGACACAGTGTACGACACAACTGAGATGACCGACCACGACAAGATGAATTCTGATCCGATTTCGTAATATTTGGTCGAAGCCAACAGGGAAAAGGCCGCGTAAATCCCAAAACCGGCGGAGAGACCAAATTCATGATCCCGCCAGCGCAGTCCTAACACTGCCACAAATAGCAGTAGTAAAAGGAACATCGACACTTCAATAATGCGAGCACACATCTCGCCGCCGATGATCCAGGCCATGGTGGAATTCAGGTTCGTGTTTACGGCGCGCGTGCGAAGAATAGTCAAAACCAGTGTGCCAATTACAGTAGTCGGAAAAATCGCGTTGACCCACACACGACGAATCAGTTTGTAACTCACTCTGCGAAAAACTTCGTACATCACAATGATGCCGAGAACTGCGTAAACAGCGTCGCTGTACCAGTACACGTAGGGATAGATCTCGTGATTGCGTAGAACAAATCTCACAATCGCTGCCAGCACGGCATATAGAACGTAGGCAAAGAACCAGGGGAAAAAGCGAATCGAACGGCGCCAGACCATCAGCCCAAGTAGGACTGCCAGCAAGGGCAATGTAGCCCACCACAATACTTGTAAAAGGATGGCCATGGCCTGTGAGCAGCTTAACCCAGCCGCCCACAAGCCTCAATTCCTAACAGTAACTCTCGAACGTAACTCGACTAACGAGCCACTTGGATCAAATGCCCGCCCTTGCTGCCAGGGATTGGGACCGCCGGGCCCGGCCCCTCGGCCAACAGGGGCAGAGTCGATGCAGCAACAAGTACACAGGCAAACAGGAGGCGCTTTGCAGTTTTCATAGTTTTCTCCAAAGGGGGATTGGTTAAATTTTTGGCTCCGCCTGCTTTTTCGCAGACCGAGCCTATTCGCAGAGCATAGCCCTGTAACCGCAATTGATGGAAGGAATTGTGTCTGTTCATTAACTGAAAATGTTCGCGAACATTAGAGCTGGATTAGAACGAGACTTCCCTTCACGATCCATTTACGGAGGATTAAGTAGACATCGGTAAAGCAAAAAGGCTGCGGAATCGCAGCCTGGTTTATGTACACAGCAGATATTCGTAATCGACCCTATTGCGGCAATAACATGCCTTTCTCTAAGTGACGCGTGGCGTGTGCATAGGAGGCCGCGTGCGGATCGTGCGTCACCATGACAATTGTTTTGTGGAAGTCTTCGTTCAATCGCTTGAGGATTTCCAGAATGTCGGTCGCCGATTGGCTATCCAAATCGCCAGTGGGTTCATCAGCCAGCAATAACGTTGGATCGCTGACAATGGCTCGAGCAATTGCGACGCGTTGTTCCTGACCGCCGGACAACTGCTTCGGCAAATGGTGTACACGTTCTTCGAGTCCTACCAGTTTCAGCGCAGTCATGACGTGGTCCCGGCGCTCTTTGGCATTCAGTTTCGTCAGCAGCAAGGGCATCTCGACGTTTTCAAAGGCGGTGAGTACGGGAATAAGATTGAATGTCTGAAACACGTAGCCGACGTGCGTATTGCGCCAGCGGGCCGACTGGGCATCATTGAATTTGAAAACGTTCTCTCCCAGCACGAGCAACTCACCTTTGGTCGGACGGTCGATGGCCGCAATCATGTTCAACAGTGTCGTCTTGCCCGAACCGGACGGCCCCATGAGCGCGACAAAATCTCCACCAGCGATTTCGATGGAAACATCGTCGAGCGCCCGAACTTCAAACGCATCGCGCTTGAAGATCTTGCTGACATTGCGGGCTTCGACAACTTTGGTTTTAGTCGCGACCTTATTCACAGTAGCTGTAGTCATGATTGCCCCTTGATCTTGATCTTGTCACCGTCTTTCAAATCTGCCGGTCCGGCTGTTACCACGTCCTCTCCACCATTCAGACCATTCACCAGCACGCCACCGCTGCGTTGCGCAGTGACGTGAACCTCGCGCTGTAACACCTTGCCTTTGAAAACCAGGAAAACGACCTTTTTCCCATCACGGTCGCGAACAGCATTGCTGGGTACGAATACGCCCACGGGCCCTGATGAAGTCTGCTGCTTCGCAGGCGCGTCAGCTACGAACTTGGCCGTGGCGTTCATCTCCGGGCGAAGATATTCATCCGGATTCAAGACTTGTACTTTCACTTGTACGGTTGCTTTTTGCCGGTTCGCTTCTGGCGAGACTTCTGCAATTTGCCCGTTGTATTTACGATCGGGAAACGCATCGACAGTCACGATCGCTTTTTGCTTCGGGGTGAGCCTCGCGAAATCATCCTGGGCGATATCGAGTTCCACCTGAAGATCGTTTAGGTCCGCGAGAGAGAACACCGGCCGCGCAGCGCTGGCAAATTGACCGGTAAGCAACTCACCTTTTTCTACACTGCGATCTAGGATGGTGCCTGTGATCGGGGCGCGAATGACGGTGGCGTTCAACTGCTCCTTGGCATAGGCTGCTTGGCCTTCGGCCTGCGTCATCGCACCTTTGGCGCGGGCAATTTCTTCGGCACGAGGCCCGAGCTTGGCTAACTGATAACTCTGCTCCAAGGAATGCGCCCGTTGTTGACTGGCCTCGTACTTTGCCGTGGCATCATCGAGTGCCTGTTGCGAAAGCACACCCTGCGAAACCAGGTTCTTGGTGCGATCCAACGTCGCCTTATCGTTGATGGCAGTGGCGCGCGCTTCGCTCAAATTGTGCTCTGCCTGCTGGATTTCCTCCGGCCGCGAGCCATGCTGCAATTGCTCTAACTGTGCGCGTGCGCTGTCGGCAGCGCCTCGGGCCTGAGCATATTGTGCGCGAAATTCCTGGTCCTCCAGACGAACCAGTATCTGACCTTCTTTTACTTTGTCGCCCTTCTCCACACCGATCCAGGCAACGCGTCCGGTGACCTTGGAGTTGGCTTCGATTTTGTGATGAGCAACGATGTACCCGGTAGCCGACAGCACGGTGGCCGCAGTTGGGTCATTTCCGCTTTCTACAGTGGCCCGTGCGATTTCCACCTCCGGCGTGTCGGCTGAAAACAACCGATAGGCCAACGCAGACAAACTGAACAACACCACTATGCATATGCCAATGATGATGTAGCGCTTGGCCCAAGGAGAAGGTTCTCCACCCTCACCGCGATCCGTGCGGTCGATCCGCAGACTCTGTAAATCTTCGTGTTTGGTATCAAATGCCATAAGTTCTAATTGCTACTAACCACGCAGCGCAGCCAAAATCTCCCGCCGCGAAGCGTGCCAGGCGGGAAAGATTCCTCCAAACAGCCCCATCACCAAGGCAAAAATAATGGCAGCAATAACCACTGCTGGTGTCATCTGTAGTCCAAAGACCACCTCGCTGAATGTCACCTGATTCTGCGTTCCTGTAGTCATACCGTTAAACGGAAGCATCAGCACGATTCCCACAATCGCACCCAGCAGCGAAAGCAATAAGGACTCGAGCACGAACGAAGTCAAGATACTGGGACGGGAAAATCCAATCACGCGCAAAGTGGCAATTTCTCGGGAGCGGTAAGAAACCGCAGCATACATTGTGTTCATCGCGGCAAAGCTAGAACCGATGGCCATAATGCCCGCCACCAGCCAACCAATAAACTTAATCACCGCGCCGGAACTGGTCTGCGTCGCGTAGTACTCGGGTTCCAGCATGCTGTCCAGTTTGAGGCGCTGATCGTCATTGACCCTGTTCTTCAGCGCATCGGCAGCCAAAGCATCGGTAGCGCGCAGATATGCCGAGCTATACACACCCTGGCGGTCAAAATCAGAGGTCATCTGATTCACATCGCCCCAAATCTCGGACTCTGCCGCTGTACCATTGGCATCGAACACACCAACTACCTGCCACGCACCTTTGCCGAATTCAATTGAGTCACCCACACTGGCGTGGTTGAAACGTTTATTGATGCTTTTGCTCACCACCACTTCCCGCTGCCCGGGAGTAAACCACCGCCCTTGGGCCAATTTGATGGCGGGGCGAAGCTCGAGGCCATCCTGCATCATGCCTCGCACGGTGACATTTACTTCCCCCGAGCCGTCCTTACGCGGAAGCACAATCACAACGGTAATTTCGCCGGAGACTAAGGGCTCACCATGACTGTCCTTGGCCACTCCCGGCAAGGTTTTCAATACCTGAAAGTTGTCGGCAGGAAAGGGCCCGGTGAGTTCACTGGTTGAGCCTTTGCGCAGTACGAGCACATTGAGCGGATTGCCGCTGGTGGCAAACGCTTTGTTCAACCCTGCCAGCAAGGCCATGATGAAAATCGCCGTGGTAACGGTCAGTGCAATACCCAGGGCCGTCATGATGGTGAGGCCCTTGCGCAGCTTCATGTTGCGGATGTTATAGCTGATCGGGATCGCCATAATTTATTAGCCGATGTGGCGCAGGCCCTCCACAATTCCTAGTCGTGACGCATTGTAAGAAGGAATGATGGCGCTGATGAAACCAACCAGCGCAGCCACCACCCAGGCCACCAGCATCGTGCTTACTTTTACTTGCAGGGCTCCGGCAAATCCTCCAGCCTGAGCCGCGCCAAATCCCAGACCCAACGCCACCAGCGAACCCAGAATTCCCCCAACCAGCGACAGCACCACTGCTTCGCCAACGAACAGCGAAAGTACTGTGCCGCGGGTAAAGCCCAGCGTCTTAAGCAGAGCGACCTCACGCGTGCGTTCGCGGATCGACATCGCCATGGTGTTTGCTGAAACCAGCAAAATGGCGAACACCACAGCTCCGCAAATGCTCAGGATGAACGCTTTTACATTTCCTAACATGGCCAGGAAACCCAACTGGAATGCCGCTTCGGTTTCGGTCCGCGTAGGCTGGGGCGAGTTGCGGAACATCTCATCAATCGCGGGGCCTATTCTCTGCACATCTTCCGGCGAATTCGCCAATATGGTGTAGAAGCCTTGCTGACCTTTCATGTAAGGCACAGCTTCTTCCACATATTTTTGGTTGTAGTAGAGCGCCTGCGTGGGCCGTGGCGCGGTAAAAATACCGCGGATGGTCAGTTCAAGATTAGTGGGAAAAATTGTCCCCGTAATAATGACTTTCTGGCCAACCTTCCACCCAAACTCCTCTGCCTTCTTGCTGTCTATAACCGCTCCGGCGCGGTCTCGCTGCCAGGCAACAATCTGATCTTCAGGAATTTTCCAATCCTTGTAGACCTTGAAGAACTCATCTGGATCGGTCCCAAACTGCGCGAAGAAGTTCTTCGACTTGTCGTCTTTGTATACTCCCCCAAACCAGTTCTGCGGGACCACTACTGCCACCCCCGGAATAGCTCGGATCTTCTCCCGGTAAAAACTCGGCATGGAAAAGGTGAGCGAGACCTTATGGCGGGTAACCAGCCGCAGGGCCGATTCCTCTGTGCCCTTGGACATATAGAAGTTGCGCCAGATTGCCATCATTAGGGTCAACAGCAATAAGGAGAACCCGATGCTGAGCACCGTCAGGATGCTGCGGCGTAAATTGCGGAAACTATTCTTCCTTACAAAAGTGGTCAGGGTCATGGTCTAGATCTCCGGCGGGCACCCGGTTCCTGGAAAACTGGGCCCGCCAAGGATAAACGATCAATTTGGGTCGCACAACCTATTGATTACAACGGGAAAAACCCACCCGAGGTTACGAGAATCTTCTCTTATATCTTACGAATTACCGTCCTCTGTAGTTCCGTTCTACAACTTCGATCATGCAGGAAATTGCCCGGAATCAACCAGTGGAGAGAGTCATAAAGCGATTGTGACAAATGTCATTTTTTGTAATTTCCCGGCAAAAGTCGATCAGAAATCAAGCTTTTTGGACAGAAAGAGGCTCATTTGTATTCCGGACAACGGGCATGGCTCCGGGTGGGAATTTGGTATTCCCATTTGCAGGATTTGCTCCACTGATATAGATTGCCGAATCGTTGTTCTAAATAGAAAACCGTCTCGCTCTACCGGAGAACCATGCTCCTAATCGCCGTGGCAGGCCTCACTCACAAATCCCTCGCAGGACTCGACATCGCTGTCATTACGGTCTACTTCCTGATCATCTTTGCCATCGGTTTCTATTTCGCGAGGAAAGAAAAGACCACGACCGACTACTTTCTAGCCAGCCGGAACGTGGGATGGTTCGCTATTGGGGCATCGCTGTTCGTATCCAATATTTCGACCGAGCATTTCATCGGCCTGGCCGGAACGGGCGCCAGTTCCGGACTGGCGGTCGGACACTTCGAGTGGCTGGCCTGCCTGATCTTATTAATTCTGGGATGGGTATTTGTCCCCTTTTATCTGCGCTCCAACGTCTTCACCATGCCGGAGTTTTTGGAGCGCCGTTTCAGCCGCGGCTCGGCAGTTTACCTCGCCAGCATCTCCATCATTGCCTATGTGCTGACGAAGATTTCGGTTCACCTCTGGGCAGCTGCAATCGTGATGAAAGGCATTACGGGATGGAGCCCGCTGACGGCCGCAGTCATTTTGGTTGTAGTCACCGGAATCTACACAATTGCCGGTGGACTTTCGGCGGTTATTTACACCGAGGTCGTCCAAACATTAGTTCTTCTCACTGGCGCAATCGCTTTGACTTTCATCGGCCTGCATGAAGTCGGGGGCTTCGCCGGACTTCGCGCCGCGGTCCCCGCCAGTTACTTCCACATGATGAAGCCTGCTTCCGACCCGGGATTCCCTTGGACTGGAGTTTTCTTTGGCGCCCCTATCCTGGGAATTTGGTACTGGTGCACGGACCAGGTGATTGTCCAGCGTGTGCTTTCCGCGCGCGATGAAGGTCACGCCAAAGCGGGAACCATTTTTGCCGGATTCCTGAAAATTCTTCCGGTCTTCTTATTAGTACTTCCTGGATTGATCGCATTTGCTCTCTTTAAGGACATGTTCGTGATCGGCCCGGATGGCTCGCCGACCAACGGCGATATCGCCTTCCCCACGCTGATCCTTAATTTGTTGCCAACAGGACTGGTGGGCCTGATGATCGCTGCACTACTCGCCGCACTTATGGGAGGCATGGCATCGGTATTCAATTCAACTTCGACCCTGGTCACGCTCGACTTCTACAAAAAACTCCGTCCGGACGCGACTGAGAAACAGCTAGTCCTGATCGGACGCGTCGCTACGGCATTGATGGTTGTCCTCGGGATCGCATGGGTTCCATTCATTAGCCGCATCAGCGGGCAGCTCTACATCTACCTGCAAAGCGTGCAGGGATACATCAGCCCACCGATCGCGGCCTGCTTCATTCTTGGAATTTTGTGGCCACGCTTGAATGCGCAGGGAGCAATCAGCTCTCTACTTACTGGTTTCGTGCTGGGCACTGTGCGCTTTGTGCTTGAGCTTGATTATCCCGGTGGAGTCGGGGCACCGGGTGCAATTCAAGGTTTAATAGCCATGAACTTCCTCCACTATGCAATCGTCATGTTTGTCGCCTGCTGCGCCGTTTTGATTGGCGTCAGCATGGTGACTCCTGCACCTGATCGCAAAAAATTGGCTGGGCTCACTTTCGCAACGGTCAATGACAAGATGGACATCATGCCTGTAGTCGGCCAGTACAAACCAGCCGCGGAGACCGCGCGGGAACACAAGGTCAACGTCGTGTTCAGCGTGATTTTAGTGCTGACCATTGTGTTGCTGTACATCAAATTCTGGTAGGCCGATGACGCGCATTCGGACACTGCGGCCCAACGTAACTCGCGAACAGGCAGTGCGGCAATTTTCCGTAGGATTGCCCGGACGCCTGCGCGAATTGTTGTCCGGGCCGCTGCGCTCGGTCGCTGACTTTTATATTCCCTTCCGGATTTTTGATGTGGAGATCAATAACGCCGGGAAAAAGGATCGACGCATCTTTGGCCTCGACGCTGTCACAGGATCCCTCGATCCTTATTACTTCGACCACCCACCGGCCAGTGAAGATGTCCGAGAGTTCGAAACACGCAATCGACTCACAGCCAATCTCGACCCTGTTCAAGCTCAACAAATCGCCATAACAAAAATTCAACGTTTACTGTTCACCCGAGGATTCTTCCGCATCCGCAATCTGGCCATCTCGATAAACCCGAACCCGCAAGAAATCCACATCCCCTACTGGGTCGGTTTCCGTGGCCGCGACCGATCCGCCACCTTCGAAATCATCGACGCGGTCCGCCGCCAGCCCGAGGGTGCGCGAGTCCGCCGCATGCTCCAGGACTGGCTCACATCACCGTCCAACCCTACGCCAAACGCAGTTTTTCCCCTCATTTCCGGGTGACCTTCGTAACTCAACAGGCGTTTACGAACGGGCTATCCTAGGGTTACTCCCTCACCATAGTCGTCGGCGTGCGCCTATGGGCAAAGTTCGTTCACGCCAAATTGAGGCTGAAGCAACGACCATGTCGAACAAGATCGGCCGCTTCGAGATTCTGAGTGAGATCAGCAAATCTTCGATTGGCTTTGTCTATAAAGCCAACGATCCGGAGAACAGCGCCACCGTTGCGCTGAAGACCCTTAACCTGGAATTGATGGGCGAGCATGTTGGGGAAATGGTGCAGCGCCTGGTTCAGGAATCGCAAGGCACAGGCTCACTCAGCAGCCACAATATCGCGCAATTAATCGGCGTAGATGAAATCGAGGGCAAGTTCGTCGCGGCGCTCGAATATGTGCAGGGCAACAGCATTGCCACCATGCTGGCGCGCAACGAAGGCTTCTCTATCTGGGACATCAAGGATATTGCTCGGCAAGGCACGCAAGCACTCGACCATGCACACGCGCGCAAAGTTTTCCATTTCAGCCTGGAACCCGACAAGATCATGTCCGGCTGGGACGGCACGGTAAAAATTTTGGGCTTCGGTATTTCGGCGATGAGTATTCCGTCGGCACAGCTTCACGGACATGTTCCGCGCATAGCGCACTACATGGCGCCGGAACAATGGCTTGGTCAGCCAATCGAGGCGCGCTCCAATCTGTTTAGCCTGGGCGCAATCCTCTACGAGATGATGACGGAACAAAAAGCTTTCGACGGCGCGAACGAGGACGAAGTCAAGCAAATGATCCTCGAAGGCGAGCCAGTTCCGCCGCATCAGATCAACAACAAGATCTCGCTGGATGTCAGCGGCGTAATTATGAAGGCACTGTCCAAGAAGCCGGAAGACCGCTTCGCTTCAGGACAGGAACTGGTCACTGCACTCGAAGGACACAAAGAACCGACGACGGTTGCAACTCCAGCCAAAAAGGCCGCAGCGCAGGCGCCCAAGGGAATCAACATCCCCAACAAAGAAAAGCCAGCTTCAGCGGCAAAGCCGGCTGCGCCAGTCGCAACCAACGCTCCGGCCACAACCATACCGGCAGAGCAGCCAGGGGCAACAAAATCAGTTGTCATTCAGACCAGCCCCAAGCAGGCGGCCGCCGCGGCTGCTGGATGGGGAGGCACGGGAACAGGAAGTCCGGCAAGCGAATCGCGCTCGGTGGCCAAAGTGCAGCCAACCGGCAAGCCCAAGGCTCCCGCTGGCGAATCCGTTACCGACGAGCAATCCGTGATGTCATCCGCAGGTGTGGCGGAAGCGCCGGTGGAGTTCGAGAAATACGCGCCCGAGCCGAAAGTCGCACAAGAGGAAGAGGTGCAGCCGGCATCTCCGGCACGCAAGAGTTTCTCCGAACTGGACGAGCTGCCTCCTTACGTTCCACCTGCTCCTACACCGGTAGAGGAAATACCGGAGCCAGTGGCGCCTGCAGCGAAGCTGCGTGAAGTGAAACCGAAGATTCAGCCGCAGGTAGTTGCCAAGAAGGCCGTGCAGGAGATCAAGAAAACTCCGCCGAAATTATTTGGATACTCCGTGGTTGGAGCGGTTACGCTGATCTTAGTGGTGATCGCCGGCATCGCCTACCACATTCATTCACAGAACGGAGACGAAGGCTCGGCTCCGCCGATCGTGGCTCAACCACAGCCGCAACCGGCGCAAACAGCACCGCCTGCTCCCGTTCCCGTAACGCCTGAACCGGTGGCGGATGAACCCGATGTAATCACCATTCAGCCGAAAGCTACCCCGAAGAAGGTGAAGCCGGCGGTGCCTGTGGTCGTGCCGGGATCGGTAACAGTAAGTTCGAATCCCGATGGCGCACAGATCCAACTGGATGGGCAATCCAACCCCGGTTGGGTCACTCCGCTGGAGTTGACAGAGCTTACGCCCGGACGTCACACGATCACATTAAACAAAGCAGGTTACGCACCGGAAACTCGCACGGTCGACATTGCTTCGCGCGGCAAAGCAGTAGTGACGATGCAGCTGGCGCTTCTGCCCGCAGTGCTCACAGTCAGCAGCGAACCTGCCGGAGCCAGGGTATATCTCGACGGCAAAGATATGGGCAAGCCCACGCCAATTCAGATCAGCGTGGAAAAGCCCGGCAACCATACCATCTTGGTTCGCAAAGACGGTTACCTCGATGAAAGCGGAACCCTGAACCTGCAGGCGGGCCAGTCGTATAAATTCACTCCAGCTCTGCGCGCGCTGGGTGCAACTACTGAAATCAAGATCAAGAAATTTATGGGCGGAGGCGCACCGGAAGGTACGGGCATGGTCAGCATCAAAACTCAGCCCAAAGGCGCGCAGGTTGCGATTAACCGCCGTGTCCTGGACAAGACCGCTCCGGTGGATTTCTATCTCAACCCCGGAACTTATGTCGTTGACATTACCTCTGCCGGATACAAGAGCATCCAGCGCGTGATCAATGTGGAAAAAGGCGGCAAGACCGTCATCGACGAGAACTTGCAGCACGAATAATCGGCCAAATCCCTGTACTGGTTTTCTGAGACATTTCGGCCCACTGCTTGATAACAGCAGTGGGCCGAAAATTTCTAATAAGCCTCGACAATCTCCCAAACAACATTATCTCCGTGCTGGCGGGTCAGGAAACCACGTGCATTGAACAGATCCGCCTCGCTACCATACATGAAGAACGGCAATGAATTGCCGGCCGAGACATGGACACCGGTGGGCTCGTTATCTTCGCCTTTGGCAACCGATGTTGCATCACGACCCAACGCAACTAACCGGCGTGGCCGAGCTGCTCCATGGACAGAAAACGCCCACACCGAGTCCAGTTTGTTGAGCTGAGTGTGCAGCGTGTCGCCACGATCTTCGGTAGCCAGGATCGTGTGATCGTCGGCGAAGGTAAGGTTATCGAACGAGGCGTGGTCCGCATCTCCCACGAAGAACACCGAAATGAGTCCGTCATTGCGGCTCCAGTTCAGATCCACGCGGAAAATCGAACCCCATGATCCACGCGCTGCCAGTTCCGCCGTCCCAGCGTCTGCGTTGGTATCACCGGTCGGGCAGAAGAAGAAAGTCTGGTAGTGAGAGCCGGGTAGAAACGCCATGTTCTCCGGACGCTTGAATGGAGTCGCTCCAGCGGCCTTGGCGGCGGCATTGGCATCGAACGAGGCGGTGCCGTCCAGCTTGGTGTCGTGAATCGTGACCCATTGCATCGGATAGGAAGTTCCCGGCGTGTGCAGCTTTAACTGCAAATCAGAATGGGTGTCGCCAAAAGCGTCCGCTGGGTTGAAAACTAAAGGTTGGCCGTCAATCGAAACCTGCAACGCCTGCAACTTACCACCCTGGGAAAGATCGTGTTTGCGATACGGCAGAAAGCGATACACGAACGAATTGGGCTGCTTCGCGACTTTGGGAGTCGCAGCGGGATCAGTGGGGCTGACGCTGACCGACGAACCGCCCGTATCTTCAATGATGATCAGATTGCCGCGATCATCGACGTGAATTCCCTCGAAGCCCGCACGGCCAAAGATTCCGTCCAGAGTTTTCACCACCGGAGGCCATGAGCGGGTGATCTCGATCACTCCACCGGCGGGTCCGTTTTCCTGGGTAAAGAGCAGCGTGCCAGTGAACGGGTTGTAGGTGCTGCCGTCGATGGCATTAAAGTTGGTGAGTCCGGTCGTCGCATCGGTGGGCGTGAGCAAGGTGATCTTGTGCTGCTTGTCTTTTACATCGAGATTGATGCGGGTCACATACGCCAGATTGCCCGCGTTCTCATGCCCCTGAAAAAGAAAATGGTGGCCGTAGTTGAAGTCCTTGTCCGGGCCACCTGGGCTCTTCAGGAAATTTACGTAGGTATTCTGGTCCGGCTCAGTTCCTACCCCGGTGCTTAATTCCCCGAAGGACGTGATAACACCGGACGGGTTCTCCAGAGCGAAATCCTTATTCACCAGAACTTTTAGTTTGAAGGGACGGGCCGCAATAGTGTCTGGAGTACCTTCGTGCGGGTTGGCGTTGGGAACAGAGTTGACGATTGGTCCAATGCCACGCTGGGCAAAGGTCAGGCTGGTACACAGCAATAAAGCGAGACCTGCAATATGCATCTTCATCGAAACGCTCCTTCTTAATCGTTTTCCTGCCTGGGTTGGAAATTCGCTGGACAAGAAACTTCTGCAAGATGACTTTTGAAAACTAGAGAGAAGTTAGGCTTGGACGTATGAAACGGTCATTACAGATTTGTAAAAGTTCCATTACAAAAATTTACGCGGCAAAATTCATCTGAAATTAACCGGGGAGCGCAGAACGCTCTGCTAGCCTCGATCTTTCTTTAACGCGATTATCGCGACCAATTCTCCCGGTGAGTTATGCCCGCTAAGTGGTTATTCACTGTTTTGCTTTGCATTTCCTCCTCTCTCTTGTTGGCAGCCGAGTCCAATGTCTGCCCACGTCCGACTGTCGGAAGCACAGTGGTTGAACCCGTTGACCTTCACAGCTCCAATGGGGTGCTGAAGGTTGAGTTGGGGTATCACAGGTCCGTTGATGAGCAAGGCCGTCCGCGGTTCTGTTTCTTAACCAAGGACGGAAACCTGGCGCCCAACCTGCGTTTGCGTCCGGGCGATGAGCTGATTCTGACTCTTAAGAATGATCTTCCCGCGCCGTCCTCGGCTCCTGAGATGGCAGGCCATGCCCTGCACTCGGCATGCACCAGCGGCACACTCAATGCCAGCGCCACCAACCTTCACTTCCACGGCTTGGTGATCGCGCCGGTTTGTCACCAGGACGACACGCTGAACACCGCCGTTCAACCGTCGGAAAGCTTCGAATACAAATTCAAAATCCCCAAAGATCAGCCACCGGGCGTGTACTGGTATCACCCCCACATCCATGGATTCGCCAAGACACAAATTTTGGGCGGAGCATCGGGCGCGTTAATTATTGACGGCATTGAAGGAACAAACCCGGATATACGCGGCCTGCCGGAGCGGATTTTTGTGGTTCGCGATCAGGATTTGGTGAGTCCCGATGCCGAGCCTATCCCTGTAGATGGGCTTCCTCCGCCGCTGGTTTTCAAGGACGCGGAAGGCGATATCATCAACACAGGCACCGGAACCGGCAAACCCGCCAAGGATTTGTCGATTAACTACGTCCCAGTTCCGTTTCCCGAGTATCGGCCCGCGGTCATAACGATGCGGCCATCGGAGAAGCAGTTCTGGCGGGTGCTGAATGCGTCTGCGATCACTTATATCGATGTGCAGGTTTTGTTCGGCGAACGGCCAGAAATGCTTGAATTGATCGCGATTGACGGAGTGTCGGTCAATCACGAACGACCAAGCACGAAATTTGACAGATTTAGAAGTCACATCTTACTTCCGCCTGCCGGGCGTGCCGAATTTGTTCTAACCGGCCCGACCGAAGGCCAGTCTGCACGCTTGGTTACGCGCAGCGTCGATACCGGCCCTGTTGGGGACAATGATCCGGTTCGTCCTTTGGCAATCATCAAAGTTGATGCTAACGCCCCGGAACCGCGTTCTAGGTTGAGTAAAATGAAATCACCTTCTGGGTCGGACGCTTACATTCCACTGCTCCGGGTAAAACCCGTTCGCCAGCGCTTGCTTTATTTTTCGGAAAAACCGCAAGACCCAAACAATCCCAGCAGCCCAACGCAATTCTTCGTCACGGTGGACGGACAAACTCCGCAACCGTTCGACCATAACTCCAGCATGCCAAACATCACGGTGCATCAGGGAGACGTTGAAGACTGGATCATTGAAAACCGCTCGAAGGAATTGCACGCATTCCATATCCATCAGACTCACTTTGAACTTCTTGAGTGGAATGGCGTGCCAGTAAATGAACCCTTCCTGCGCGACACCATCAACGTTCCCTATTGGCGCGAAAAAGCCACCGTCTTTCCCAGCGTGAAAGTGCGCATGGATTTTCGTGATCCGAAGATTGTCGGCACCTTCGCTTATCACTGCCATCTGCTTGAGCACCAGGACGGAGGGATGATGGGACTCATCCGCGTCGAACCTCGGCGAGAATCGAAACACACATCAGTGAAAGACAAAGTTGTGACCGAAAAATCTCCCGTAACAGGTAATTGACAACCTTTACAAATCGTTACGTTTTTTCATCGCCACGTAATGTCACCGTCAAGATTGCGTCGTAGGGTAGCAAGAGTGTCATCAGCTACCCGTGACGTCACAGCGTTACCCGATCCCAGCTTTTGTTGTGCTTCTTCAAAAGGAGATACACCTTTATGCTTCACCAGCATTTCCAGCGCCTGCTGACTGTCGTTACCAGTGCAGCACTCGTCCTCGGCTCGATGGGCGATGCCTGGGCAGCGAAAGCTCCCAATCCGGCCGACAGCTACACAACCGCAACTCCCGTCAAGCACGTAGTAGTTATTTTCCAGGAAAATATTTCCTTCGATCACTATTTCGCAACCTATCCATTCGCCAAGAACCCGGCCGGTGAGCCGCAGTTTGTGGGTTCGGTGAATACTCCAGGCGTCAACAATCTGTTAAGCGGCGGATTACTAACCGAGAACCCGAATTCAGTGCAGCCTTTCCGTTTGGATCGCGCTCAGGCTGTGACTTGCGATCAGAACCATAACTACAATTCGGAGCAGAAGGCGTTCAACTCCGGCGCAATGGATAAGTTCCCGGAATTTGTCGGTCAGGGATCATCCGCACAGTTCCCCTGCAACGACCTCGGAATGGGCCCTGGAATCGTAATGGGCTACTATGACGGTAACTCCGTTACCGCCATGTGGAATTACGCTCAGCACTTCGCCATGAGCGACAATTCCTACAACACGCAGTTTGGTCCATCCACCCCCGGTGCGTTGAACCTGATCAGCGGCAACACCGCTGGTGCAGTTGTGCAAACCGGCAATCCGAGCGGCAACATCGCTGGCGGCACACTTGGCGCGACCACTGGCGCCATCATTGGCGATCCTCGCCCAGCTGGTGACGATTGCAATCCTACAGGTAAGACGTATGTCAGCTTCCCGGATGGCGCTATCAACGTAGGCGATTTACTCAACTCGAAGACTATGACTTGGGGATGGTTCCAAGGTGGTTTCCGCCCCACTAGCTTCGTGAACGGCACGGCCATTTGCGCCGCAGCCAGCGTTGGGTTGCCTGGCGTGGTAGCTGATTACGTTGCTCATCACCAACCGTTCCAGTATTTCCCGAGCACCCGCAACCCGCACCACCTGCCCCCAACCGGAACCATCGGCACCAGCGATCAGGCCAACCATCAGTATGACCTGCAAGACTTCTTCACTGCTCTCGGTACTGGCCAACTGCCAGCTGTCAGCTTCCTGAAGGCGAAGGCAGTCAATGATGGTCACCCGGGCAATTCCGATCCTCTGGATGAGCAGGAATTCCTGGTAAACACAATTAACAAGATCGAAGCCAGCCCAGAGTGGAAGAACACCGCCATCATCATCGCCTACGATGACTCCGACGGCTGGTATGATCACGCGATGGATCCTCTCATCAACCAATCGCAATCGATTGGCGATGATTTCCTGACCGGAACCGGCTTCTGCGGAACCAATGCCAACTCGACCACACAAGGCCGCTGCGGCTACGGTCCTCGCACTCCACTAATGCTGATCTCCCCGTATTCCCGTCAGAACTACGTAGACCACGTAATCACTGACCAGTCCTCCATCCTGCGCTTCATCGAAGACAACTGGAGCCTGGGACGGATCGGCAACGGATCCACTGATGCCAAGGCTGGTTCCCTACTCGGCATGTTCGACTTCGTCAAGAAAGCGCCGAAATTGATCTTGGATCCCGAGACTGGCTTGGTAACGCCGTAATTAAAATCAAAAGTTGCAGGCACGCGCCCCACTCCTGAACGAGGGAGCGGGGCGCATTTTTTTTTGCTCTAAGCCTTTGTCATTCCGACAAGGCACGCAGCGCTAAGCAGGAATCTGCTTTGTCCCTCTGAAACAACTCTCCGATTTCCAATCCGTAGTTGAGCGAGTGTTAGACTTTGAACTCACTCGGAGGAAGCAGATGCCAATCCGGCGGGTCGGAGTTGTAGGTGCGGGCACGATGGGCAGCGGCATCGCTCACGTATTCGCAGGCAACGGTTTCGAAGTCATCCTTTGCGATGTGGGGCAGCGCTTCCTGGACCGCGGCCTCGACACCATCAGCCAAAACCTGGAACGCGAAGCTTCCAAAGGAAAAATTACCGCAGAGGAAAAAGCGGCATCCCTGAAGCGGATCACTGCCGTAGTAGACCGATCCAGACTCGCCGCTTGTGATTTCGTAGTCGAAGCCGCCACCGAAAAGCTAGAGATCAAAACTGAAATCTTCCGCGATCTGGATAAAGTGTGCCGTCCGGAAGTTGTGTTGTCCTCGAACACCTCTTCGATTTCCATCACCAAGCTTGCCGCATTAAGCAAACGTCCGGACAAAGTCATCGGCATGCACTTCTTTAATCCGGTTCCCGTCATGAAGCTGGTGGAGGTGATCCGCGGCCTGGCAACGACTCAAGAAACATTTCAGACCGTTCGTGATCTTGCTTTGAAGCTGGAGAAAACACCGGTCGAGGTCAACGATGCCCCCGGGTTTGTCTCCAATCGCGTGCTTATGCCGTTGTTGAATGAAGCGATGTATGCGGTGATGGAAGGCGTGGCTACGCCGGAGGCGGTCGATGAAGTCTTCAAACTTGGGATGGCGCACCCGATGGGCCCGCTGACGCTCGCGGATTTTATTGGCCTTGACGTCTGCCTCGACATCATGCGGGTTTTGCAGGACGGCTTGGGTGATCCCAAATACCGTCCCTGCCCGTTGTTGATCAAAATGGTGGATGCCGGCCGGCTCGGTAAAAAGAGTGGGCGCGGGTTCTACCAATATTCCTGAGGACTACTCTCCAAACTGGTACGAAGGTTTATCCAGCACTTCCTTCATCACCTCGGCCAGATCAAGCAAAGACTGACTGCAATTTCCATGAAAGCTGGAACCGTGCATGGTAGCAACGGTGGCGGGTTTTAACGTGGCCAGACCTTCCAGGATGAGCTTCGTATTGTGCGTATAAGGAACGTAATTCGCCAGCGGGCCTGTTTGGTATGCGGACAGCGTCTGCCGCACACGGTCAACCACACTGCTCGAAGTCAGCGGTTCGACATCTCCGTCATGATGAAACAAATCTGAGCTGAACAATGTGCGCTGCGTCTCCTCAAATAACACGCCGGCATCCCATCCATGCGGCAGCTGTGGAGTGTTGTAATAGCGAAAGCGATACTTGCCAGTGGTCAACGTGTCTTTCGGAGTGAGAACCCGGCATTGTTTCCCGCAAAAATCATTTACGCTTACCAGCGCGCCAACCACGCCGCAAGCGGGATGGGCATTGGGAGCAGTCGCCATCCATTCGTGCAGCGCCCCGCATTCATCCGACTCAAAATGGCTCCAGCTGATCCAGCGCAGCTTGGCCGGATCCAAAACCTTGGCTACTCCTTCACGTACTTGGGGAAACATTCCCCGCAAGCCGGTGTGAAAGAGCATGGGCTCGTCATCTTTCACCAGGAAGTGATTGAACTGCAGGTTGATCTCTGGATAGAAAACGCTGATGCGGTAAACGTCGGGGGCGATCTCGTGAACTTGTGGCATAAACCAATCTCCTGTTCTACCTCTTTATAACGCGGAAAGAACCAGGAAATTGGCTCACCGGCAAAATGATGTTGGGAGGATTTGTCAGTTCCCGGTTGCGGGGTCCAGCTGGCAATTGCTATACAGGAACCTCAACGCTTTCAACAATTTGGCGAATGGCCTGTTCCGCTTGCTCGGATTTCTTCATGGTGGACGAAGAGATACCGTTGACCACCACCCGATGTGCAAACACGGGAATGACCAGAGGTTTCAAATCTTCCGGCACGCAGAAGTTGCGTCCCTCAAGAAACGCGGACGCCTGCGCCGCACGATAAAGCATCAAAGAACCTCGAGGCGAAACCCCGAGAGAGAATTCGTTGGACTCTCGTGTCTTCTGCACGATATTCAAAGCGTAGTTGACAAGAGAGTCATCCACGCACACATGCAGGACGGCCTCCTGCATCTCCAGCACATCGGAGCCAGTCAGCACCGGACGCATGTTGTCCAAATGAACTGCTCCAGCCTCGGCCCGCAAAATCTCGCGTTCCGCATTGCGATCTGGATATCCCATGCGAACCCGCATCAGAAACCGGTCCAGTTGTGACTCCGGCAAAGGATAAGTGCCGTGATGCTCTACAGGGTTTTGCGTTGCGATGACCAAAAACGGTTGCGGCAGCGGATGAGAATGAGCATCAACGGTAACCTGCCCTTCATTCATCGCTTCCAGCAGCGCCGATTGGGTCTTGGGAGTTGTGCGGTTGATCTCATCCGCCAGCAACACATTGGTAAAAATTGGCCCGCGTTTGAATTCGAATTCCTGCTCCGCAGTCGAGTAGACCGAAATCCCCAGTACATCGGAAGGCAGCATGTCGCTCGTGAATTGCACACGCTGAAAGCTGCAATCCAGTGCGCGCGCCAGGGCGTGGCCTAGAGTGGTCTTCCCCACACCTGGAACTCCCTCAATCAGCAAGTGTCCCTTTGACAAGATTGCAATCAAGGCCAGACGGAGAATGTCGTCCTTGCCGCGGATGACTTTGCGGAGAGAAGTTTCCAGTTGAGCCGCGCGCTGTGAGGCAGCTGTAGCCGCTTGGGGAGACATTATGCGGATTCTACTATGTTGAAAAATAAAGCACAGATTACCGACGTTCCACGCTACCGGGAACCGGGAACAGAGAATTGGGAACTGATACACCTCCCAAAAATCGGGGGATAAATCAGTTCCCGTTGCCAGTTCTCAGTTACTGCATGAATTCAGCCGGACGCCCGGTCAGCCTCTCAATGCGCTTGGCGATAGGCGGGTGCGTGGAGAATAGACTGCCAAAGTTCATTCCCAGCAAAGGCTGAATGATGAACAAGTGCGCAGTCGAAGGGCTGGCGGCCATCGGCACGCGGCGCGAGTAAGCATCCAGCTTTGCCAAGGCGCTCGCGAGAGCATAGGGGTTTCCGGTGTAATGAGCGCCGGTCGCGTCGGCTTGGTACTCGCGGGAACGCGATACCGCTAATTGAATCAGAGTCGCTGCAATAGGCGCCAAAATTAACATCAACAGCGCGCCAAACCCACCGCCACGATCACGGTCGTCCCGTCCTCCGTACCCGCTAAACATCATTCCCCACTGACCGATATGCGCGATCCAGGTAATTGCACCCGCAATTGTGGCCGCAATGGAGCTGATCAGAATATCCCGATTGCCAACGTGTCCGAGTTCGTGTGCCAGCACGCCTTCTAATTCTTCATCACTGAGCAGATTCAAAATTCCGTGGGTCACCGCCACCGAGGCATGCTGTGGATTCCGTCCAGTAGCAAAAGCGTTGGGAGAATCCGTAGGAATCACATACAGCTTCGGCATCGGCAACCCAATCTTCTGCGTCAGCCTCTCTACGATGTTGTAAGCACGAGGCAATTGCTCGCGCGTTACTGGCTGCGCGCGATACATCGCCAGAGCTATCTTGTCGGAGAAAAAGTACGAAATAAAGTTCATGACTCCGGCGATTGCCAGAGCCAGCAACATCCCGTTTTGGCCGCCGAAGGCACGGCCCAATGCCATTAACAAAAGAGTTAGTGCGGTAAGCAAAAAAGCCGTTTTAAAAGTATTTCCCATGAAGTGGCTCCAATATTCAACTAATTAGATGGGATTTAAAACCGGGTGGATGCACCCTCTCCAACTAGGCCATGGGCTTGCGTTTAAGGGCACGTTCCAGGGTCTGGTCGAGCGCCGTTTTGGCCTTGGCGTACTCTTCCTGGGAAATGCTGCCTTGCTTATGTTCCATCTCCAATTGAAACAATTCCTCTTTCAAGGCATCAAGGAGAGCCGACGGACCCGCATTGGACTTTGGAACTGGCGCTCCGCCAGCCAGGGCGGGTCGGCGCGCCGTAATGATTGCACCAGCGGTTAACGCTAGTCCAAACAAAACCAGGATCGGAACTGTATATTTTTGCAGTGGACGGGGAGTATCGATCGGCGGCCCCAGTCCGCCGCCCGGACGCGAGTCGCGTCCCTGCGGCCCAGCGTCCGCATCTCCGCCAGCTTCGGCATCTGCCAACATGCCTGTTCCTGAAATTTTGAACCCCAGCGGATCGCCGATCTGCGTGTTCGAGGCCACTTGCACATTGGCGTTCGGATCTCGGGGATTTTGCATGCTCTTGTATGCTGCACCCTGGGCCGCGGCAAACTGAATTGTCTTGGGCAGCATGACCACGAAATGTTGCGCCGGATAAAGCAACTTGGGATCGACGCTCAGCTCGCCCGGGTATGCCATATGAAATGTAACCTGAAACGTCGTTTCGCCCGGCCGCAACGGGAAGGTGAACGCATAACGGTTTTTCTCATCCTGCGGCACTGGAGCCAGGTTCAGCGGCTGCCCACCCGCGGTCTGCGCCTCACCAGAATCCACTGAAGCTCCGTCCGGCAGATAGAACTCCAAACTCTTTTCGGTCATCTGGGTGCGCGGGGGACTGGATTTGTTGTCCACCGCAAACAAGCGCACACCTTGCAGCTCATTCCCCTGTGCCTGGAAGCGCAACACATCCGCAGTGAAGGTAAGATCTTTAACCTTTTGGGCAACATCGTAGACCTCAACTTCGACCGACGTGCTTCCCGGAGGCGCCATGCGGTGATACGTCACTCCCTGATGAACTACTCGCACCAGATGCGGAGCATTCGCGTCATCCAGCTTGAGAGTGAATCCACCCTTGGCATCTGATTTTACCCGCGAGGCCTCTTCCATTCCCTGGCCCAACTTGATCAGAATGACGTCATCTCCAGCGGATGGCTTGTTGATTGTGGCGTTGGTGACCGTTCCGGTGAGATCTTCGGCTAAAGCAAGACTGCCAAGCAAGCACAAGCAAACAAAAACGTTGAGCAGAGTTTTCAAACTCTCGCTCCTTTCGGGGAGTAACTGGACGGGTTTTCCAATTGAGCGATTTCCGCCAGCACGTTCGCGGCTTGATCTTCCATGTTGTTTTTCAAGGATTCGTAATCGGCTTCGGAAAGTTTGCCCGCGTGATATTCGAAGTTCAGGTCGCGCAGATTTTCGTAGACCACCTCTTTGCGCTCGCGCAGATACATGAGACGGGTTTTGACTTCGCTCTGTTCGACACGAGCTGGATAGAACATGTAGATTGGCGCGCCGATGGCAAGAACAGCGGTGAGAGCGAGAAAAAAATATTCAGTCATATTCCCGTGTCCCTCCGCACCTGATCACGATAATCACCGAGGTCGGGACCAGTTCCCTCACTGCCAGCAGACGCCAGCGGAGCGCGAGGCCGCTTGTTCCAAACAAATACGATGAACAGGACTGCGCACACGCCAATGATCAGCGCGACATATGGCGTCACCCAGGCGACGCGGCCGAAACCAGTTTTGGGAGGTGCCAACAAAACTACGGGACCATATTTCTCCACGAAACCCTGGAACACTAAGGCGTCGCTTTCTCCACTGTCCACTGCCGCAGCCAGTTCGGAGCGCATACGGTCGGAATTTGGGCATCCCACATGATTGCATTCCAACAAAACATAGTTGCATCCACATACGCACATCACTTGATGCCCCAGGGACCTAAATCGGGCGGAGTCATCTCCCGCGCCCATAAATAAGAACAGCGTCGCCAAAACCAACCAGATTTGCGCGATCTGTGTAAGGCGTCGCATTAGTCTCCTGCTCCGACCGTGGCCGGTTCCACACGCGCCGGCGCGGTCACCCGCACTGGCACTGCATTCGGAATCAGACATGAAATGGTGCCCAGCACCATGATGAGCCAGCCAATCCAAATCCACGGCACCAGGGGATTCAAGTGTGCCTTAATGATGGGACGCCCGGTCTCAGGGTTCTGCCCTGCATAAACCAGATAAAGGTCCCGCACCAGCAGCAGATCCTGTTTCCAGGTGGGATAAATCTGTGGAAGAGTCTGCGGCTGCTGGCTGGCTTTGTAGAAGCGGCGCTCCGGATACAAAGTCGTAATCGCCTTGCCGTTGCGGGAGACGTCAATGATGGCCCATTCGCTGCCGTAGTTAGGATTCTCCTCTTGCGTGAACGAACGGCATGTGAGTTCGTATGAACCGATGGACATCTTATCGCCGTAGCCCAGTTCTTTTTCAATATCGCGATTGAACGGCGTTCCCAGAATTCCGATGACTACAATGGCGACGCCAAAGTGCACGATATATCCGCCGTAACGGCGGGTGTTCCGATGCCAAAGCTGATGCATCCCGCTTAATAAACTTTGACTGGTATGCCGCGCGATCACACGGGCCCCGCGCACAAACTCAGAAGCCACGGTCAACATCACCAGCGCGGCCAACATCGCGGTCATCAGGGCATAGAGGTAAGCCACGTCGTTCCAGGGACGCACCCCCAAAGCGATCATCAGGACCCCCACAACCAGAGCACCACAAGCGGGCCATAAAAAATTCCGCTTTAAACTGTCGACTGACGTTTTGCGCCAAGCCAGCAGCGGTCCGACCGCCGTCAGCAGCAAAAGCAGCAAAGTCACGGGTATGGCGACGTTGTTATAAAACGGCCCTCCGATTGTGACTTTGTGGCCTTGCACATATTCAGAGATCAGCGGAAACCAAGTTCCCCATAGCACGGTGAAGCAAACCAGCACCAGCAGCAAATTGTTGAACAGAAAACTCGATTCGCGCGAAATCATGGACTCCAGCTTGTGCTCGCTGCGCAAATGCGATTTGTTTAGGAAAAAGAAAACAATAAATACGGCAAGGCTGATCAGCAGAAACCATTTGAACCAATCCCCAATTGCCGACTGAGCAAAAGCGTGAACCGAGCTGATGATTCCGCTACGAGTAAGAAACGTCCCGAGGATCGCCAGCCAAAAGGTGATGAACACCAGCCACATATTCCACACCTTCAGCATGCCGCGCTTTTCCTGCATCATCACCGAGTGCAGAAACGCAGTCCCAGTGAGCCACGGCATAAGTGAAGCATTCTCCACCGGGTCCCATCCCCAGTAGCCACCCCAGCCAAGCACCGAATACGCCCAGTGCGACCCGAGAAAAATTCCGCAGGTCAGGAAGGCCCACGTCACCATCGTCCAGCGCCGCGTGATGTGAATCCACTTTTCGCCGGGGTAGCGCATGATCAACGCACCCAGAGCGAAGGCAAATGGTACGGTGAATCCCACGTATCCCAAATAGAGCATGGGCGGATGAATCACCATCTCCGGATACTGCAATAAAGGATTGAGCCCATTCCCGTCTTCCGGAATTGGGCCTGATGTCAGAGAGAACGGTGACGCCGGAAAGACGATCAACAGGAGAAAGAAGACCTGCACCGCCGCAATCGCGACCGAAGCGTAAGCAAACAATCTGGTATCGGTTTTGTGCCGGAGCCGCAGCACCAATCCATAACTCGAGAGCAGCAGCGCCCAGAACAGGAGCGATCCTTCCTGTCCCGACCACAATGTGGCGAACTTATAAGGAATCGGCAGGGCTCTATTGCTGTGCTCACGGATGTATTCGATGGAGAAATTGTCCTGAAAGGCAGAAACAACCAGGATCAATGACGCCAGAAACACGGCGGCAAAGGCCACAATCCCGGCTCGTCGCGCAGTCTCCGAGAGGCGGTCAGCGGCCTCGCCGTTGTTCAGCAAGGCCACCACACCAACTACGAATGAATATGCGCAAAGTACTAACGCAATAAGAAGGGCGAGACTGCCAAGCTCCGCCATGATTAAGCCAGTGCTATTTTTTCAGAAACGGAGTGCAGCGGCAACTCAATTGAACACGCAGGAGGACGTCAAAGGCCCAGGCTTGAACCATTCGTCCACATGAATAAGTGACTATGCGCCCGCCGTGGCGTGTTTGGCCTTTACTTCCTGCTCAGCACGCAACCAGTCCTGGCGCTCATCTCCACCCGTAAAACCTCGCTCTTCATAGATTTGGTAGGCGCGAACACGAATTTCCGTCTCCAGATCGAGCAGAGGTGCGGCATGGCCGTTACCATTCGTAGCGGGCGCCTTGCTACGCCCAGTTTTGGGTTTGGGGGTTGTGGAGGGGTTTTTGGCTCTTGGCATTTTTCACAAACTCCTTTTTTGCTCTAAAGTCGAAACTACTGAAGTAATTTTTGCGCCGGCCCAGAAGGCGAGCGCCCTCACGATGGCCTACACAGAACATTCTTTAGCAGATGTCTTCATCATAAACCGCAAGTGATGCGGAGCAAATAGCCCTGCAAAAAATTTCTTGTGAAAAACGGTTTTTTGAACCCGATTTGGCAAGTCGGCTCACATACAATCTCTAACTCCCACAAATTCTAGTTATGGAGGCGTTTTTGAGAGCAGTTTTCGCGGTTGCGGTTTGGATATTCGGCCTGATTTTGGGGTTGCGCGCACAAACCCAAGCACCCGGAACTGACTGTCCCTCGGGCGCTTCCACCCCGCAAACCGACGGTGCGAAAGCAACCATTGAGCCTCATAGAGAGGTAATCGCAGTTACGGGTACGTACACGCCGATCCCGGTCGAGAATATTGACCGCTCCCTCGACATCATTGATACACGCGAGAATTCGCTTCTTTACGACCACTGGGTGGATTACCTGCACGCGGATCCTTCCATTGATCTGCGCCAACGCGGCCCGAACGATGTGCAAGCCGATCTCTCGATCCGCGGTTCCACATTCGGGCAAACGCTGGTCCTGCTGAACGGCCTGCGTTTGAACGACGCACAGACTGGGCATCACAACATGGACCAGCCAATTCCTACGCCTTCACTGGAGCGAATTGAAGTCCTGCGCGGCGCCGGATCTTCTTTTTATGGTTCTGACGCAGTCGGAGGCTCGGTCAACTTCATCACCGGCCCGCCGAAGTACTCTGAGATTCGCGCTGGAACTGCCATAGGAAATTTTGGGATCAACCAGCAAACTGCCTCTGCCGCTTTAGTCCGGGGACATTGGGATGAACAAATCGGCATTGAGCGCGATTTCTCCAGCGGCTTCCGCCCCGACCGCGACTACCGCAATTTCAGCGCGTTCTCCAACAGCGGACTGCAAACTGCTCTGGGCCATTCGCTAGTCATGCTGGCATACAGCGACAAGCCGTTCGGAGCCGACCAGTTTTACGGCGACTTCAACTCGTGGGAGCGAACCAAAGCGTGGTTCGCGGGACTTGAGCAGGATTTGGGAAACAATACCCAGTTCGATCTCGGCTATCGTCGGCACACCGATGTTTTCATTCTGTTCCGTGATAATCCTACATTTTTTTCCAACGATCACATCTCCGAAAGCTGGCAAGCAGCCATACGCCGTAAGCAGCCTCTGAGACGGAACTCAACTCTATTTTATGGTGCAGAGGGTTTTCACGATTCGGTGGACAGCACAAATCTGGGAATCCACCAGCGCAGCCGTGAAGCCATTTATGTGGATTACGACACCCGCGCTTTGGGCCGCTTCTCTTTTTCGCTGGCAGGTCGCGAGGAGTTCTACGGTGCCGGACAATCCGAATTCAGCCCGACGGTTTCCGCCGGGGCATATCTGAAAGCGGGATGGAAGCTGAAATCCAGCGTCAGTCACGCCTTCCGCCTGCCGAGCTACACCGACCTCTATTACCACGACCCCGGCAACGTAGGGAATCCAAATCTGCGTCCGGAAAAATCTTGGAACTATGAAGGCGGACTCGAGTGGAACCAGGGCGGCCGCTACAAGGCGAACATCACGGTGTTCCATCGCCGTGATCGTGAAGTCATCGACTATTTGTTGGACACAACTACCACTCCATCCATTTATCGTGCGGCAAATATTCAGAACTTAAATTTCACCGGAATAGAAACATCCATCGACATCCGGCTGCCGCACACGCAGATCGTTCAGCTTGCCTACACAGGCCTCTATGGCGCCCAACAACCCTTAGCAAATCAGCAAACCAAGTACACATTCAATTACCCAACTCACGATGCATTGGTTACGTGGCAAGGAATGCTTCCAGGAAAATTCACCGCACGCAGCCGCGTGGGCGTGGTCACGCGTTACCAGCAGGATCCCTATGCGCTTTGGGATTTCTCCATCGGGCGGGAATTCCGCAATGTGCGGGCTCACCTGTCACTGGCAAATATCTCTGACACGCAATATGAAGAAATCAGCGGCGTCATCATGCCTGGCCGCAGCGTAATTTTTGGCGTGGAATTCCTGCTCCGGGCCAAACCTCACTGAGCAGCGGTGGCATCCTAACAGTACCTAGTTGGCCACAGGCCTAGTGTATATTTGAAATCGCCGTTACTTTAACGCTGTCAAACATTCGAGAGGGGCACGGGACCTTACCCATTAGGAAATGCCAAGACACGCGGACGAGAAACTTGAAGGACGGATTCTGGATGCCGCCCAGATTTTATGGGTCAACGGAGGCGATCAGGCGCTCACCATGAGGGCGGTCGCCAAAGCAGCAGGCACCACAACTCCATCCTTATACCAGCGCTTCCCCAGTAAGGGCGACATTCGCCAAGCCTTGCGACGCCGCGCGCAAAGGACGATGCGTGACGTGCTGGCAAATTGCAAATCGCCCATGCAAGTCTGCGAGGACTACCTGAAGTTCGCCCTGGCGCACCCGAATGAATATCAGCTGATCTTTGCCGGCTGGCCGGAGCATCGCGACGATCCCAGACCCAACCTAGAGCTGCTGAAGCAGAAATTTTCGCAATGGATGGGCGGGACGGCAGCCGAACAAATGCCGCTTCTGATGGCTGTTCTGGCACTATTGCACGGAACCGCCGCAGTCCTGATTGGTCAGGTAATTCCGGCGAACTTATCCAAGAACCTGTCGCGAGCGTGCATCACGGCCTGCGCTGTGCTGATTGAAAACGCCTCCACGTTCAAAAACTGAACGAATTTAGTCTTTTTTCCCGGCACCTGGCTTTTCGACGTATTGAAAAATTTTCTGCCTGCGCTAGACTGTTGTGCGCAAGGGAGCCAGCATGCCCTTCCGCTCGGTTTTTATCGCCATCTCAATTGCCTTCGCGCTGGTGCTGGCCGCATTTCTGATCAACCGCGCACGTCCTCGTGTTGAGACCGAACAACCAAAAGCGGACTTCGTACGCGCTTCGGGAAAGTGCGCTGATTGCCATGCGCGCACTCAGTATTCGATTGTTCATGAATATGAAATGAGTAAACACGCACAGAAAGGGGTCAATTGCCTCGACTGCCATCAACCCGCGGACCGACAAAAAGGTAAGGCGCACAACGGATTCACCATTGTTAGCAGCCTCACTGCTGGCAACTGTCGACGTTGCCATGAAGATATCTATCAGCAGTTTTTGCGCAGCCGGCACGCGGCAGTGTCGTGGGCTGCGGTACGCGGGGACAAAGCATTTACTCCTGAACAAGTAAATTTCGCCGAGACCTACCAACCGGGAGGTGTCAAGCGCCCATCACATCCGTTCACCACCCTGGAAGGGCCATCGGCGATGACCAGCGGCTGCGAGCAATGTCACAGCATCGGAAAACCCAACGACGACGGCACGATTGGTAACTGCACCGCCTGCCACACGCGTCACACCAGTTCAGTGGCAATCGCCAGACAACCGCGTACCTGCGGACAATGCCACCTCGGTCCCGACCATTCACAAATTGAAATCTACGAAGAATCCAAACATGGTGTGATGTTTGCCGCGCAGGAAAAACTGCTCGATCTGACCGTCGAGCCCAAGAAACTCACGACGCGGGAAATGTTCGTCCCCACCTGTGCTACCTGCCACATGAGCGGCATCAACGGACTAGGTATGACACATGACCCTTCCGAGCGCCTGTCCTATTTCCTCGCAGATGCGATCTCCGCCAAGCGCCCGAACTATGCTCAGGCGCAGGCCAAGATGAAACAGGTCTGCAATCAGTGCCACACGCCTGAGGTGATCAACCGCTTGTACGCGCAGGCGGAGCAAGTGGTAGAAACAACCAACAACAAAGTGAATGCGGTTAAAACTCTGATGGATGGTTTGCGGGCCGACGGCACCATCAGCGGCCCTCCGTTCTCCAATCCCATTGACTTTGTTTATTTTGATTTCTGGCACTACGACGGTCGCACATCCAAGCATGGTGCCTTTATGGGAGGCTCGGATTTTGTGCAATGGCATGGCAACTATCCCATGCTCAAGAAGACTGTTGAACTGCAGAGCATGGCGGCGGAACTGAGGAAACAACATGCTCACAGATAGACTTGGCCGCTGGCTGGAACCCTGGCTTCTACTGGAAGTCTTCATTCTGTTTAATCTGGGATTTCTAACGCTTGACATCTACTTGGCTCACTCCACGAATAGCTTTCGCGAGTCAGCGGAATATATTCCGTTCTATTTTTCCGCTTGTGCACCTGTCATCTTGCTAATTGGCTTGGTTTACGCCGAACGCCGGCGTACGCTCTGGAAAATTTTTGGGCACGCCGTGGGATGGATTGCCGTCCTCATCGGCCTGGCCGGCGTGCTATATCACCTCCATAGTTCGTTCTTTTGTGAGCGCACTTTGAAAAGTCTCACCTACTCGGCTCCATTTGCAGCGCCGCTTGCCTACACCGGTCTAGGTTTTCTGCTTGTACTCAACCGCATGGTGGACACAAACTCGCTGGAATGGTGCCAGTGGGTACTGTTCATGGCTTTAGGCGGCTATGCGGGAAATTTTATTTTTAGTTTGACGGACCACGCAGGCAATGGATTTTTCAATCCTCTCGAATGGGTTCCGGTAGTCGCCAGCGCGATGGCAATCGGGTTCCTGCTCACTCCGCTGGTGGTTAAAGTTTCGCGCGGATTTTTAGGTCTGTGTGCGGCTGTATTGCTGCTTGAAGCTGTGATTGGTATTTGGGGATTCGTGCTGCACGCTAGCGCCAATCTCAGAGGCCCCTCAGTTCATGCCTTTGACAATTTTGTTTACGGAGCTCCGCCCTTTGCTCCTCTGTTGTTTCCAAATTTGGTGGCATTAGGACTACTGGCGCTGTGGCGTATGTGGCAGTTTCTGCCCGCAACTCACAGCGCCTAATTGGAAGTTGAAATCCGGGGGCTTAGCGGCCCGCGCCAGCGGCCATGGCACGCTTCTTCAACACCGCGACCGTGGTGACCTTCACTGCCTCGACCGGCTGGTGGTTGTCATCGTTCAGCAATTCGGCGCCATGCTTCACGGCCGAAGCGCATCTTTCACAGAGGACTATGTGGCCATCACACTCTGAATTTGTAGGTGCATGGCTGCTGTGCTTGCACATCCAGCCTTTGAACTGTCCGTTTGGGTTTTTGAGAACCGAAATCCGCGTTGCCATGTAAATCCTCCAGCGCCAATTCTGTCGGGGGCGGGAGAGGCGGAAAAGGTTACCGGGGACCAATCACGGATGGAGAGCCGCTAACCGTCTAAAAACACGGCGATTACGGCCTTTCGCTCAAACGTCCAACAACTGTAGTTTGGATTTTATGGGAAAAATGCCTGCCTTCGCCTGGTTCAAGCGGCGTCTTTTTTGGGCGATTCCTGCTGCTGTACCCGCTCGATAATTACCTTCTTCGGCGTCACCAAGAAGCCCTTGGCAATTCTTCGCTTAATTGCGCGCACGACTTTTCCTTTGCGTGGCTCCTCGTGCACCCGCGCCAAAATGGCGCGCAAATGTTCCAGTTCATCCTCCGGCATGTTCGATATCTTGCAGCAAAATTCTTTCCCCTGATATACGGAAGAATCTGTAATTTTGATGTTAGGTCATCGGCTTGCACAGCCATGAATTGGGCCTTATCATCGAAGAGTCCCGCACAGATGGCGCTATCGTCTAGGGGTTAGGACGGAAGATTCTCAATCTTCAAACACGGGTTCGATTCCCGTTAGCGCTACCAACTCTCTCCTGCTATCAATTGCTATTTGATGCACTTGCAATGGTGTCTTGAAATTATCTCCTACACTTCTTGTCAAGCAGTGAGGCACAATAGCAGCAAGTGGGCACAATTTGGGACACAGTGAATTGGGGTGAACCCCTTGGTTGAGACAAACTAGGTTGGCACAGTTGCAGTAGTTTCGTTTTCTGACCCCTTGCATTGAGACAAGC
>Ga0207689_10000234_pt1 | contig 49477 bp, 44 predicted proteins | sample KBSMisM52_FD_184312 | JGI IMG/M metagenome (GOLD analysis project Ga0207689, IMG submission 184312) | Miscanthus rhizosphere microbial communities from Kellogg Biological Station, Michigan, USA - KBS Miscanthus M5-2 (SPAdes) (version 2) | ecosystem: Host-associated > Plants > Roots >...
CGCGATCCTCGGCGCCGACGAGTTCGGCTTCGCCACCGCGCCGCTGGTGGTCGAAGGCTGCATCATGATGCGCAAGTGCCACCTCAACACCTGCCCGGTCGGAGTGGCCACGCAAGATCCCTTGCTGCGACGGAAGTTCGACGGAAAGCCCGAGCACGTCGTCAACTACTTCTTCTTCGTCGCCGAGGAAGCGCGCGAGCTCATGGCGCAGCTCGGTGTCCGGCATTTGAACGACCTCATCGGGAAAACCGAACTGCTCGACGTGAAGAAAGGCGTCGAGCACTGGAAGGCGAAAGGCCTGGACTTCTCCAAGGTGTTCTACATGCCGAAGATGCCGCCCGATGTTGCGCGCTTCAACAGCGAGAAGCAGAACCACGGCCTCGAGAAAGCGCTCGACAACCGGCTGATCGAGCTCGCCGCGCCCGCGCTCGAGCGCGGCGACAAGGTGACCATCGACACGCCGATCCGCAACATCAACCGCACCGTCGGCACCATGCTCTCCTGGCACGTCGCCAGGCGCTACGGCCACGAGGGCCTGCCCGACGACACCATCCATATCCGCCTGGCCGGGTCGGCCGGGCAGAGCTTCGGCGCTTTCCTCGCGAAAGGGATCACGCTCGATCTCGTGGGCGACACCAACGACTACTGCGCCAAGGGGCTCTCGGGCGGGCGAATCTCGGTGCAGCCCTCGCCCAAGTTCCGCGGCGAGCCCACCGAGAACATCATCACCGGCAACGTGGTGCTCTACGGCGCGATCGCCGGCGAGGCGTACTTCAGGGGCGTCGCCGGAGAGAGATTTGCCGTGCGCAACTCGGGCGCGGTCGCAGTGGTCGAGGGCGTCGGCGACCACGGCTGCGAGTACATGACCGGCGGGATCGTCGTGGTGCTTGGCACCACCGGGCGCAACTTCGCCGCCGGGATGTCGGGCGGCTATGCGTACGTGCTCGATCTCGAAGGCGAATTCGCGAAGCGCTGCAACACCTCCATGGTTGACCTCGAGCCGCTCGCCGAGCCGGAGGACGAGGCGCGCCTCAGGCGCCTGATCGAGAACCACGCGCGCTATACCAATTCGAAGCGCGCCCAGGCGATCCTCGCCGGGTGGGCGCAGTACCGCGCGAAGTTCGTGAAGGTGTTCCCGAAGGAGTACCGCCGCGCGCTCGCCGAGCTGCAACAGAAGAAGGTTGCGGCTTAATGGGGAAGATCACAGGCTTCCTGGAATACGAGCGCCTGGAAGAGCCGCACGAGCCGAAGGAAACGCGCAAGAAGCACTACCGCGAGTTCTACGCGCGCCTCGACGACCAGTCGGCCGGGGTGCAGGGCGCGCGCTGCATGGACTGCGGCATCCCGTTCTGCATGCAGGGCTGCCCGGTCAACAACATCATTCCCGACTTCAACGATCTCGTTTACCGCCAGGACTGGAAGAACGCGATCGAAACGCTGCACTCGACCAACAACTTCCCGGAGTTCACCGGTCGCATCTGCCCGGCACCCTGCGAGGAGGCGTGCGTCCTGCGCATCAACGAGGACCCGGTCGGAATCAAGTCGATCGAGCACGCGATCATCGACAAGGCGTGGGAGGAGGGCTGGGTGCGCGCGCAGCCCGCTGCGCACAAGACCGGCAAAAAGGTCGCCGTGGTCGGCTCCGGCCCGGCCGGGCTCGCCAGCGCGCAGCAGCTCGCGCGCGCCGGCCACGACGTCACGGTGCTCGAGAAGTCCGATCGCATCGGCGGGCTGTTGCGCTACGGGATCCCGGACTTCAAGCTCGAGAAGGGCGTGATCGACCGGCGCCTCGAGCAGATGCGCGCCGAGGGCGTCAAGTTCCGCACCAGCGTTCTGGTGGGCACCCAGCCGCCGGGCCGCGGTGTCGGCAGCGACGCCAGGGCCAATATTTCGGGCGAGACTCTGCTCGCGGAATTTGATGCGGTAGTGCTGGCAGCGGGCGCGGAGCAACCGCGCGACCTGCCGATTCCCGGACGCGAGCTCGCCGGGGTGCACTTCGCCATGGAATTCCTGCCGCTGCAGAACAAGCGCGTCGCCGGCGACCAGGAGGTGAAGGACCTGTGGGCGACCGACAAGCACGTCGTCATCATCGGCGGCGGCGACACCGGCTCGGACTGCGTCGGCACCTCGAACCGCCACAACGCGAAGTCGGTGACGCAGATCGAGCTTTTGGAAAAACCGGACGACCTGGACTACAACCCGGTCTGGCCGTACTGGCCGATCCGGCTGCGCACCTCGTCCTCGCACGAAGAAGGCGTCAAGCGCGACTGGTCGCTCGCGACCAAGGAGTTCACCGGCGAGAAAGGCCAGGTGAAGGCGCTCAAGACGGTCAGGCTGCAATGGAAAGGCGGCAAGCCGACCGAGATTCCAGGATCCGAGGAAGTCATTCAGGCCGACCTGGTACTGCTGGCCATGGGCTTTGTTTCGCCGCTGCAATCCCTGATCGACGAGTTCGGCGTGCAGAAGGACGCCCGCGGCAACGCCAAGGCGCCAACCGACGGCCAGGGCGCCTACGTCACCTCAGTGCCGAAAGTCTTTGCTGCCGGCGACCTGCGCCGCGGCCAGTCGCTCGTGGTCTGGGCGATCCGCGAGGGCCGTCAGTGCGCACGGGCGGTCGACGAGTTCCTCATGGGGTTTTCAGAGCTGCCGAGATAACGCGGCTCCAATCAGGCGCCAGCGAAGAAGCGCTGCAGCTCCTCGTAAGTCTGCTCCGGCGCCTGCTCGCTCGGATAGTGCCCGCACGGTAGCGACTGCATGCGCACGACGTTCGCGCAGTACCGCGGCCAAACGGCGCGTGGCTCGTAGTGCTTGCCGGTGTGGCTGAGCTCGCCCCATAGCACGAGCACCGGGCATTGCACCTTCCGGCCCGCGTTGAAATCGGCGGTGTCCATCTCGAAGTCGATGCTGGCGGCGGCGCGGTAGTCCTCGCACACGCCATGGATCTGCTCGGGGGTGCAGACGCGGACGTACTCGCGGATCTCCTCCTCGGTGAAGCCCCCTTTGCCGAGCCCCTGCTTGGTAAGCTTCTTGCGGATGTAGTACTCCTCGTTGCCGCGCAGCAGCCGCTCCGGAAAGTCGTACGGCTGGGCCATGAACATCCAGTGATACGAGTTGATCGCCCACGCCATGCTCACCTCGGTCCAGACGTGGTGCGTGGGCAGGATGTCGAGGAATGCCGCTTTCAGCACGCGCTCCGGATGGTCGAGCGCCATGCGGAACGTCGTGCGCGCGCCGCGGTCGTGGCCGGCGACGAAGAACTTCTCGAAACCGAGCTCGCGCATTACGTCTACCTGGTCCTGCGCCATGCGGCGGAACGAGTAATTGGAGTGGTCCGGCTTGCCGCGCGGCTTGGAGCTGTCGCCGTAGCCCCGCAGGTCCGTGGCAACCACGGTGAAACTGCGCGCGAGGCGCGGCGCGATGCGCTGCCAGGAGAGGTTAGTGAGCGGATTGCCGTGCAGGAGCAGGAGCGGCGGCCCTTCGCCGCCGCGGCGCCCGACGATCGAAACCTCGGGGTCGGAAGTCTGGATGTGGAACGAGGTGAAATCGGCCATGGGGCCCGATGGTGCTACAGCGGCGTCGTGCCGTACAGGCGCTCGTAAGCTTCCCGCACGGCCGGGCACGAGAGGTAGCTTTCGCGGCCGAAACCCTCGATCACGCTCATGAGCCGCCAAAGGCGCGGCTTCGCCGCCGCGTCGCCCTTCGCCGTGCCGTCGAGCAGCGTGCGCAGCGCGAGCGCCGTGACCTCGACGATCCTCTCGTGCGCCGGCTTCAGCGCGCACAGCCGATAGTCGCTCGGGTCGGCGCCGCGCAGCGCGGAGTACTCGGTCCACTCCCGCTGCCAGCTCATCCACGCGCCCTCGGGATCGCGCGAGCTCATCGCCGGCATCGGCCCCTGGGCATAACGGTCGGCTGACTGCTCGAGCGGCACGTCGCGCTCCGCGAGCGTTGCGTGCCACTCCGCCCGCACGGGCACGAACACCATGCCGCCGCGGCGGATCTCGTTCACGAGCTCGTCCGACTCGACGTGGCCGCCGATCCTGCCGCACTCCTTCGTCTCGACGACCAACCGGAACAGCGGCCTGCGCTGCTGGCTCACCGTACCAACCTGCGCCGACGGGTCCGCCGTCCTGCGATTGCCGTCCCGGTCGACCACGTCGACGTGCCCCTGAAGCTGCCCGTTCTCGACGTTGCTTTCGATCGTTCCCGTAAGCTCGCCGCGCACCGTGCCTTGCACGGATCCGCTCCGGCCGCCCACCGCGTCCAGGTCGCCCGTCGTGACGTTGGATTCGTCGCGCGCGGTAAAGCTGCCGCCGAATTTGAACTGCTCGGGCCTGCCGAGCAGCGCGACGCCGACGAGCTTCCTGCCGTCGCGGTCGCGCTCGGCCGCATTGCTCAAGCTCGCCGCCTTTCTCGTCGCCGCGTCCTGCGTGAGACTGGAGCCCGCCTCGGACATCGCCATGCTCATCGCCATGGTGACGTCGGTGCGGCCGGCAAGCGCGGGCGGCACTTCATTGCGCGACAGCGGCTGCACCGGCGTGCCGTCCACGTTGCACCCTGGTCGGGGCGCGGCGGCGGCATTGCCGCCCGGGCATGGCCGGCGGCGCGCCTGCTTGTCCGGGTCCTCAACAAGGGCAATCGCGACGTCGCCCCGCCACGCGAGCGAGAACGCGGCGGGCGTGTCGGGCACCGTCATCCTGTAGTCGAAGGTGAACTCGCCCCGCCAGGTGCCGGCCGCCGGCTCCTGCGAGAGTTCCGGGACACAGCCCGAGCCGCCTTGCGCGGCGCACGTGACGACTGGCGCCCACGACAACGCGCCGGCCGTGACCAGACCGACCGAGCCGAGCAGGCCGAGACGCAGCTTCGCCTTCATGGCATCCCCCGATCCGAAGTCTCAGTAATTCACGGGCACGGCGGCCTGGAAGCTGCCGTGGCGCACGCGCGCCTGCCGTCCGGGAATGAGCAGGCGGCGCTCCACCAGCGGAGTCAAATCGACCCAGAACGCTCCGACCGAGATCAGGCCGGGCGGAATCTTGACGTTCGGCGGAGGAATCGGGCGCTGGGTCTCCCGCGGGTCGAGCGGCGGATCGCGCAGGGCGATCGATACGGTGCGTGGCTTTCCATCCTTGTCGACCGACTCGAGCTCGAGCTGCCAGCCGACCGGCTCGCCCGTTTCCGGTACCCGGTAGAGGACCAGGAGAACGACGGCGTCGGGCGGCGCCGGGATGCGCGAATCCGTCTTCGCCCGCATGACCTGGGCGCGCAGGCCGCGCTCACGCGGCTGAAACGCGTCCCTCGCAAAGGCGTCGTCCGCCAGATTACGTCGATACAGGTCGTCGATCACCCTAACCTCCGCTTGAGCGGCGGCGCCGCCGCCGGCAGGCTCGCCGGTGCAAGACGCCGAAATGAGCAGGAGCAACGCGGCGATGAGGCAGGCCCGGATCGCTCGCGCGGCATGGAGCTCAAAAGCCACCAGACAGATCCACCTTGCGCAGCACGGTCAGGCACTCCGGGCAGTAGGCGGCCGACTGCTTCAACGAGCCCCACATGGTGCAGGTGGCCGCCGTGTGCGCTGCCGGATCCCAGACGTTCGTGCCCGCCGGCACGCCGGTCGAGCAATGCGGACCCTGGTGCATGCCGCCGGTATAGCCGGCGGGCAATGGCAGCGACGAAAAGCTCGGATAGTGGTGCGGCTGCTTGTCGGGCAGGCTGCCGCTGCCGTCCGATGTCAGGTGAAGCTTGTGTCCGACTTCGTGCACCACCAGCGCAAGCGCGCCGGCCGACGCCAGCACGGAGTTCGTGTTCGGATCGCGCATGTTCAGGTAGATCACCGGGGTGTCGGGGTAGGCCCAGCCCACGGCCCAGCCGCGCATGCACTTGAGGCTCAGGGTGAGCGTCAAATGGGATTCCGTGCCGAGCGTCTTCAGCGCTTCGCCGAGATCGACCACGACCTGCATCGAAAAGGCGTCCACGCCGGCGAGCGCGCTCTTCGGCAAGTCGACGCTCGAGAACCAGCCCGTCAGCCCGTCCGGGCGGACGCTTGCTTTGACGACCTGCTTGCCGTTCGTGAGCGGCACCACGACGTACCACAGGCCGTTCTTCTGCAGGGGAATGGTGACCGACGGCGGGAACGGCGTCGCGTCGGTACGCTCGAACTCGAGCTCCCAGGTCTGCGTTTCGAGATCGGACAGCGACACGAACTCGCCCAGGATGATCGCTATGCCGTGCGGCTTCATCTTCTTGGCGTCGGCATTCGTTGCCAGGGTGTCGTTCCCGATGCCTTTGACGTCCGGGCTGAGGTCGGAGTCCTGCCACACGCCGAGCTCGTTCCCGGCGACCGACAGGGTCTTGCGCACCTCGAGCTGATACTTGCCGAAGGAAGCGATGGCCGAATCGATCGCCGCCATGCCTGCCGCGCGGCCACTCGCGTAGCGCACCACCGGGTGGATGTAGAAGCGTCGTCGGATCTCCACCCAGTTCGAGCCTTGCGTGAACGACCCGCTGGGCAGCGCGGCCTCGACGCGGTACTTGTATCCCGCCGCGGCCGCGACGCTCAGGCCAGGCTCGACCAGAAGCTCCCCGTTTTCATCGGTGGAGTAGCTGTCCTCGGCGCTCGCCCACGTCAGATGGTCAAGCTTCGCTTCGCGCGCGGACAGCGTTTCGCTGCCGGCCGGGAAATTGCCGCGGTCCTCCTGGCGCACGAGCCTCAGGCGGACCATGATGCTCTGCGCCGGCGTGACCTTGACCGCGATGGGCGGTGTGCGGCCGAGCTGGTTGATGCTGCCCAGCGCGCTGCTGTCCGCGGCGACCAGGTCGGGCTCGCTCAGGTTGACGTACTGCGCGCGCGTGCCGCCGAACAGCGACGACGCCTTGGGCTTCTCGGCGAAGCCGACGGCGACAATCTGGGCATTGGCCCTAAGGAAGCACTTCTGCACCGCGCGCCCGGGGCCGGTCGTCGGGCTGCCGCTGGCGCAGAACGCCTGCACCGCGCCGTCAGTGAAATCCGTCCACCAGCCCATTGATCATTCCAGTCAGCGACCGGATGCGCCGATCCGCGTCGTCGCCGGCACAGAACTGCGACAGCAGCCTTGCGCATCGGCCCATGCCGAGGGCGAGGTCGCCGGCGACACAAAGTGCTTGCAGCTGCGGCGCGACGATCTGGGCGCGCTGCAGCAGCTGCTTTTCGGTGTTCATGAAGTGGGTCAGGGCATCCTCGCGCCCGGCGCCGAACACCGTCTCGCAGAGCGTGCGGAGGCTCGCCGGGGAACAGGCCTCCTTGAGGGCGTCGTTCAGGCCGTGCAGCACCGCGGCAGAGCGCGATTCCGCCTGCGCCGCTGCACGCTCGAAGCGGACTCCAAGGTCGGCTGCCAGCAGCCCGCGGGGCTGGCTCGACGAGCCACCGGCAGGGGAGAAGAAATCGCTCATCTCGAGCAGCCGGCTGTCGATGAACCACCACGCGCCCAGCACGACCGCTGCGTGCAGAAGCGCTTCGGCCCGGCTCTCGTTATACGAAGCGCCCTTTTCCAGCTCCGAGCGCAAGAGAACGGCGGTGAAGTCGACCTCGGCCACGAGGTAGCGGCCCGACGGCGCGCTCGCCTCGCACTTCTCCGCGACCAGATCGCGCAGGGCAGTCAGGCGCCCAAGCGACGCGTCGCGGCCGCCGCGGAGCGCATCCGCGCGCCGGTCCACCGCGCGCCGCACTTCGCGCGCGTGCCGCTGTGCAATGGCATCCGACAGGACCCGCAGCTGCCTGGACGATACGTTCACGACTTCCCCTCGTTCGAGTCTTCGACCCGAGCGTCCCCCGAGCGGCAGTATCCCAATCCGCCCGGCGAAGTGTCAACGCCATGCGCTCATGGGGTCAGAGTCGCCGCGCTGAGCGCGAGCAGGGCGAACGAGGCAAGCCAGTGCTCCCCGGCGTAGCCCCCGCCGACGACGTGCGGCAGCCCCGCCTCCAGGTGTTCCTTGGAGAATTTCTCGAAACCCAGATGCGTGAAGCACCACCCCCGCGAGAGGCACAGGCCGTCCAGGTGGCTCTGCTTGGCGTCGGCGTGGTCGATCACCCTTGGCGCCTGCGCCAGAGGGCCCAGTTCCCGCGGCAGAAACGCGTCGAACCAGGTGGAAAATGCGGGCGCCGGCAGGATCCGCTTCATGAGTACAGCCTCGACCAGTGCCGGAGAAAGAAAATCGTCGCCCGAGGGTTCGTAGCCAACCGGGTATTCGCGATCGCCCAGGTACCAGCGGCGCGCCGCGGCCTCGATCGCCCGCGCCAGATCGGCGTTTCCTGCGGTTCTCGCGTAATCGAGCGCCAGGATGCCGGCGAACGCGGTGTTGCCATGGGTTCCCGCACGGACCGGGTAGGGCGATCCCTCGAAGAACCGGACGAAGCGGCCCGCAAGCTCGTCGGCGAGCGGCGCGACTTCCCAGTGCCAGCGCTGCAGCCGGATGAGCTCGGCCTGCAGCTCGAGCAGCCACGCCCAGCCGTACGGTCGTTCGAACGTTAGCCCACCCGGGCTATTGAAGAACCCAAGCTCCCGCGCGATGTTGGAGGCACTCAGATGCCGGCCGAGTAGTCCCTCGATCGCACTTCGCTCCGGGATGGCGGGGTGCAAACGCAGAAGCCGCGCCAACAGCCAGTGCATGTGCACCGCCGAATGCCAGTCGTAGCTGCCGTAAAACGCCGGGTGCAGCACGCCCGGGCGCCATTCGGCGTCCGGAGCGTCCAGGAGCTGGTCGAGGCGGCGCGGGTAGGCGCGAGCGACGTTGTCGAGCGCCACGCGCGCGAATGCCGAAGGTAAATATTCGATCGGCATCGATCGAGTCTAGGTCAAAACGCTAGAATCGGCACGGATTCAACCGCATGGCGCTCGAAATCATCATTCTCGCCGCGGGTCAGGGCAAGCGCATGCGCTCGAAGCTGCCCAAGATCCTGCACCCCCTCGCCGGGCGGCCGCTGCTCGGGCACGTGCTTGCCACGGCGCGCGCGTTGGCGCCGCGCAGGATCGTCGTGGTCCATGGCAACGGCGCCGAGCAGGTGCGCGCCGCCTTCGCCGACGCCCAGGTCGAATGGGCGCTGCAAGCCGAGCAGCTCGGCACGGGCCACGCGGTGCAGCAAGCGATGCCGAGCATTTCGCCGGACGCCGACGTGCTCATCCTCTATGCCGATGTGCCGCTCGTTCGCGCCGCGACGCTCAAACAGCTGCTCGATGCGGCGCGCGACGGGCTCGCGGTCATCACGGCCGAAGTAGCCGACCCCACTGGCTACGGGCGCATCGTGCGACAGGCTTCGGGCGACGTGGCGCGCATCGTGGAGCAGCGTGACGCATCCTCCGACGAGCTCGCCCTGCGCGAGATCAATGCCGGCTTCATGGCCATGAGCGCGCGCCGGCTTTCCGGCTGGCTCGGCAGGCTCACGAACCGCAACGCGCAGAAGGAGTACTACCTGACCGACGTGGTGAGCCTCGCGGTGGCCGAGGGCGTGCCCGTACGCGCGGTCAAGGTCGAGGACCGCTGGGAGGTCGCCGGCGTGAATTCCAAGGGCGAGCTCGCGGCCATTGAAAGACAGTACCAGTTGAAGGCGGCGCAACGCCTGCTGAACGAAGCCGTCACCCTCGCGGACCCGGGGCGCATCGACGTGCGCGGCGAGCTCTCATGCGGCACCGACGTCGCGATCGACGTGAACTGCGTGTTCGAGGGCAAGGTCACGCTCGACGACGGCGTGCGCATCGGCCCCAACTGCCTGCTGCGCAACGTGCGGATCGGGCCCGGAACCGAGATCCTCGCGTTCTCGCACCTCGAGGACTCGGAGATCGGCGCGCGCTGCCGCCTCGGCCCCTATGCGCGACTGCGCCCGGGAAACAGCCTCGGCGACGAGGTGCACATCGGCAATTTCGTCGAGGTCAAGGCGAGCCGCATCGGCAAAGGCTCCAAGGCGAACCATCTCAGCTATATCGGCGATACCGACGTCGGCGCCAAGGTAAACGTCGGCGCGGGCACCATCACCTGCAACTACGACGGCGCTACCAAGAGCCGCACCATCATCGAGGACGACTGCTTCATCGGCTCGGACGCCACGCTGGTCGCACCGGTGCGCATCGCGCGCGGCTCCTACATCGGCGCGGGCTCGACGATCAGCAAGGACACGCCGCCGGACCAGCTCACCGTGGCGCGGGCGCGGCAGGTCTCCGTGCCCTCCTGGAAGCCACCGAAGAAAAAGGGGTAAGCGAATGTGCGGCATTGTCGGCGCGGCCTCGCGCCGGGACATCGTACCGGTCCTCGTAGAAGGCCTGCGGCGGCTCGAATACCGCGGCTACGACTCCTGCGGCGTGGCGATGCTGCGCGACGGGACGATCGACCTCACGCGCACCGTCTCGCGCGTGAACGACCTCGCCGCGAAGGTCAAGAACCAGGCCGCGGTGACCGGGATCGCGCATACGCGCTGGGCAACGCACGGCGCGCCCGCGACGCAGAACGCGCATCCGATCCTTTCGCGCGGCGAGATCGCGGTGGTCCACAACGGGATCATCGAGAACCACGAAGAGCTGCGCGCGGCGCTGCAGAAGCGGGGCTACAAGTTCGAGAGCCAGACCGACACCGAGGTGATCGCGCACCTCGTGCACAGCCTTTATCGCGGCAGCCTGCTCGAAGCGGTGCATGCAGCGGTGAAGGAGCTGAAGGGCGCCTACGCGATCGCGGTGGTTTCAAGGAACGAGCCGCACACCGTGGTGGGCGCGCGCGCGGGCAGCCCGCTGGTGGTCGGCCAGGGCAAGGACGAGTTCTTCCTCGCCTCCGACGCGCTGGCGCTCGCCGGCGCGACCGACCAGGTCGCCTATCTCGACGAGGGCGACGTGGTGTCGATCTCCCAGGGTCAATGGAACGTGATCGACCGCGAGGGCCGGCCGGTCGAGCGCGAAGTGCGCACCGTCAAGACGAGCGGCGCAGAGGCCGAGCTCGGGCCCTACCGGCACTTCATGCAGAAGGAGATCTTCGAGCAGCCGCGCGCGGTCTCCGACACGCTCCTCAGCGTCGCCTCGATCACGCCCGACCTTTTTGGAGACAAGGGGGCGGCGGCGGTGCTGCAGGACGTGAGCCGGGTCCTCATCCTCGCGTGCGGCACGAGCTGGCACTCCGGCCTGGTCGCGCGCTACTGGCTCGAGGCGATTGCCGGCATTCCCTGCAATGTCGAGATCGCAAGCGAGTACCGCTACCGCTCGAGCGTACCCGACCCGAAGGCGCTCGTCGTCACCATCTCGCAGTCGGGCGAGACCGCGGATACGCTGTCGGCGCTCAAGCACGCGCAGTCGCTGGGGCAGGCGAACACGCTTGCCGTCTGCAACGTGGCCACCAGCGCGATGATGCGCATGACGCGGCTGCAGTTCCTCACTCACGCCGGCGCGGAGATCGGCGTAGCATCGACCAAGGCCTTCACCACGCAGCTCACCGGGCTTTTCCTCTTGACGCTCACGCTCGCCAAGCTGCGTGCGCGCCTCAAGCCAGAGGAAGAGGAAAAGCACATGAGGGCGTTGCGGCACCTGCCGACCGCGCTCAGCGCCGTGCTGGCGCTCGAGCCGCAGGTCATCGCGTGGGCCGAGCGCTTCGCCAAGCGCGAGCACGCGCTCTTCCTGGGGCGCGGCGTGCACTACCCGATCGCGCTCGAGGGCGCGCTCAAGCTGAAGGAAATCTCGTACATCCACGCCGAGGCCTATCCGGCAGGCGAGCTCAAGCACGGACCGCTCGCGCTGGTGACGGGCGAAATGCCGGTGGTGACGGTGGCGCCGAACGACGCGCTGCTGGAGAAGCTGAAGTCCAACATGCAGGAAGTGCGGGCGCGCGGCGGCGAGCTCTATGTCTTCGCCGACGCCGACACCCACATCGCTTCCTCGCCCGGTGTCAACGTGATCCGCCTGCCCGAGCACTACGGGCCGCTCTCGCCCATCCTGCACGTCGTGCCCCTGCAGCTCCTTGCCTACCACACCGCCGTGGTGCGCGGCACCGACGTCGACAAGCCACGCAACTTGGCGAAGTCGGTCACTGTGGAATAACCTAGCGGATACCCTGAGGAGGGATCCAGTGAATCTGAAAAGAATCGGGGCCATGCTGGCCCTATCGGCATTGCTTGCCCCGGCCCACGCGCAGACCGAGATCCAGTGGTGGCACTCGATGACCGGCGCCAACAACACCGGAGTGAATGAGCTGGCGGCGAGGTTCAACGCCAGCCAGAAGGAATACAAGATCGTGCCGGTGTTCAAGGGAAGCTACCCGGAGTCGATGACTGCGGCGATCGCGGCGTTCCGCGCCGGCAGCCCGCCGCACATCCTGCAGGTGTTCGAGGTCGGCACGGCGACGATGATGTCCGCCAAGGGCGCGATCGTGCCGGTGGCCAAGGTGATGGCCGACGCGAAGGAGCCGTTCGACCCCAAGTCCTACCTGCCGACCGTGACGGGGTATTACTCCGACAGCAAGGGCAACATGCTGTCCTACCCGTTCAACAGCTCGACCGTGGTCTTCTACCTCAACAAGGATGCGTTCAAGAAGGCAGGCCTCGACGGCGAGAAGGCGCCCAGGACGTGGAAGGAGTTCGTCGCCGCTGCCGAGAAGCTGAAGGCGTCGGGCCAGGAATGCGTCTACACCACCGGCTGGCCGGCGTGGATGCACATCGAGAACTTCAGCGCCTGGCACAACGTGCCGATCGGCACGAAGCAGAACGGGATGGCGGGTACCGACACCGAATTCACCATCAATTCCCCGCTGCACGTGCGCCACGTGGCGATGCTGGGAGACATGGCGAAGAAGGGCCTCTTCACCTATAGCGGCCGGCGCAACGAAGCCGAGGCGCGCTTCGCGAGCGGCGAATGCGCCATGATGACCTCGAGCACCGGGGCCCAGGGCACCATCGGCCGCACCGCGAAATTCGCCTGGTCGGTGAACTTCATCCCCTACCACGACGACGTGAAGGGGGCGCCGCAGAATTCGGTCATCGGCGGCGCTTCGCTCTGGGTGATGGCCAAGAAACCCGCCGCCGACTACAAGGGCGTGGCCAAGTTCTTCAGCTTCCTGTCGCAGCCCGACATCCAGATGTTCTGGCACACCAGCACCGGCTACGTCCCGATCACGCTGGCGGCCTACGAGATGACGAAGAAGTCCGGTTTCTACGACAAGAACCCCGGCCACGAGCTGGCGGTGAGGCAGCTGACCAACAAGCCTCCGACGGAGAACTCCAAGGGACTGCGCTTCGGCAACTACGTGCAGGGCCGTGAGGTCATCGAGGAGGAGATGGAGGCGGTGTTCGCGGGCAAGAAAGACGCGAAGTCCGCGATGAACGACGCCGTGCGCCGGGGCAACGACATCCTGCGCAAGTTCGAGGCAGCGAATAAGTAGGAGCAGGGGAGGATGAATCTTCCCCCGCACCCCCCGGTTTAATCCCTCGTGGAAAAGCGGGTCGTCTTCCGTTCGGCCTGGCTGCCCTACGCGCTGGTCGCGCCGCAGATCGCGGTCACGCTGGTCTTTTTCTTCTGGCCCGCGGTGCAGGCCGGGTGGTATTCGTTCCAGCTGCAGGACGCGTTCGGCGAGCGCACGCAATTCGTCGGCCTGGCCAACTTCGCGGCGCTATTCCGCGACTCGAACTACCTGCACTCGTTCCAGATCACGGCGTTCTTCAGCGTGATGGTCGCCGGCAGCGGCATCGCCATTTCGCTCCTGCTCGCGGCGATGGCGGACCGCGTGATCCGCGGCGCGCTCGCCTACCGCACGCTGCTCATCTGGCCTTACGCGGTGGCCTCCGCGGTCGCCGGCGTGTTGTGGCTGTTCCTGTTCGCGCCGTCGATCGGCATCATCACCTTCGCCCTGAGGAGCATCGGCATCAACTGGGACTGGGTGCTGCAGGGCAACCAGGCGATGCTGCTGGTGGTCATCGCCGCGACCTGGAAGCAGATCAGCTACAACTTCCTGTTCTTCGTCGCCGGGCTGCAGTCGATTCCGAAATCGCTGATCGAGGCGGCGGCGATCGACGGCGCCGGCCCCGGGCGGCGCTTCCGGACCATCGTCTTGCCGCTGCTCTCGCCCACCGCGTTCTTCCTGCTGGTGGTGAACATCGTCTACGCGTTCTTCGACACCTTCGGTGTGATCGACGCCACCACGCAGGGAGGGCCCGCGGGCGCGACGCAGATCCTGGTGTACAAGGTGTACTACGACGGCGTGAAGGCGGCCGACCTCGGCGGCTCGTCGGCGCAATCCGTGATCCTGATGGTGATCGTGATCGCGCTCACCGTGGTTCAGTTCCGCTACATCGAGCGCAAGGTGCAGTACTGAGATGGTCGAGAACCGTCCCTGGCTGACCGTGATGTCGCACGCGGTGCTGATCGCGGGCATCCTCGTCATCTCGTTCCCTCTGTACGTGACCTTCGTCGCCTCGACGCACACGCTGGACGACATCCTGAAGGTGCCGATGCCGCTTCTGCCGGGAGACCGGCTCTGGGAGAACTACTGGCAGGTGCTCACCGCCGGCACCAGCAAGGATGTGACCGCGCCGGTCGGCCGCATGATGTTCAACAGCCTGGTGATGGCGCTCGTGATCGCCTTCGGCAAGATCGCGATTTCAATCATCGCCTCGTTCGCGATCGTCTATTTCCGCTTTCCGTTGCGCAACTTCTTTTTCTGGATGATCTTCGTCACCCTGATGCTGCCGGTGGAAGTGCGCATCATTCCCACCTTCAAGGTGGTCTCCGACCTCGGCATGATCAATTCCTACGTTGGCCTGACGCTGCCGCTCATTGCCTCGGCCACCGCCACCTTCCTGCTCCGCCAGTTCTTCCTCACCGTCCCCGAGGAGCTCGCCGAGGCGGCACGCATCGACGGCGCCGGTCCGATGCGCTTCTTCTGGGACGTGGTGCTGCCGCTTTCGAAGACCAGCATCGCCGCGCTCTTCGTGATCCAGTTCATCTACGGCTGGAACCAGTATCTCTGGCCGCTCCTCATCACCACCGACGAGTCGATGTATACGGCGGTGATCGGCATCAAGCGCATGATCGTCACCGGCGACGCGCTCACGGAGTGGAACCTCGTCATGGCGACCGCGGTGCTCGCCCTTCTTCCTCCTGCGCTCGTGGTCCTGTTCATGCAGAGGTGGTTCGTCAAAGGCCTGGTGGAGACCGAAAAATAATGGCTGCGGTTACTTTTCGCGAGGTGCGCAAGCGCTACGGCGAACTCGAGGTCATCCACGGCGTCTCAACCGAGGTGGCCGACGGTGAATTCGTGGTGATCGTGGGGCCCTCGGGCTGCGGCAAGTCGACGCTGCTGCGCATGGTGGCGGGGCTGGAGCCGATCACTTCGGGCGAGATCCGCATCGGCGCCCGGGTGGTGAACGACCTCGAGCCCAAGGACCGCGACATCGCCATGGTGTTCCAGAACTACGCGCTCTATCCGCACATGAGCGTGTACGAGAACATGTCCTACGGGCTGCGCATCAAGCGCCTTTCCAGCTCGGAGATCGAGCAGCGGGTGCAGAAGGCGGCCGCCATCCTGGAATTGAGTCCATTTCTGAAAAGAAAACCAAAAGAATTGTCTGGCGGGCAGCGCCAGCGCGTGGCGATGGGACGCGCGATCGTGCGCGAGCCGGCGGTGTTCCTGTTCGACGAGCCGCTCTCCAACCTCGACGCGAAGCTGCGCGTGCAGATGCGCGCCGAGCTCCAGTCGCTGCACCGGCGGCTCGGAACCACGAGCCTCTATGTCACCCACGACCAGGTCGAGGCAATGACGCTCGCCCGCCGCATGATCGTCATGAACGCGGGCCGGGCCGAGCAGATCGGGGCGCCGCTCGAGGTCTACGCCAGGCCGGCGAGCACCTTCGTCGCGGGCTTCATCGGCTCGCCGCCGATGAACCTGATTCCCGAGGAGCGCGACGGACGCAAGCGCTTCTTCGGGGTGCGTCCCGAGCACCTCGAGCCCTGCTCGGAGTCGGAGGCCAAGCTCGTGCTCGAGGTCGACCTGGTCGAGCCGCTGGGCGCCGACACGCTGGTGTACGGCCATCCGAGCGACAACCGCAACGGCGCGCGCATCGCCGCCCGGATGCATTCTTCCCTGACGGTCTCCGCCGGCAGGCTGCCGCTGCGCTACGACCCGGCCAACGTGCACTACTTCGACGCCGAGACCGGCATGCGGCTGTAGGCATGCTGAAGACCACGCCGTTCCACGAGCGCACCTCTGCGCTCTGCGCGAGCCATGCGTGGCGGCGATGGGCCGGCTACGTCGTCGCGAGCTCCTACGAGCTCTCGCACGAGCGCGAGTACCACTGCATCCGCGCCGCGGCAGCGCTGTTCGACGTCTCGCCTCTTTACAAGTACCTGATCCGCGGCCGCGATGCGGCGCGCCTGCTCGATCGCGTGGTGACCCGCGACGTGGCGCGCTCGCAGGCGGGGCAGGTGCTCTACACGCCGTGGTGCGATGCTGCCGGCAAGGTGCTCGACGACGGCACCGTGGCGCGCCTGGACGAGGCGAGCTTCCGCATGACCTCCGCGGAACCGAGCTTGCGCTGGCTGGAGGCAAACAGCATTGGTTTAGATTTAACTGTTCAAGATATTTCAGAGTCGACCGCCGCGCTTTCGCTCCAAGGCCCGCAGTCGCTCGCGGTGCTGAAGGCGCTCGGCGACATCCCGCCGCTCAAGTATTTCCGCCTCGCGCGCACGCAGCTGCGCGGCATTCCGGTGGACGTCTCGCGCACCGGCTATACCGGCGATCTCGGCTTCGAGCTCTGGGTGGAGAGCGCGCACGCGCTGGCGCTGTGGGACGCGCTCATGGAGGTCGGAAGAGATTACGGTCTGCAGGCGGCCGGTATGCTGGCGCTCGACGTGGCGCGCATCGAGGCCGGGCTCATGCTGATCGACGTCGACTACGTTCCGGCGAAGAAGGCACTCATCGAGAGCCAGACCTCCTCGCCCTACGAGCTCGACCTCGCTTGGGCGGTGAACCTCGAGAAGGAGCAGTTCGTCGGGAAGCAGGCGCTTGCCGCGGAGAAGGCGCGCGGCCCGGCGTGGCAGTTCGTCGGCATCGAGATCGGCTACCCGGGCCTTGAGCGCCTCTACGCCGATGTCGGCCTCGCCACGCGGCTGCCGCAGGCGGCCTGGCGCACGAGCGTGCCGATCTATTCGGGCGCCGAACAGGCGGGCTACGCCACGAGCGGCGGCTGGTCGCCGCTGCTCAAGAAATACATCGCGCTTGCGCATCTGCGCTCCCGGTGGGCGCGCCCCGGGACCGAGCTCGACATCGAGATCACCGTTGAGCACCGGCGCAAGCGCGCGGCCGCGCGCGTAGTGAAGAAGCCCTTCTTCGACCCCGAGCGAAAGAGGGCATGAAGCGCTACGACGTCGCGATCGTCGGCGGCGGCCACAACGGCCTGGTGTGCGCCGCCTACCTCGCGCGCGCCGGGAAACAGGTGGTCGTGCTCGAGCGGCGTGAGCGCGTCGGCGGCGCCGCGATGAGCGAGGAAGTGTTCCCGGGCTTCCGCTTCTCGGTGTTCTCCTACGTGGTGAGCCTGCTGCGGCCCGAGATCATCCGCGAGCTCGACCTGCCGCGCCACGGCCTGCACATCCTGCCGCTCGAGAGCACGCTGACACCGCTGCAGGAAGGCGGCAAGGCGGGCGAATACCTCGCGCAATGGAACGACCACGACCAGAACCGCCGCGAGCTCGCGCGCCATTCGCCGCGCGACGCCGAGGCCTACGACGAATTCGGCATGGAGCTGCACCAGATGGCGCGCCTCATCAAGCCGATCCTCGCCGTCGCGCCGCCCGACCCGGCCTCGCTCCACCCGCGCGAGCTTCTCGACCTGGCGCGGCTCGCGCGCATGTTCAGGAACATCGAGAAAAGGAAGTTCAACGCGCTGTGGCGGCTGCTGACGATGAGCTCGGCCGAATACCTCGACGCCTGGTTCGAGAGCGAAGCGCTGAAGGCGACGAAATCGGCGAGCGGCATCATCGGCACGATGCTCGGGCCGCGCTCGCCCGGCACCGCGTACGTGCTGCTGCACCACTACATGGGCGAGCTCGACGGGGTGTTCCGCGCCTGGGGGTTCGCGAAGGGCGGCAACGGCTCGGTGAGCGCGGCGATCGCTGCCGCCGCGCTTGGCTTCGGTGCAGAGATCCGCACGAGCGCTCCTGTTCACGAAATCGCGGTGAAAGGGGGGCGGGCAAAAGCGGCCGTGCTTGAAGGTGGCGAGGAAGTCGAAGCCGATATCGTGGTCTCCGGGGCCGATCCTCGCAGGACGTTCCTCGGACTGGTCGGAGAGAAGCACCTGCCGGGCGAGTTCGTCGACTCGATCCGGAGGTTCAAGTTCCGCGGCTCCTCGGCAAAGGTGAACCTCGCGCTCGGTGAGCTGCCCGATTTCACCTGCCTGCCGGGACGCGGGCCGCACCTGCGCGGCGCGATCTCGATCAGTCCGAGCATCGCCTACCTGGAGCGCGCATACGACGACGCCAAGTACGGCGAGATCTCGCGCCGGCCCTACATGGACATCGTCATCCCCTCGATGCTCGATCCGGCGATGGCGCCGCCGGGCAAGCACGTGATGTCGGTCTTCGTGCAGTACGCGCCCTACCACGTGAACGGAGGATGGACCGACGCGCGGCGCGAGGCGCTGGGCGACGCGGTCGTCGACACGATCGCCGGATATGCGCCCAACATCAAGTCCGCCATCGTGCACCGGCAGGTGGTGACGCCGGCGGACATCGAGCGTGTCGTGGGGCTGTCGGAAGGCAACATCTTCCAGGGCGAGCTCTCGCTGCAGCAGATGTTCTTTCTGCGCCCCGCGCCGGCGTGGGCGCGCTACCGCACGCCGATCGACGGGCTCTGGCAGTGCGGCTCTGGCACGCATCCCGGCGGCGGCGTCATGGGCGCCTCGGGCCGCAACGCCGCAGTTGCGATCCTCGGGGGACGCGCTTGAGCTTTCACGCGATCGTCATCGGAGCGGGCGTCGACGCGCTGGTCGCGGCGCATCTCCTCGCCGGGCGCGGAAAGCAGGTCCTGGTGGTGGAGGAGCGAGCGCCCGTCGCGCAGGACTTGGGCTGGGTGCCTCCTCAAGTGACGGGTGCGCTTGGTCTGGAGCTCAAAGCCGACGCGCCGGATCCGTGGATCACTGCGCTTCTGCCCGACGGCGGCAAGCTCGAGCTCTGGCGCGATGTCCGCCGCACCTCGGAATCGATCCGGCGCTTCAGCGATCGCGATGCGCGAAGATGGCCCGACTTCTGCCGGCGCATGGCGATGCTCGCGCGCCTCTTCGAGCGGCTCTATCTCGAGACGCCCGCCGATCCGCTGAACCTGCGGTTTGCGCTGCGCGTTCGCGGCCTCGGCCGCGAAGGCATGGTCGACCTGATGCGCCTGCTGCCGATGCCGGTGGCGGAGCTGCTGGACGACTGGTTCGAATGCGACCTTCTCAAGGGCGCGCTCGGGGCGATGGGCATCTACAACATCCGGCAGGGACCGCGCTCCGGCGGCACCGCCTTTCGCTTCCTGCATCACCACGTCGGCAGTCCGGAAGGCGTGTTCCGACCGCCGCGCACGAATCTGAGCTCTGTGCTGCGCCAGCGTCCCGGGGTGTCTTTCAGGGCGGCCGAAGCAAGAAAAATTCGCGTCAACGCAGGACGGGCGGATGGCGTGGTGCTGGATGACGGCGAAGAAATCGCGGCGCCGACCGTCATCTCCGGCGCCGACCCGAAGCGGACGCTCCTCGAGCTCGCCGACCCTGGCTGGCTCGATCCCGAGCTCGCGCGCGCCATCCAAAATATCCGGCGACGCGGCGTGGCGGCACGAATTGCCTTTGATTCTTCTATGAAGGCTAACATCGTGCTCGCGCCATCGCTCGACTACCTGGAACGGGCGTACGACGAAGTGAAGCACGGACGCGTGTCCGAGCGACCCTATCTCGAGGCGCACTCCACGCCGCTCGGGACGGAGGTCCACCTGCAGTACGTTCCCTATCTCCATGACGCAAAGGACGACCTCGCTGCGACGGCCCGTCGCGTCCTGCCCGGGCTTGAGAATGCGAAAGTCGTCTCCATACTGCGACCTGCGGACCTGGAGCGCGAAGCAGGCTGGCCGGAAGGACAGCCTTACCATGCCGAGCTCACGCTCGACCAGGCGCTGTGGATGCGGCCGCTTCCTGAGCTGGCGCAGTACAGGACGCCGATCCAGGGGTTGTGGCTCTGCGGCCCGGCGACTCATCCGGGAGGCGGCATTGCCGGAGCGGCCGGCTACAACTGCGCGCAGGCGATTCTCAGGGAGACGAACTGACCAAATGGAAAATCTCATGCACAAGCGGATCCGCGCCGTACCGATCGTCCTGCTGCTCCTGCTCTCCGGCTGCGGCTACAACACCATCCAGAGCGCCGACGAGCAGACCAAGGCCTCCTGGTCCGAGGTGCTGAACCAGTATCAGCGCCGCGCGGACCTCGTGCCGAACCTGGTGGAGACGGTCAAGGCCTTCGCCAAGCAGGAGATGGACGTGTTCACGCGCGTTACCGAGGCGCGTGCGCGCGTCGGATCGATCCAGGCCACTCCGGAGCTCGTCAACGACCCGCAGGCTTTTCAGCGCTTCCAGCAGGCGCAGGGCGAGCTGACGAGCGCGCTTTCGCGGCTCCTGGTGGTCGCGGAGAACTATCCGCAGCTCAAGTCGGACGCCAACTTCCGCGATCTGCAGGCGCAGCTCGAGGGCACGGAGAACCGCATCGCGGTCGCACGCAACCGCTACATCAAGTCGGTTGAGCAGTACAACGTCACCGTGCGTCAGTTCCCCTCGAACCTGACCGCGATGGCATTCGGCTACAAGCCCAAGGCCAATTTCGCCGTCGAGAACGAGCGCGAGATCTCCAAGGCGCCCAAGGTCGATTTCGGGCAGAAGCAGAAGTAAGAGCTCGAGGGAATCTGTGAAGGCGTTGCGCGCCCTGTTCGTTTTGCTAGTAGCAGTTTCGGTGTGGGCACAGATCGCGGTGCCGCCGCTGAAAGGACGCGTCACCGACCTCACGGGGACGCTGAAGCCGGAGCAGGTCTCCTCGCTCGAGCAGCTCCTGCGCTCGTTCGAAGCGCGCAAGGGAAGCCAGATCGCCGTCCTGATCGTGCCCACCACCGCCCCGGAGACGGTCGAGCAATACGCGTTGCGCGTTGGCGAGCAATGGAAGATCGGCCGAAAGAAAGTGGACGACGGCGCGATCCTGGTCGTGGCGAAGGACGATCGCACGCTGCGCATCGAGGTCGGCTATGGGCTCGAAGGCGCGCTGAATGACGCCACCGCGAGCCGCATCATCCGCGAAGTGATCGTGCCGCGCTTTCGCGAGGGCGACTTCTTCGGCGGCATCAGCGCCGGGGTCGACCGGATGATCCGCGTGATCGACGGCGAGCCGCTGCCGGCGCCGGCGAGGGCGGCGCCGCCGGCCGGCGACGGTGTGCTGCAGGTCCTGCCCGTGCTGCTCATCCTCGCCGTCGTTGCCGGCGCCATCCTGCGCCGGATGTTGGGGCGCTTCGTTGGATCCGCGGCCACCGGAGGCGTGGTCGGCGCGCTCGCCTGGCTGCTCGCCGGCACGCTTGCGATCGCGCTGCTCGCCGGGATCGTGGCATTCTTCTTCACCCTGGTGAGCGGCGTCGGCGGGAGCGGACGCCGCTACTACGGCGGCTTCCCGGGCGGAGGCTGGGGCGGCGGCGGCGGTGGCTGGAGCGGTGGCGGCGGCTTCAGCGGCGGCGGCGGTAGCTTCGGCGGCGGCGGAGCCTCCGGGCGCTGGTGAGCGTGAAGCTCGGCCGCATCCTGCGCCACTTGTTCAGCCTGCCGGGCGCGGTGGCACGAGCGCTTCCGGCCACCGCGCTCGGACGCATCGAAAAGGCCATCAAGAAAGCCGAGACCGAGCATCGCGGCGAGATCCGCGTCGCGGTCGAGGCGGCGCTCGAGAGCGGCGCGCTGCTCTCGGGTCAGTCGTCGCGCAGCCGCGCGCTCGAGGTGTTCTCTCTGCTGCGCGTCTGGGACACCGAGGAAAACAACGGCGTGCTGATCTACCTGCTGCTCGCCGACCGCGCCGCCGAGATCGTCGTCGACCGCGGCATCCATGCCCAGGTCCAGGCCGCGGAGTGGCGCCAGATCTGCCGCCGCATGGAGGGCGCCTTTTCGAAGGGTGAATTCGAGCACGGCATCGTCTCGGGCATCGAGGAAGTATCGCGGGTCCTGGCGCGCCACTTTCCGCCGCGGCCCGGCGACCGGAACGAATTGCCGGACAAGCCCGCGGTTCTCTAGGATGAACCGGCGCGAATTTCTGGTTGCCAGTGCATCGGCTGTCCTTGCACCAAAGACTGTTCTTGGTCAGTCGAAAGCGTTGCGCCCATCGGTCACCCGGCAGAACCTCGTCGGCGCCGCGCACCCGGCTACCGAGATCTGGGGCTACAACGCCTCGGTGCCGGGGCCCGAGTTGCGCTTCAGGCAGGGTCAACGTCTTCGCGCCGAAGTCGAGAACGCGCTGCCTGCGCCGACCACCGTGCACTGGCACGGCATCCGGCTGCCGAACGCGATGGACGGCGTTCCCGGGCTGACGCAGGCGCCGATAGCCGCGGGCGGCGGCAAGTTCGTCTACGAATTCGATCTTCCCGACGCCGGCACGTACTGGTACCACCCGCACCTCGGCGACGGCGAGCAGCTCGCGCGCGGACTGTACGGCGCGTTGATCGTCGAGGAGCGCGACCCACCGGCGGTAGACCGCGACGTGGTGTGGATCCTGTCGGATTGGCGCCTCGATCGCGAAGCCGCCCTGCGCCGGGACTTTGCGAGCGCGATGGACGCGAGCCATGCCGGCCGGATCGGAAACACCGTCACCGTGAACGGCGCGATTCCGGAGGCATTTACCGTCAGAAGCGGCGAACGGCTGCGGCTTCGGCTGATCAACGCATCGAACGCGCGCATCTACGGTCTCAACTTCGAGGGCCACGAGCCTTGGGTGATCGCGCTCGACGGGCACCCGGTTCAGCCGCACTGGTTCCAGCGCGTGGTGCTCGGGCCCGGGATGCGCGCAGACCTGATCCTCGACTGTACCGGCGACCCGGGCAGCCGCCACCGCGTGGTGGACGACTTCTACCGTGGTCGCGCCTACGAGCTCCTGAGGCTCGAGTACAGGGCCGAGCCGCGGCTACGTGCCGCGTTCGAGCCGGCCCCGCGCCTCGCGGCGAATCCCCTAAAGGAGCCCTCGGCGTCCGCGGAGGTCCAGCTCATCGTGCTGGGTGGCGGGATGATGGGAGAGATGCCGGACCAGCGCAGCCACAAGGGCGTGTTCTGGACCCTGAACGGCAAGCCGGTGAGCCGCGACCACCATCATGGCGAGGCGCCGCTGCTCTCGCTCAAGCTCGGCCAAAGCTACCGTATCGAGCTCGTGAACCGGACCGCCTGGCACCACCCGATGCACCTGCACGGACATGTGTTCCGGGTGCTGTCGAAGAACGGCAAGGAGGTACTACCGCGCCAATGGGCCGACACCGTGCTCCTCGACCCCGACAGCCGTGCCGAGATCGCGCTGGTGGCCGACAACCCCGGCGACTGGATGCTGCATTGCCATGTGCTCGAGCACCAGGCAACGGGTATGGCGGCGTTCATCCGGGTAAACTAAAGCGGTGACGATCTATCTCGAGAAGGCGGCGCGCCCGGCGCAGTCGGTGCCGATGACCGATGCCGAGTGGCAAGCTCGCGTGCAACTCGCGGCCTGCTACCGCATCTTCGACATGCTGGGCTGGGTCGAGATGATCTTCAACCACATCACGGCGCGCGTGCCCGGACCCGAGGTTCGGTTCCTGATCAATCCGTTCGGGCTGCACTACCGCGAGATCAAGGCTTCGAACCTCCTTCTCATCGACATCGAGGGAAACCCGGTGCGCCCCGCGGAATGGCCGGTCAACCGCGCCGGCTTCGTGATCCACTCGGCGATCCACGCCGCGGTTCCGAAGGCCCACTGCGTGATGCACACGCACACGACGAGCGGCATCGCGGTCGCGTGTCTCAAGGAAGGTCTGTCGCCGCACAACTTCTACGGCGCGATGCTGCACGGGCGGGTGGCGTACCACGACTTCGAGGGCATCACCGTGGAGGAGGGCGAGAAGGAACGCCTGGTGCGCGACATCGGCGACAAGCCCGCGGTCATCCTGCGCAATCACGGCCTGCTCGCCTGGGGCCCGAGCGTGCCGGAAGCGTTCCTCATGATGTGGACGCTGCAGCGCGCCTGCGACGTGCAGATCGCGGCGAGCCGCGCCGGCGAGATCCATCCCATCCGGCCGGAAGTTTTCCCCCAGACGGTGCGGGAATCGGGGCCCGGGGAGAAGCGCACCTGCGAGGACGCCTTCGCCGCCCTGCAGCGCAAGCTCGACGCGATCGATCCTTCCTACCGGGAATAGCGGGCGGCCACCGGGATCATGAGATTGACGTTTACGTAAACGTCAACTAGGCTAGCAGGTACGCATGACCGACCTCTCCGACTCGTCGAAGCTCGTCTACAAGTCGAAGCACAAGATCCGCTTCGTCACCGCGGCGAGCCTGTTCGACGGGCACGACGCCTCGATCAACATCATGCGGCGCATCCTGCAGGCCTCGGGCGCCGAGGTGATCCACCTCGGCCACAACCGCTCGGTCGAGGAGGTGGTGACCGCGGCGCTTCAGGAGGACGTGCAGGGAGTGGCGGTCTCGTCGTACCAGGGCGGCCACCTCGAGTACTTCAAATACATGCTCGACCTGCTGCGCTCGCGGGGCGGCGCGCACATCAAGGTGTTCGGCGGCGGTGGCGGCGTGATCGTGGCGGAGGAGATCGAGGAGCTGCAGCGCTACGGAGTCGCGCGCGTGTATTCGCCGCAGGACGGCCAGCGCATGGGGCTGCAAGGCATGATCAACGACATGCTCGCGCGCTGCGACTTCGATCCGGCGCAGCACGCGCCGAAAGCGCTCAAGAAGGACGACCTGAGAACCCTCGCTCAAGTCATTACCGCCCTCGAGCTTGGAGTTTTCAAAGATAAGCCTTCATTGCTTGACGGGGCAAAGCAAAACCCTGCCCCGGTGCTCGGCATCACAGGCACCGGCGGGGCAGGAAAGAGCTCGCTCACCGACGAGCTCGTGCGGCGCTTCCGCCTCGACCAGGGCGATGGCCTGAAGATCGCGGTGCTCTCGGTCGATCCGACGCGGCGCAAGACCGGCGGCGCGCTGCTCGGCGACCGCATCCGCATGAATGCCATCAACGGAGCGGGCATCTTCATGCGCTCGCTCGCGACGCGCGCGACCGGGAGCGAGATTTCCGCCGCCCTCGGCGACGCCATCGCCGCCTGCCGGGCGGCGGGATTCGTCCTCGTGATGATCGAGACCGCGGGTATCGGCCAGGGCGATGCGGCGATCGTGCCGCACGTCGATGCGTCCTTGTACGTGATGACACCGGAATTCGGCGCCGCGAGCCAGCTCGAGAAGATCGACATGCTGGATTTCGCCGACTTCGTCGCCATCAACAAGTTCGACCGCAAGGGCGCCGAGGACGCGCTGCGCGACGTGCGCAAGCAGGTGCAGCGCAACCGAGAGGCGTTCCATGCGGCGTCCGAGGAGATGCCGGTGTTCGGCACGGTCGCTGCCCGCTTCAACGACGACGGCGTGACTGCGCTCTATCACGCGATCGCCGCTCGGCTCGCGGAGAAAGGCCTGAAGCTCGTGCCCGGCCGCCTGCCGAAGCCCGCGACGCGCGTCTCCTCGGCCGTGCATGCCGTCGTTTCGCCGCAGCGCGCGCGCTACCTCGCCGACATCGCGGAGACCGTCCGCGGCTACCACCGGCGCGCCGCGTCGCAGGCGAGCCTCGCGCGCGAGCGCCAGCAGCTCCTGGCGGTCAAGGCGATGCTCGGTAGCGCCTCGCCCGAGATCGACAAGCTCGCCGCGGACAAGGACGCCGCGCTGAGCGGCGAAGCGAAGCTGCTCCTGGAGAGCTGGCCGCGGACCGTAGCCGAGCACTCCGGCGACGAGCGCGTCGTGAAGGTCCGCCAACGCGAGATTCGGACCCGACTCACGACGGTTTCGCTTTCGGGCACGCATGTGCCGAAGCTTGCGCTGCCGAAGTACGACGACCACGGCGAGCTGCTGCGCTGGCGCATGCGCGAGAACCTTCCGGGCGAGTTTCCGTTCACTGCCGGCGTATTCGCGTTCAAGCGCGAGAACGAGGACCCGACGCGGATGTTCGCTGGCGAGGGCGACGCGTTCCGCACTAACCGCCGCTTCCATCTGCTTTCGAAGGACATGCCCGCGAAGCGCCTGTCCACGGCGTTCGACTCGGTGACGCTATACGGCTTCGATCCCGACGAGCGCCCGGACATCTACGGCAAGGTCGGCAACTCGGGCGTGTCGATCGCCACGCTCGAGGACATGAAGGTGCTCTATTCGGGGTTCGATCTCGTCGACCCGGCCACGTCGGTGTCGATGACGATCAACGGCCCGGCGCCGACGATCCTCGCGATGTTCTTCAACACCGCGATCGACCAGCAGGTCGAGAAATTCACCAAAGAGAAAAACCGGAGCCCGGATCCGCGGGAGCTGGAGGAGCTCAAGGCGCAAACCCTTTCTTCGGTGCGCGGCACGGTGCAGGCGGACATCCTCAAGGAGGACCAGGGCCAGAACACCTGCATCTTCTCCACCGAGTTCTCGCTGAAGGTGATGGGCGACATCCAGGCCTACTTCATCGAGCACGACGTGCGCAACTTCTACTCGGTGTCGATCTCGGGCTACCACATCGCCGAGGCCGGCGCGAACCCGATCTCCCAGCTCGCCTTCACGCTCGCCAACGGCTTCACCTTCGTCGAGGCCTACCTCGCGCGTGGCATGAAGATCGACGATTTCGCGCCAAATCTTTCGTTCTTCTTCTCCTACGGCATGGACCCCGAGTACGCGGTGCTCGGGCGCGTGGCGCGGCGCATCTGGGCGGTCGCGATGCGCGAGCGCTACGGGGCGAACGAGCGCAGCCAGAAGCTCAAGTTCCACTCCCAGACCTCCGGGCGCTCCCTGCACGCGCAGGAAATCGCCTTCAACGACATCCGCACCACGCTGCAGGCGCTCATTTCGACCTACGACAACACCAACTCGCTGCACACCAACGCCTACGACGAGGCGATCACCACGCCGACCGAGGAGTCGGTGCGCCGCGCGATGGCGATCCAGCTCATCATCAACAAGGAGTGGGGCCTGGCGAAGAACGAGAACCCCAACCAGGGCTCGTTCGTGATCGACGAGCTGACCGACCTGGTCGAGGAAGCGGTGCTGAAGGAGTTCGAGGCGCTATCGAGCCGCGGCGGTGTGCTGGGCGCGATGGAGACCGGCTACCAGCGCGGCAAGATCCAGGAGGAGTCGCTCCACTACGAGCGCCAGAAGCACGACGGCACGTATCCGATCATCGGCGTGAATACCTTCCGCGGACCCGCTGCGGACAACCCGATGCCGCAGAAGCTCGAGCTGATCCGTTCCACCGAGGAAGAAAAGCAGTCGCAACTGAAGCGGCTAAGGGATTTTCAAAAGAAGAGCGAGAAGGATTCAGGACCGATGCTCGAGCGTCTGCGCCAGGCGGTGATCAAGGACGAGAACGTCTTCGCCGTCCTGATGGATGCCGTGCGCGTATGCTCGCTCGGGCAGATCACGCACGCCTTGTTCGAAGTCGGCGGCCAGTACCGCCGCAGCATGTAGGCCTTCGCTCGATCCCGTATCAGGGGGCCGGGTCGGGAATCCGGGTCCTCGAGACGATCAGATCGTCATACCAGGTGTAGCCGACGGCGTGGCTCTGCGCCGCGCTCTTCCCGCTGTGGTAGGGGAGCAGCCAGATCTTTCCGTACCTGGCCGCCGGCTGCGTGTTGACGATGTCGTAATGCGTCTGGTCGACCACCAGCCGGGACGGCTGCCCGGCCTCGGCGACCCACAGCCGGATCGTGCTGTCCCGGTGATATCGGCGGTCGTTCCGGTACCAGCTGCCGATCTTGACGTACACCTGAAACGTCATCCACTGGTCCGCTTTGTATGGAACCCAGCTACCCTGTCCTTCCAGCGGCTCGTAACGGCCGTCCTTGCCGCCGCAGCTGTGGTACATCTGGGCGGCGCCGCGCTGGTAGGTGTTCTGGACCACGATCTCGAGCTCGGTGCAGGAGTACACGGTCTTGCCGGGCCGGTCGCCCTCGCCGATGATGGCCTGCTTCCATCCGCCTCCGCCCTCGTAGAACGTGTCCAGAAACTCCTTGGAGAATCGCTGGCGCCACTGGACGTAGAACTCCTCGCCTTCGCCGAACTGGACCGAGAGGTCGTCGGAGAAGTTCTGCCAGAAGCTGCCGGAGGTATCCGCTCCCGTATTGGAAGGAATCTCGAAGCGCAGCGAGCCGGCGCCGGACGCCTTGATGTCCGTCACGACGCGCGCGCGCTTCACGGTCATCCCGTAGGGCGGAAAGATGAACCGATCGGTCTGCGCCTGGGAATCGAACCCGACGCATTTGACGACCGCCGGCTGAGCACAACGCTCCTCGAACGTAAGGCCACCGGCGTTGAGGTCATCTGCCCCTGCGGCACATCCGGCGGACAGAAAGATTAGCAAGATCCATGTTCTGCCATTCGGGCGTCCGCGCATGACTCTACGGTAGCGCTAAAATCCGCGCTGACAGAGCTTCCCGGCGGCAAATCTCTTCGCGGAGGATTCCCATGGCAGCTTTCACCACGGCGTTTGTCGCCGCCTCGGCGGGCATACTGACGATGGCAAGGGGCAGCACCATCTCCTTCACCGTGACCTGGGGCAGCAATATCAGCCAATTTCGTTTCAATCGGATCTGGGCCGGCGTCGTGGGTGCGAGCGACGAGGACACGCAGCAGAGCGTCACCATCGTGTCGGAGGGTTCTGTGTGGAACACGTCGAGTCCCGCCAGCACCCCGATGGCCATGAGCTTGCGCGCGAACGGCCAAAGCGGAGCGCCCATCCAGGCGCGAATCCAGGTGCTGGCATCCCAGGTCGACACGTTCTAAGGGAACGAACTCATGAAGGTCCTGGCATTGTTCGACAAGAGCGGAAAAATCCACGCCCTGTTTCACCCTTCGACGGAGGCCGACGCGCCTCGGCTGAGCTTTCATCCGGAGCGCGGCCGGCGCGCAGAAATGCTCGACGTTCCCGCCGAGTTTCACCACCTGAAGCCCGGCCAGCTGCATGCGGCGCTTCGCGTCGAGCTCGCCGGCGGGAAGCCAAGGCTCGCGGCGCAAAAGAAAAAGCAGATCGCGGGCCCAAAGAAGAAGCATCCGTAGAAGCTGACGCAACTTTCAGGTTCCGCGGCGTTCTACTGGCAGAACGTCGGGGAACCACCATGAAGAAACGAACCATGCTCGCCCTCCTGGCGGCCGCGCCGGCCGTCGCTTTCGCGCAGATGGGCGGTAAGCGCCGCAGCGGCGACAAGAGCGGTGCGGGCGGAGCGAAAGGCGGCGGCGGGCCGCAGATCAACCAGCTCGAGGCGACGCTGGGCGAGTTTGAAACCGACCTCAACCTGACCTCCGCTCAGCAGAAGGCTTGGAACGCGTACGCGGAGGGCATCCGTGCGCTGCAGAAGGATATCGCGCGCGACCGCGCGCCGCGCGCCTCCGATGCGCAGCTCGACATCGCCAAGCGCCTCGACCGCGCCGCCGACGTCGCGCGCGACCGGCTGACGGCGGTGGAGGACATCGTCGATTCGGCGAAAGGCCTGCTGAAGTCCCTCACGCCCGAGCAGCGCACGATGGCCGACCCGCGCCTCGCCAACCTGATCGTCATGTCGTTCGGCGAGATGGCCTGCGCACCGGGCGCGCGGCCGCAAAAGCCGGCGCCGAATTTCCCGGCGCCAGCCGCGCCCCCGGTCTAGAATCATTCCCACAACCCACGAGGAGGATGCCGCATGATGCGCATCTTCGCCGCCCTGGCCTTCGCGCTCGCCGCACCGGCCATCGCCCAGGTTCCGCCGCGCACGCTGCCGGAGCTCAAGGAGGAGGTCCAGGCGCGCGCCGACCGCCACGCCTACCCGGTGTCCGAGCTCGTGCCTGCCGAAGTGCGCGAGGCGCTCGCAAATCTCAAGAGCCTCGACCGCGACGAATGGGCCGCGGCCTGGAGCTCGATCGGCGAGCGCCACATGGCGAACGCCAGGAAGGCGGAGCTCGCCGAGATGGCGTCGCCCGCCGAAGCCGCCAAGGAATACAAGTACGCCTTCGAGTACTACCTCTTCGCACGCTTCCCGCTCGAGAACTCGCCTGGGAAGGAGAAGGCGTACGCCAGGGCGCTGGAGGCCTTCACCGGATACGCCCGGCTGCAGGACCCGAAGCTCGAGATCGTGAAGATCCCGTTCGAGGGGAAGGAAATCGTCGGCTATCTGCGCCTGCCGAAAGGCGTGCGCCCTGCGCCGATCGTAGTCACGATCGGCGGCCTGGACGGCCGGAAAGAAAACGCTTCCTTCCGCAGCGACGCGTACCTGAAGCACGACGTCGGCTACTTTTCCTTCGACATGCCGGGCACGGGCCAGTCGACCATCCGGCAGGTCGTCCCGGGCGCCGAACGCGAGTTCTCGCGCGTGCTCGACTACGTCGCCACGCGCAAGGACATCGACGCCAAGCGCGTAGTCGTTTACGGCGGCTCGTGGGGCGGGCACTGGTCCGCGCGCGTCGCGTACGCGGAGCGCGAGCGCATCCGTGGCGCCGTCGTCCAGGGCGGCCCGGTGCACGAGTACTTTCAGCCCGAATGGCAGAAAAAGGCCATCACCACGCGCGAGTACCTGTTCGAGCTCTTCGAGGCCCGCGCGGCGATCTACGGCGCGAAGACGCTAGACGAGTTTCTCGCCTACGGGCCGAGGATGTCGCTCAAGACCGCGGGCTGGCTCGACCGGCCGTCCGCGCCCATGCTGCTCATCAACGGGATGCGCGACACGCAGGTGCCGATCGAAGACCTGTTCCTGCTGATGCGCTCGGGGTCGCCCAAGGAAGTGTGGATCAATCCGCAGGGCGGGCACATGGGGCGCAACCCGCAGCTCTCGGACCAGCGGATCTTCGAGACGGTCACGCTGCCCTGGGTGGTGCGTATCCTTCAGCCCGCAGCTTCGCAGTGAGCCTTCCCGGCCGCTAATTTCTTGCCTGTTTCTTCAGAGCTGCGAGCTCGGCCTCGCTGCGCACCGTCATCACGCCCATCTGGCTGGTGCGGTAGACCGGGACCACGACGTGCAGCTTGTCGCCACGCTCGAGCAGCGCGATGTGGCGGATCTCCGTGCCGCGCACCGGCAAGTCGAACGTGGTCCACGCGTTCGCGTTCGGGTCGTAGCGGACGATGCGGTCCGAAGTCCAAAGGTTGCCCCAGACGCGGTGCTTGCTGTCGACCGTGATGTGATACGTCTGCATCGTCGCGTCGGGCAGCGGGATGATCGTCGTCTCCATGGTTTTCGTATTGATCTTCGCGAACGACGAGCCGAACGAGTTAGCCACCCAAAGCACGTCGGCGTTCTTGTCCGTGCCCATGCGGCGCGGGCCCTGCGACCAGGGCAGCGGCGCGTTGAATCCGAGGTCGCTCACGGTCTCGTAGAAAGCGCGGTCCTCGCCGAACATGCGGTCGACCGCCTTGACGTCGGGCAGCTTGATCTCGACCGCCTTGCCGCTCGCGATGTCGCCCTTGTAGACCGTGTCCATCGCCATCTGGGACCACCAGCCGTTGCCGTCGCGGTCGCCCGCCGCTCCATAGGTCGCACCCGACCCGCGGGCGTTCTTCTCGGCGAGGCGCGAGCGGAACTCGGTGAACTTCTCGGTGGCCGGGTCGAAGCGCACGGCGCCGCTCGGGGTGGAGGCCCACACCATGCCCTTGCCGTCGACGTCGACGGTCACCGCGCCGCCAAGCGGCGCCATCTCGGCAGGCGTCTGGTAGATCGAGATTTTCTCGCTCGCCGTGTCGAGCTTGCCGAGCGCGCGGCGCCCGGGGTTCACGTCGAACCAGAGGTTGCCCGCCCGGTCGCGCACGAGGCCGTGAGCCGTGGCCGCGAGGCCGTTGGCCCCCTCGGCCTTGAGGTACTTCACCGCGCCGCTCGAGGGATCGACCTTGCCGATGGTCACGCCGCGGTTCGGGTTGTTGCTGGTGAAGTAGATCGTGCCGTCGAGGCCCAGCGCACCGTCGTGCGGCAGCTGGCCGAGCTTGGAGGTCGTGCCCATCGCCCAGTCGGTGCCGTCGTTCGGGTTGTATTGCGTGCCGATGCCGGTGTCGGGATTGAGCTGCACGTCGTAGAGCGTCCAGACAGCCCGCGCGGCCTCGCCCGCCGGGCGCGGGCGAGAAGCGACCTTCATCGACGACTCCCCGGGGCCTCGGGCGCGCGCGAGGTAGGCGGCGAGCGCTTTCTGGTGGCGTTCCAGGATCTGGTTAGGCTTCCCGCTCGGCCCCGGGTAGACGCCGCTGACCGGCACGATCTTCATGAGATCGATGATCTTGCTCCAGCCCGCCTCGTCGAAGCGGAACTGCAGCGCGTAGCTGGTCGAGTGGCAGCCGGTGCAGTTGTTCATGAAGATTTTCTTCATGCGCGCGTCTTCGGCGTTCGCCTCGGGCAGCGCCGCGACCATCAGCTCGCCCGGGAGCTGCCGGAAGCGCCGCTCGGGATCCGCGATCTCGGCCAGCGTGAAGTCCTGCCGGCGCGCCGCGGAGAGCTCGACCGAACCGCTCGCGCGCTCGAAGCCGAGCGCCTGCGCCCACACCCGGTATCGGCCCTCCGGCAGCGGCGGGAAGAAATAGTCGCCGGCGGCGTCGGTGTACACGCTCGTCGTGATCGTCGAGCCCTGGCGCTTCGCCGACACCGTGACGCCGTCCAGCTTCTGGCCGGAGCTCGATGCGATCCTGCCGGAAAGCGTCTGATCCGCGGCCTGGGCCGCGGTCGCGGCCGCGAACGGCAGCGCGCATGCGAGAAGGGCCGTGCGGATCGTGTTCATCGCATCTCTCCTTGTTTCGGGGCGTTGGGCGAGGTGTTGACCGGCACGGTTCTCACGTAAGCGATGATCGCGTCGATCTCCGCGGGCTTCAAGTAATGCTTGAACGCGGGCATGCGCTCGGTGCCGTTCGTGATGATGGCGCGCATCGCGTCGTCGCTGCCGGCGGCGGCGGTCTTGTTGAGCGGCGGCCCGTAGGTCTTCACACCGAGCACCGGCTGGAGGTGGCAGATGCCGCAGGACTGCGCGAACACCTGGCGGCCGTGCATCTGCTTTTCGTCGAGCTGCTGCGCCTGGGACGGGGTCGCCGCAAGCGCGAACAGGAGCGTCAAAACGGGCGTGGAGACTGCGGGTCTCATCCGGTTCTCCTTGCGTTCGCTGCTAGCCGAGCGGCTCCACCGTAGCGCGTCCGCAATTTAGCAGAGTTCGGCCTCCCCGAGGGCAAGCGCTGATCGGCTACTGAACGGTCGCCCCCGTGTCGCGCACCACCTTGCCCCACTTCTCGTCCTCGGCGCGCATATAGCGCAGGAGCTCCTCGCCCTGCCTCGCGTCGGCTTCGACGCCCGCCTCGCGGAACTTCGTCTGAAGCTCCGGATCCTTCAGCGCCTTGGCGATCTCGGCGGAGAGTTGCTGCACGATCGGCGCCGGCATGCCGGCAGGGCCGGAGATGCTGAGCCAAAGCGTGGCCTCGTAGCCGGGAACGCCCGCTTCGGCCATCGTCGGCACGTCGGGTAGCTCGAACCAGCGCTTCGGCGTGGTCACCGCGAGCGCCTTGAGTCGCCCGCCGCGCACGTTGCCGAGGACGTTCGGCACCCCGGCAAAGGAGACGCCGACTTCGCCGCCGAGCAGGTCCTGCATCGCGGGTCCGCTGCCTTTGTAAGGCACGTGGTTCAGCTTCACGCCCGCCATGGCGCTGAAGAGCGCGGCAACCAGGTGCTGCGAGCTGCCGTTCCCCGAGCTCGCGAAGTCGATCGCGCCCGGCTTGGCCTTGGCCGCCGCGATCAGCTCCCGCACGTTGTTGACGGGAATCTTCTTCGGATTGACCACGAGGACGTACGGACCCGACGCCATCATGCTGATGTGCGTGAAGTCCTTGAACGCGTCGTACTGAAGGTTCTTGTACAGGTGCGAGGTGATCAGGTGCGTCGCGCCCGTGATCGCGAGCGTGTAGCCGTCGGGGGGCTGCTTCGCCACGAAGTCCCAGCCGATCGTGCCGCCCGCTCCCGGGCGGTTCTCGACGAAGAACTGCTTGCCCATCTGCTCGGACAGGCGCGGCGTGAGGATGCGCGCCGGCGTGTCGGCGAAGCCGCCGGGCGAGAGCGGCACTACGAGCCGCACCGGACGCGCTGGGTACTGTTGAGCAAATGTCGAGAGCGAGACTGCAAAGCCAAGAAGAAATGCGAACGTTTTCATCCGCGGTACACCGCTTCGGGTTGCGTGAAATAGGAATGCAGGATGTGGTACACGCCGAGGTAGTTCTTCTGCTGGAAGCTCGCGTGCGAGATGCCTTCCATGACCGTGAACTGCTTGTCCGGATGCGGCAGCAACGCGAAGAACTTCAGCAGGTCTTCCATGGAGGCGATGCCGTCGAACTCTCCGCGCATGACGATGGTCGGAACGCGGATCTTGGCCGGGTCGACCAGCGGCAGCCTGGAGCACATGTCGACGTAGGTTCCGGTCGGGACCGAGTCGTCGAGCGCGACGATCGCGGTGGCGAAGGCCTCGATGGTGGCGTCGTCGGCGGTGCCTGGGTGGTCGCGGTTGAAGATGCTGCGCACGAATGCGCGGTCGATGGGACGGCGGTGCCTGGCGCGGAATTCGGGCAGGCGCTTCCTGCGCTCCTCGAGCGTCGGGCTGCCTTCGCCGGTCCACACCATCGCGTCGAGCGCGAGGCGCGCGACGCGCTCCGGATGGCGCTGCGCGAAGAGCGCCGCCTTCAGCGCCCCCGACGAAATGCCGTACACCAGGAGCTTCCTGTGCTTCGCGCGCTCGAGAACGTACGCGGTTCCCGCCTCGAGATCGTCGGCGCCGTTCGGGATGTCGCAGTTGATCGGCCGCGACTTGTCCGAGCGCCCGTAGCCCTCGTTGTCCATGCACCACGTGTCGAAGCCGCGCTCGGCAAACCATTCCATCACCGAGGAGTGCGGCCGGCCGGGCACTTCGAGGTCGAACGTGGGCTGCGAGGCCATCGAAGAGCCGTGCACGAAGAAGATGGTGCCTTTCGGGGCGCCCGCGGCGGCGGGCTTGTGCCAGAGGAAGAGCTTGACGTCGCCCTTGCGGGTCCAGTGTTCCGTGCCTTTCATTCCCGGTAGTCCTTAGCGTCGGATTGGGTCGAGCGCCGTACTTTAAAGCTTTTTGTGCAAGAATCCGGCCGCTCGAGGGGAGGAGGGCCCTTTGGACACGTTTCCCAAGCTGCTCATGCGCCACGCGCTGGAGCGCGGCGCGCGCCCCGCGATCCGCGAGAAGGATCGCGGCATCTGGCAGACCTGGACCTGGCGGCAGTTCGCCGACGAGGTGCGCCTGCTCGCGGCCGCCCTTGCGGCGGAGGGCTTCAAGCGCGGCGACCACCTCGCCTTGATCGGCGACAACCGGCCGCGCATCTACGCCGGGGTGTGCGCCGCGCAATGCCTCGGCGGCATCCCGGTGCCGCTGTACCAGGACGCGGCGGCCGCCGAGATGAGCTTTCCGATCCAGAACGCGGAGATCGCGTACGCGCTCGCCGAGGACCAGGAGCAGGTCGACAAGCTGCTCGAGATCCAGCCGCAGTGCCCGAGCCTGCGGCGCATCTACTACGACGACCCGCGCGGCCTGCGCCACTACGATCAGCCGCAGCTCATGAGCTACGAGAAGCTCCTCGATCTCGGCCGGGCGTTCGTTGCCCGGTCTCCAGGCCTGGTCGACGAGGAGATCGCGAAGGGCCGCGGCGGCGACACCGCGGCGATGTTCTTCACCTCGGGCACGACCGGGGCGCCGAAGGGCGTGGTCCTGACCAACCATGCGCTGATCGACCGCTCGCGCGCGGTCGCGGAGCTGGAGCGCCTCGGCGAAGAGGACGTGGTGCTCGCGTTCATGCCGCCGGCCTGGATCGGGCAGAACATCTTCTCCTACGCGCAGCCGATGGTCGCCGGCTATTGCATCTGCTGTCCCGAGTCGCCCGAGACGGTCGTGAACGACATGCGCGAGATCGCCCCGACCTACTACTTCGCTCCGCCGCGCGTGTTCGAAGCGCTGCTCACGCAGGTGTCGGTGCGCATGGAGGACGCGGGCGCGTTGAAGCGCTGGCTCTACAAGTACTTCATGGCGGTGGCAAAGCGCGTCGGGACCAGGCTTCTCGAAGGCCAGAAAGTCAGTCTCCTGGAAAGGCTCAAATACGCGCTGGGAGATCTGGTCGTCTACGGCCCGCTGCGTAACGTGCTCGGAATGAGCAAGGTGCGCATCGCCTATACCGGCGGCGAGGCGATCGGCCCGGATCTTTTCTCCTTCTACAGGTCGCTCGGCATCAACCTGAAGCAGCTCTACGGCTCGACCGAGACCAGCGTGTTCGTCTGTGTGCAACCCGACGGCCAGGCGAAGGCCGACACCGTCGGCCCGGCGGTCGCCGGAGTCGAGCTCGGCTTCACGCCGCAGCGCGAGCTCCTGATCCGCTCGCCCGGCCTGTTCAAGGAGTACTACAAGAACCCGGAGGCGACACGCGAGGCGAAAGACGCCGAGGGCTGGTTCCACACCGGCGACGCGGGCTATGTCGACCGCGACGGCCACCTGCGCATCATCGATCGCGCGAAAGACGTGGGCAAGCTCGCCGACGGGACGCTGTTCGCGCCGAAGTACCTCGAGAACAAGCTCAAGTTCTTCCCCTACATCAAGGAGGCGGTGGCCTTCGGCGCCGGCCGCGACCGGGTCGGCGCGTTCGTCAACATCGATATGGACGCCGTTTCCAATTGGGCCGAGAAGCGCAACCTCGCCTACAGCGGCTATACCGATCTCGCGCAGAGCGATGCGGTGTACGAGCTGGTGGCGGGCTGCATCGCGCAGGCGAACGCCGATCTCGCGCGCGAGCCGGAGCTCGCCGGATCCCAGATCCACCGCTTCCTGATCCTGCACAAGGAGCTCGACGCCGACGACGGCGAGCTCACGCGCACGCGCAAGGTGCGCCGGCGCTTCATCGGCGAGAAGTACGGCTCCCTGGTCGAGGCCTTGTATGACGATCGGGAAACCGTTCACGTCGAGGCGCAGGTCCGGTACGAGGACGGGCGCACGGGCACTTTCTCCGCCGACCTCAAGATCCGCGACGCGAAGACCTTTGCGGCGGCCGCGGCGAAGAGCGCGGCCTGATGAGCGATGAGCTGCTCGAGGTCCGCAACGTCTCCCTCGCCTTCGGCGGCGTAAGGGCGCTTTCCGACGTCTCCTTCGACGTGCGCCGCCGCGAGGTGCGCGCCATCATCGGCCCCAACGGCGCCGGCAAGAGCTCGATGCTGAACGTGCTGAACGGGGTGTACCACCCGCAGCAAGGCACCATCCGCTTCGAGGATCTCGAGTTCAGCAACATGGACCCGCACCGCGCCGCCGCGCTCGGGATCGCCCGCACGTTCCAGAACATCGCGCTGTTCAAGGGAATGACGGTCCTCGACAACATCATGACCGGGCGCAACCTCAAGATGCGCTGCAACTTCCTGCAGCAGGCGCTGTGGCTCGGTGCCGCCCGGCGCGAGGAGCTGGAGCACCGGCGCGCGGTGGAGGAAATCATCGAGTTCCTCGAGATCCAGCACATCCGCAGGACCCCGGTCGGACGCCTGCCGTACGGACTGCAGAAGCGCGTCGAGCTCGGCCGCGCGCTCGCGGCCGAGCCCAAGGTGCTGCTGCTCGACGAGCCGATGGCCGGGATGAACCTCGAGGAGAAGCGGGACATGTGCCGCTTCGTGCTGGACGTGAACGACCAGTTCGGCACCACCCTCGTGCTGATCGAGCACGACATGGGCGTGGTCATGGACATCTCCGACCGGGTGCTGGTGCTCGACTACGGCAGGAAGATCGCCGACGGCTCGCCGCAGGAAGTGAGAGCCGACCAGAAGGTGATCGACGCCTATCTAGGAGTCGCACATGGTGCTTAGCGGGGTGACGCACTAGTGGACGCGCAGGTCGGGTTCTTCGTCGAGGTGCTGGTGGGCGGCCTGCTCGCGGGGGTGATGTACTCGCTCGTGGCACTCGGCTTCGTGCTGATCTACAAGGCCTCGGGCGTATTCAATTTCGCGCAGGGCACGATGGTGTTCTTCGCCGCGCTCACCTACGTCTCGCTCGCCGAGCGCGGCTGGAACCTCTGGCTCGCGCTGCTCGTGACGCTCGTCGTGATGGTGGCGCTCGGGGTCGCGATCGAGCGCGTCGTGCTGCGTCCGCTGGTCAACCAGCCGCAGATCACGTTGTTCATGGCGACGATCGGCCTCACCTTCGTGCTCGAGGGCCTGTCGCAGCTCATCTGGGGGTCGCAGCCGCACGGCCTCGAGCTCGGCATCGCCGACGTGCCGATGGAGTGGCTGTCGCAGAAGTGGAACATCAACGTGAGCCAGTTCGACCTCTTCGCCGCGCTGGTGGCCGGAGCGCTGGTCGCGGCGCTGGCGGTCCTGTTCCAGAAGACGCGCGTCGGCCGCGCGCTGCGCGCGGTCGCCGACGATCACCAGGCGGCGCTCGCGGTCGGGATTCCGCTGCAGCACATCTGGGCGATCGTCTGGGCGGTGGCCGGGTTCGTCGCGCTGGTGGCCGGGCTCATGTGGGGCGTGCGCAACGGCGTGCAGTTCGCGCTCACCTTCGTCGCGCTCAAGGCCCTGCCGGTGCTGCTCATCGGCGGGTTCGAATCGATTCCGGGCGCGATCCTCGGCGGCCTCATCATCGGCGCCACCGAGAAGCTCGCCGAGGTCTACGTCGGCCCGATGGTGGGCGGCGGGATCGAATCGTGGTTTGCCTATGTGGTCGCGCTGCTTTTCCTGCTCGTGCGTCCCGAGGGATTGTTCGGCGAGAAGCGCATAGACAGGGTATAGGGACAACGACCGATGCTCTACAGGGAAGCAGGCCAGTTCAAGTCGAGCTACGCCGAGGATCAGCAGATCTTTCCGATCCGGCAGGACCGCATCGGCATAGCGCTGCTCCTGGTCGTAGCCTTCGGGGTGGTGCCGCTCGTTGGCGACCAGTACTGGCTCTCCGCCATCGTCACGCCGTTTCTGATCTTCTCGCTCGCCGCGCTCGGGTTGAACATCCTCACCGGCTACGCCGGGCAGCTCTCGCTCGGCACCGCCGCGTTCATGGCGGTGGGGGCCTTCATGGCGTACAACGCCGTGCTGCGCATTCCAGGCATACCGATCATCGGCGCCTTTGCCATCGGCGGGCTTTGCGCCGCGGCAGTGGGGGTGGTGTTCGGGCTGCCCAGCCTGCGCATCAAGGGTTTCTATCTTGCCGTGGCCACGCTCGCCTGCCAGTTCTTCGTGCTGTGGGCGATCAACCGCGTCGGCTGGTTCTCGAACCACAGCTCCTCGGGCGTGATCACCGCGCAGGCGATCCGGATCCTCGGCTACGAAGTCGCCTCTCCGGCGCAGAAATATCTCCTCACGCTCGGCATCGTCGCCGTCATGGCGCTGGCGGCGAAGAACCTGATGCGTAGCGAGACCGGGCGAGCCTTCATGGCGGTGCGCGACATGGACGTCGCCGCCTCGGTGATCGGCATCCCGATGATGCGCACCAAGCTGCTCGCCTTCGCCATCAGCTCGTTCTATTGCGGGGTCGCGGGCGCCCTGTACGCCTACACCTACCTCGGCACGGTGGAGCCGGAGGCGTTCACGCTGGACCTCTCGTTCCGCGTGCTCTTCATGATCATCATCGGCGGGGTCGGCTCGATCCTCGGCTCGTTCCTTGGCGCCGCGTTCATCACCGTGTTTCCGATCTTCCTCAACCGCAGCTCGGAATGGCTTGCGTCGGCGCTCCGGGTCGAGTTCTCGCACGCGGCGGTGTCGAACATCGAGCTCATCATCTTCGGCGGCCTCATCATCTTCTTCCTGATCGTCGAGCCCTACGGCCTCGCGCGCCTTTGGCAGATTGCCAAGGAGAAGCTGCGGCTGTGGCCGTTCCCGCACTAGTCGCCAGTACAAATGGGGTCCCCGCCTTCGCGGGGACGACTTCTCAGGGGATCTCTAGACGACAACGGGGAAAGGGCTATACTCGCCGTTTCGCTATTCGGAACACTTCCTGAGGAGGAGGCATCGATGAATCGCACCGCAACAATCCTTGCGGCGTTGGGTATTGGCGCGGCCGGCCTGCCGCTAACGGCAAGCGCGCAGAACGAGCAGTTCGTTCCGGCGAACTTCTATTGGGTCGGCCCGTACGCGCCAGGCGGCTCGGGCTTCGGCGGCGGCATCATCGACTACATGGCGATGCTCAACGAGCGCGACGGTGGCATCAACGGCGTCAAGCTGACCTGGGAGAAGTGCGAGACCGAATACAACAACGCGCGCGGCGTCGAATGCTACGAGCGCTCGAAGAAGAAGGGCCCGACCGGCGCCACGGTGATCCATCCGCTCTCGACCGGAATCACGTATTCGCTGATCGAGAAGGCGACCGCCGACCACATTCCGATCATCTCGATGGGCTACGGCCGCACTTCGGCTGCGGACGGTCGCGTGTTCCCGTACGTGTTCCCGCTCATCACCACCTACTGGTCGCAGGCGACGGTCATGGTGAAGTTCATGGGCCAGAAGCTTGGTGGCATGGACAAGCTGAAGGGCAAGAAGATCGTGCTCGTCTACCACGACTCGGCCTACGGCAAGGAGCCGATTCCGATCCTCACCGACCTTTCCAAGCAGTACGGCTACGAGTTCACCCCCATCGCGGTGCCGCACCCCGGCAACGAGCAGCAGTCGCAGTGGCTGCAGGTGCGCCAGATCAAGCCCGACTACGTGATCCTCTGGGGCTGGGGCGTGATGAACCCGACCGCGCTCAAGGCGGCCGCCAAGATCGGCTACCCGCGCGACAAGATCATCGGCGTGTGGTGGTCGGGCGCCGAGGAGGACGTGATCCCGGCGGGCGCCGCGGCGAAGGGGTACATCTCGGCGGGCTTCAACGCGCCGGGCGCGGACTTCCCGGTGATGAGAGACATCCAGAAGTACGTCTATGCCAAAGGCAAGGGCGAGTTCGACGACAAGTCGCGCTTCGGCTCGATCTACCACACCCGCGGCGTCGTGGCCGGCATCGTGACCGCCGAGGCGATTCGCGTTGCCCAGTCGCGCTTCGGCAAGGGCAAGCCGATCACCGGCGAGCAGATGCGCTGGGGCATCGAGAACCTGAACATCGACGACAAGCGGCTGAAGGAGCTCGGCGCGGTCGGCATGATGCCGCCGATCAAGGTCTCGTGCATGGACCACGAAGGCTCGGGCCTGGTGAAGTTCCAGCAGTGGGACGGCGCGAAGTGGAAGGTCATCACCGACTGGATGGAGCCCGACCGGAAGCTGGTGCGCCAGAAAGTCGAAGACGACGCCAGGCAGTACGCGAAGGAGAAAAGCATCGAGCCGCGGGACTGCGCCAAGGAGAACTGATCCAGCCTGGGGGAGCCGACCGGACGGCGGACGCGGGTCCGCCGTTCTTTTTTGTCACCATTGATTGATGGCTGCCGTTCCGGAACACAAGCCCGATCCGATCCTCTCGGTGGCGAACATCGAGGTGATCTACGACCACGTCATCCTGGTGCTGAAGGGCGTCTCGCTCGACGTGCAGGAGGGCCAGATCGTCGCGCTGCTCGGCGCCAACGGCGCCGGCAAGACTACGACCCTTAAGGCGATCTCGAACCTGCTGCGCGCCGAGCGCGGCGACGTGACCAAGGGAAAGATCCTTTATCGCGGCGAGCGCATCGACCAGCTCGATCCGGCGCAGCTCGTGAAGCGCGGCATCTGCCAGGTGATGGAGGGCCGGCACTGCTTCCAGCACCTCACAGTTGAGGAGAACCTCCTGACGGGCGCGTACACGCGCGGATACATTGGCTCCGGCGTGAAGGAGGAGCTGGAGAAGGTGTACAGCTATTTCCCGCGCCTCAAGGAGCGCCGCGCTTCGCAGTCGGGCTACACCTCGGGCGGCGAGCAGCAGATGACCGCGCTCGGGCGCGCGCTCATGGCGCGGCCGCGCATGATCCTGCTCGACGAGCCCTCGATGGGCCTCGCGCCGCAGCTGGTGGAGGAAATCTTCGAGATCGTGCGCGAGCTGAACCGCAAGGAAGGCGTGAGCTTCCTTCTCGCCGAGCAGAACACCAACATCGCGCTGCGCTACGCCGCCTACGGCTACATCCTGGAGAACGGCCGCGTGGTGATGGACGGCGAGGCGAGCTCGCTCGCCGAGAACGAGGACGTGAAGGAGTTCTACCTCGGCTTCTCCACCGCCGGGCGCAAGAGCTTCCGCGACGTCAAATCGTACCGCCGCCGGAAGCGCTGGCTGTGAAAGAGCATTACGACGAGTTGGAGACCCGAAGTGCCGAGGCCCGCGAAGGCGCGCTCATGGCCGCGCTTCCCGCACACATCGCGCACGCGAAAGCCCATGCGCCCGGCTGGGCGCGCATCCTGAAGGACATCGAGCCACACGAGATCAAGAACCGAAAATCGCTGGCGAAGCTTCCGGTAACGCGGAAGTCCGACCTTTCTACTCTTCAAAAAGAAATTCCTCCGCTCGGCGGCCTGAACGCCGCGCCGCTGGAGAAGCTCGCCAAGCTTTTCGTCTCGCCCGGGCCGATCTACGATCCCGAGGGCCGCGGCGCCGACTGGTGGTGCGCGGCGCGCGGTCTCTTCGCAGGCGGATTCCGCGCCGGCGACCTGGTCATCAACACGTTTGCCTACCATTTCACGCCCGCGGGGTCGATGCTCGAATCGGGCGCGCTCGCCCTCGGCTGCACCGTGATTCCCTCCGGCACCGGCCAGACCGAGATGCAGGTGGCGGCGATCCGCGACCTGCGCGTGCAGGGCTACATGGGCACGCCTTCGTTCCTCAAGCTCATCGTCGAGAAAGCCGACGAGGCGAAGAGCGACCTTTCGACGCTGAAGAAGGCGCAGGTCGGCGCCGAATATCTTCCGCCGGCGCTGCGGCAGGCGATGCGCGAACGCGGCATCGCCGTGACCCAGATGTACGGCAGCGCAGACCTCGGCGCGATCGCCTACGAATCGGCCAATGCCGACGGCACGGTGAACGAGGGCATGATCCTCGAGGAGGCCCGGATCCTCGAAATCGTGCGTCCCGGCACCGGCGACCCGCTGGCCGACGGCGAGGTGGGCGAGGTGGTCATCACGTCCCTCAACCGCGACTATCCCTTGATCCGCTTCGGCACTGGGGACCTCTCCGCGGTCCTGCCGGGCGCGAGCCCCTGCGGCCGCACCAACGTGCGCATCAGGGGCTGGATGGGGCGCGCAGACCAGAGCACCAAGGTGCGCGCGATGTTCGTCACGCCGGGCCAGGTCGCCGAGGTGCTGCGCCGCCATCCCGAGGTGCGGCGCGCGCGCCTCGTGGTCGAGGGAGAAGCGGGCAATGACCGCATGACGCTCAAGTGCGAAGTCGCGTCCACTCCTTCCGGCCTCGCCGAAGCCGTCATTGGCTCGATCAGAGAAGTGACGAAGCTACGCGGCGAGGTCGAGCTCGTTGCGCCCGGCAGCCTGCCGAACGACGGCAAGGTGATCGAAGACAAGCGCAAGTACGGCTAACGCTTGTCGCTCGTGAGTGCTACGGATTCGCGGTTTTCCACTCGGCCCCAAAGGCGCCGCAGGAGCTCGTAACCCACGGGGTCGTGGCGCTGCAAATCGGCTCGCGTGAACGGGTAAAAGTCGTTCCTGCCGAAGTACGCCTCCGAAATCTCGGCGAAGTACTCCTTCTCATTGACGAGCGCGTAGGCTCGCCTCTTCCCGCCGCCGGCGTAGTCGACCGACTCGTACGACCCGCTCTCGACCGCCTGCCGATACGCCGCGGCGATCTCCGGGTTCTTCTCTCCAAGGACGAGAAAATGGTAGGCGTGCGCGAGCTCATGCAAGACCATGCACGGCTGCTCTGCGCGCGACCAATTGACGAAATGCAGGCTGTTCGAGATTTCGATGTCGCCTGCCTTGGCAGGGTTGTAGCCGTTTTCCTCCAGCCAATGTCGCGAGACGTGGAACTCGGCGCCCCCATCCGGCCTCTTGCTCCACTCGACCCAGATCCTGACCTTCCGGAGAGCGGAAACGGCCGGGGACGGTACAGCCTCGACGAGCTCTCCGAACTGCCGCGCCAGCTCGGCGCGAACCTCCACCGCTGCGTGCGCTTGCGCCAGAACCTGCGGGCTCACGAGCACCGTGAAGCCGTGGATCGACTGCTCCTGGTAGACCGACTCCGGATCGTAGTTAGGCGCCTGCCCGAGCGCATTGGGAGGTACGACCAGCAAAGCCGCCAGACCGGAAAGGAGCGCACTCCTCACGCTTCATACTCTACGCCCCGCGCCCGCCGCGGTGCATGCTCTGACTTTCTTTGTTCTTCTAGTTCTTTCGGACGGCCGCGACGGGAAGAGCGTCTACGCGCTGCATTTCGTCGTTGCGCACCGCGGTCGGGTCGGAAATGAAGGCCTTGGCGAAGTCGATCGCGTCCGCGCCCCAGAATACCTCCCCGTCGATCACGAGGCTCGGCACGCCGAATACCCCACGCTCTGCGGCTTCTTCCGTATTCTTTCTGAGGTTGTCTTTCACGTGAGGATCGGCAAGGCGGATTGGATCAATGGAAAGCTCCCGGCAGAGCGCCGCGAAGCGGCCTGGATCGTCGGCATGCCCGCCGCTCATCCATATCGAGCGGAAAATGCGTTTGACGGCCTCGGGCCGGCTGTCGCAGGCTAGCGCGAGCCGCAGGTGCCGCAGCGGATTGAACGGATGCGCCGCCGGGAAGCGGAACGGGATGCCCAGGCTCTGCGCCCACCAGGTGCACCAGCGGTAGGTCCAGCGCCGCTTGGCCGGGATCTCGGCGGGGCCCTTCTGGCCCCAGTGATCGAGCAGGCCCGCGAAGAGGACCGGCTTATAGGCGACCGGACCCGGCAGCTCGTCCAGGCGGTGGAGCGCGATATACGAGTACGGCGAGACGAAATCGAAATACCAATCAACGGAGGCGGGCATGGCGGTGAGGATCGAGAAGAAGGCGAGGGTCTGGACGGTGATTCATTCGCGCCCCGAGGCGCGCAATGCGATGGATCCGGAGAGCGCCGACGCCCTCGTGTCCGCTTTCAAATCCTTTGATCAGGACCCCGATGCCGCGGTCGCGGTGCTCTGGGGCGAGGGCGGCGCTTTCTGCGCGGGATGGGACTTGAAGTATTGCGCTTCTCTCATAAAAGATTCCGGTGAACTGCATGAGATCGACTACCCCCTCGACGACCGCAAGGCCATCCCGCGCGGACCGCTCGGCCCGACTCGCCTCGAGCTCGACAAGCCGGTGATCGCCGCGGTTGCGGGGCCGGCGGTCGCCGGCGGCTTCGAGCTCGCGCTCTGGTGCGACCTGCGCGTGATGGAGCGCTCGGCGTATTTCGGCGTCTATTGCCGGCGCTGGGGCGTGCCGCTCGTCGACGGCGGCACCGTGCGCCTGCCCCGCCTCGTCGGGATGGGACGCGCTATGGAGATCATTCTTACCGGACGCAAGGTGCCTGCCGAGGAAGCCCTGCGCATCGGCGCCTGCGAGCACGTGGTACCGGAGGGCGAATCGCGCCGCTTCGCCGAGGCCATGGCGCACGAGATCGCCCGCTTTCCGCAGGCGTGCGTGCGCGCCGACCGGCGCTCGGCCTACATGCAGCAGGGCCAGCCCCTGCGCGAGGCGATGCGAAAGGAGTGGTACAACGGCTTCCCCGCTTTCGAGATCGACGGCGCTGCCGGCGCCGCGCGCTTCGCCTCAGGCAAGGGGCGGCACGGCGATTTCGCGGATATCTAGCGCCTTCCGGCGCCGGGGCAGCTCCGCCATCACCTGGTCGCGCTCGGCATCGCTCATGCCGCTCCAGCGCATGATCTCGTCGAGCGTGCGGCAGCAGCCGAGGCAGACCCCGCGCTGCGGGTCCATCGTGCACACGCGGATGCACGGCGTCTTCACTTCTGCGCTTTCTTCGCGGTGATCGCCCGGTTGACCTTCGAGGACGGCTCGCGCTGAAGGATCGCGCAGATCCAGCGTCCGATACCTACAAGCTGGTCGAGATCCACGCCGGTCTCCATCCCGAGGCCGTGGAGCATGTAGACCACATCCTCGGTTGCGACGTTGCCCGAAGCGCCTGCGGCATAAGGGCAGCCGCCCAGGCCCGCGACCGACGCGTCGAAGGTGCGCACGCCGAGCTCGAGCGATGCATAGATATTCGCGAGCGCCTGGCCGTAGGTGTCGTGGTAATGGCCTGCCAGCTTTTCAACGGGTATCCGCTCCGTGCAGGCCTCGATCATCGCCTTGGTCTTCCCTGGCGTTCCGGTGCCGATCGTGTCGCCCAGGGACACCTCGTAGCAGCCCATGTCGTAGAGATCGCCGGCCACGCCCGCTACCTGTCGAGGCGAAACTTCACCCTCGTACGGGCACCCAAGGACACAGGAGACATAGCCTCTGACTTTCACATCGTTCTTCTTTGCTGCCTCCGCGACCGGACGAAAGCGCTCCAGCGACTCGGCGATCGAGCAGTTGATGTTCCTGCGCGAAAAGGCTTCGGAGGCGGCGCCGAAGATCGCCACCTCGGTGGCCCCCGCGGCGCGCGCGGCCTCGAAGCCCTTGAGATTCGGCGTCAGCACCGGGTACGACACGCCCGGCTTGCGGCGGATGCGCTCGAGCACTTCGGTGTGGTCGGCCATCTGCGGCACCCATTTCGGCGACACGAACGCCGTGGCCTCGACCGAGCGAAGCCCCGCCGCGGCGAGCCGCTCGATCAGCTCGAGCTTCACTTCGGTCGGCACTTCGCCCGGCTCGTTCTGCAGGCCGTCGCGCGGTCCGACCTCGACGATCTTGACCTTGTTCATTCGAGAGTCACGAGCTCGGCGCCTTCCAGGACCTGCTCACCCGCGGCGAAGTGGATTTCCTTGACGATGCCGTCGGCGGGCGCGGTGACGGTGTGCTCCATCTTCATCGCCTCCAGGATGAGCAGGGCCTGCCCCTTCTTCACCGCCTCGCCGGGCCGCGACATGACCTGGACGATCCTCCCTGGCATGGGCGCGGCGAGCGAGCCCCGGCGCGCTTCTTCGTCCTGGCCGGACAGGCCGTGCCTGAGCGTCAGGCGGCGGTAGTCGCTTCCGGCGAAGACGTGCCAGTCGCCGCCGTCGCGCAGCGCACGAGCGCGATACATGCGCTCATCGAGCCGGATGGAGAGCGCCGCGTCGTCGAGAGGCTTGCCAGCGAACGCGTGTTCCTTCCCGTGCACCGCGAGCCGCAGCCCGCTTGCGCTGAAGAGGACGCGGACAGGGTGCTCGCTCTCGCCCTCGACGAAGAGGAAGTCGTGGTGCGAGTCCTCGTTCAGCCGCCAGCCGTCCACGCGGTACCAGGGCGAGTAGGGATCGCCGGAGGCTTGCGCGCGTTCGCGGGCGGTACGCTCTTCGTACGCCAGCTCGGCGAACGCGGCGGCGGCGAGCACATCGGTTCCGATCGGGTCGCGCTTGGGGAAGATCTCGTGGCGGTTGCGCTCGATGAGGCCGGTGTCGAGCTCGGCGCGGCCGAACGCTTTCGAGGCCGCAATTCGCCGCAGAAAGGCGACGTTGGTCCTGACGCCCGCTATCTCCACGTCGGCGAGCGCCCGGCGCAGCCGGGCGAGCGCGGCATCGCGGTCGGCGCCGCGCACGATCAGCTTGGCGATCATCGGGTCGTACCAAGGGGTAATCTCGTCGCCCGATTCGACCCCGGCGTCGATCCTCACGTCCGTGTCCTGGTGCGGAAACGCGACGTGTGCCAGCCGTCCGGTCGCCGGCAGGAAGTCGCGCTCGGGGTCCTCCGCATAGATGCGCGCCTCGATGGCATGCCCCTCGAGCCGCAGGTCCTCCTGCGAGAACGGCAGAATTTCGCCGGCGGCGACGCGTAACTGCAGCTCGACGAGATCGAGCCCGGTCACCATTTCGGTCACCGGGTGCTCCACCTGCAGGCGCGTGTTCATCTCCATGAAATAGAAGCGGCCGTCCTGCTCGGCGATGAATTCCACGGTGCCTGCGTTCGAGTAGCCGATGGCCCTGGCCGCCGCGACCGCGGCCGCGCCCATTTCGCTCCTTTTTTTGGGATCCAGACCGGGCGCCGGAGCTTCCTCGAGCACCTTCTGATGCCGGCGCTGCACCGAGCAGTCGCGCTCGAAAAGGTAGACCACATTGCCCTTCGCGTCGCCGAAGACCTGGATCTCGATGTGGCGCGGTCGTTCGAGATAGCGCTCGATGAGCACCCTGTCGTCGCCGAACGAGGATTTCGCCTCTCGCCTCGCGCCCTCCAACGCCGGACCAAACTCCCTCCTGTTAGAAACCACCCGCATGCCCTTGCCGCCGCCGCCCGCCGAGGGCTTGATGAGCACCGGGAAGCCGATGCGCGCTGCTTCCTTTTCAAGGTGAGCGGGATCCTGTTCCTCGCCGTGGTAGCCCGGCACGAGCGGCACGCCCGCTTTTTCCATTAGGCGCTTGGCGGCCGCCTTGTCGCCCATGGCGGCGATCGCCTCGGCCGGAGGGCCGACGAACACGAGGCCCGCCTTGCTGCACGCGGCGGCGAACTCCTCGTTTTCCGACAGGAAACCGTAGCCCGGGTGGATCGCCTCGGCGCCGGCCGCGCGCGCCGCCGCGACGATCGCGTCGATATCGAGGTAGCTCTCGACCCTGCGCGCCTCGCCGGCGAGCCGCACGTGCAGGGCCGCGCGATCCGCGTCCGTGTGCACGGCGACGGCGGCAATGCCGAGGCGGTGCGCGGTGCGCATGACGCGGCACGCGATTTCGCCGCGGTTCGCGATCAGGATTTTGGCGAACACCAGGATGCCTTGCGCTTTTCGAGGAACGAGGCGATGCCTTCGCGGCCTTCGGGCGACACCCGGATCTCGGCGATGCGCTTCGCCGTCTCGGCGCTCAACGCGTCGTCGACCCGCCGGCCGGTCACCGCGCGAATCAGGTCCTTGATCTTCACGTGGGCCTCGGGCCCGCCCGCAAGAAGGTGCTTCACCAGGGAATCGACTTCGCCGTCCAGGCTGGTGGGGGCGACCAGGGCGGACAACAGCCCGATTCGACAGGCCTCTTCCGCGCCGAAGACCTCGGCCGTCAGGAAATAACGCCGCGCCGTGCGCTCGCCGATCGCGCGGATGACGTATGGGCTGATCGTGGCCGGCGAAAGTCCGAGCTTCGCCTCGGAGAAGCAGAATTTGGCCTCGGGCGTGCCGATCGCGATGTCGCAGGCCGCGACCAGCCCGGTGCCGCCGGCAAAGGCCGGGCCGTGCACGCGCGCGATCGTGGGCTGGGGCAGGCGGTCGAGCGTGGCGAGCATCGTGGCGAGCGCCTGCGCGTCGGCGAGGTTCTCGTCATAGCCGTACCCGGCCATGCGCTTCATCCAGTTGAG
>Ga0207689_10000235_pt1 | contig 49336 bp, 38 predicted proteins | sample KBSMisM52_FD_184312 | JGI IMG/M metagenome (GOLD analysis project Ga0207689, IMG submission 184312) | Miscanthus rhizosphere microbial communities from Kellogg Biological Station, Michigan, USA - KBS Miscanthus M5-2 (SPAdes) (version 2) | ecosystem: Host-associated > Plants > Roots >...
CAGATCAGGTCCTTGCCCTTCTGGTTGATGATCGTGTCGACCGCCACGGCCGTCTTGCCGGTCTGGCGGTCGCCGATGATGAGCTCGCGCTGGCCGCGGCCGATCGGCACCATCGCATCGATCGCCTTGAGCCCCGTCTGCACCGGCTGCGACACCGATTGCCGTTCGATCACGCCCGGCGCGACCTTCTCGATGACGTCGCGCATCTTCGCGTTGACCGGTCCCTTGCCGTCGATGGGGCGGCCGAGCGAATCGACGACGCGACCGATGAGCTCCGGCCCCACCGGCACATCGAGAATGCGACCCGTGCACTTGACGGTGTCGCCTTCCTTGATCTTCTCGTATTCGCCCAGGATCACCGCCCCCACCGAATCGCGCTCGAGGTTCAACGCGAGGCCGAACGTGTTGTTCGGGAACTCGAGCATCTCGCCCTGCATCGCGTCCGACAGGCCGTGCACGCGGCAAATGCCGTCGGAGATCGACACCACCGTGCCCTGCGTCTTGATCTCCGCCGCAGTGTCGAGATGCTCGATCTTGCTCTTGATGAGTTCGCTGATTTCCGACGGATTCAGTTGCATATCTTCCTCACAGCTGCCGCGGCACGATTCCCCGCGGAGTCACGATCAATGGATGGTTGCGAAAGGTTTTCACGCCCGCAATTGCGTCGCCATGGCCCGCAGCTGTTCCTGCACGGTGCCATCGATCACGTTGTCGCCGACGGTGATGCGCGCGCCGCCGATCAACTCCGGCTTCACGACGACCGTCGCCTCGATTTTCTTGCCGAACCGGCGCGCGAGCGCCGCTTGCAGCTCGGAGAGGTCATTGCCTTCGAGCGGAAATGCCGTCTCGATCGTCGCCTTGGCCACGCCGTCGGCCTCGTCCTTCAACACTTCGAACAATTCCTGAATCTGCGGCAGCACGGTGACCCGGTCGGCCTCGATCAGCACGCGCACGAAGTTGCGGCCGTCCGGGTTGAGCTCGTCGCCGCAGATCGACAACAGCAGCGATTCCTTCGCTGCGGCGTCCAGCATCGGATTGTCGAGCGCCGCCGCGACTTGCGGGTCTGCGATGACGCGGCTCGCCAGTCGCAGCATTTGCGACCATACCGGCAGCGCGTTTCGCTCGCGGGCAAGCGAGAACGCCGCTTCGGCGTACGGACGGGCGATGGTGGTGAGCTCAGCCATGGCGCGGCGCGCTTACAGTTCCCGCTTGAGCTGCGCGAGCAGCTCGGCGTGCGTCGCAACATTGACGTCCTTCTTCAGGATCTTTGCGGCGCCGGCGACCGCCAGGTCCGCGACCGCGTCGCGCAACTGTTCCTTTGCCCGCGCGACCTCCTGCTCGATCTCCGCCTTGGCCGCGGCCATGATGCGGTCGGCTTCGGTTTTCGCGTCGATCTTCGCCTGCTCGATCGTCTCGGCCTTGAACTTCTCGCCGATCGCGACGATTTCGGCGGAGCGCGCCTTCGCCTCGGCCAGCATTTCCGCGTCGCGCTTCTCGGCCTGCGCGAGCTCCTTGCGGCCCTGCTCGCCGGCGGCGAGGCCATCGGCGATCTGCTTCTGCCGGGTCTCGATGGCGCGCATCAGCGGCGGCCAGATGAAACGCGCGCAGAACCAGATGAAGGCCGTGAACGCGACGGCCTGCATGATCAGCGTCAGATTGAAATTCATGGCGGTGCCTGTACGGGTAAGGAGAGTTGCAAGGCCTTACTTGGGAACGACGGAGAGCAGCGGGTTGGCGAACGCGAAGAACATCGCGAGGCCGACGCCGATGATGTACGACGCGTCGATCAGGCCGAGCAGCAGGAAGACCTTCGCCTGCAGTTGCGGCATCAGCTCCGGCTGGCGCGCGGCGCCTTCCAGGAACCGCGAGCACATGATGCCCACGCCGACGCACGCGCCGAGTGCCCCCAGGCCGATCATGAGGCCGATGCCGATGGCGGTGCTGGATTGGATCATCGCCAGCAGTTGCACACTTTCCATGATGCTTTCCTTTCGGTTGCGGGTATGTGGAAACGTAAACGAGCGTCAAAGAGCGAAAACGACGGAAACAGAAATCAGGAAGCCCGATCAGTGATGCTCCTCGCCCATCGCGATGTAGACGATCGTGAGCATCATGAAAATGTAGGCCTGCAGCAGCACGATCAGGATGTGGAAGATCGCCCAGCCCAGGTTGAGAACGCCGCTGAAGAAGGTGCCGTAGACACCGCTCGCCGCCCACATCCCCAGCAGCAGGAAGATGATTTCGCCCGCGTAGATGTTGCCGAAGAGGCGCAGGCTGTGCGACAGCGGCTTCGATATCCACTCGACCATCTGGAACAGGAAATTGAAAGGCCACAGCAGGAAGTGATTGCCGAACGGAGCGACGAAGAGCTCCTTGGTCCAGCCGCCGATGCCCTTGGACTTGATGCCATAGAGGATCATCAGCGCAAACACCGTGAGCGCCAGCGCGAACGTGGTGTTGATGTCGGCGGTGGGCACGATGCGCCAGTTGTGCAGGCCGACCGCGCCGAGCCCCGTCGCCAGGATATCGACAGGCAGGAAATCCATGGCGTTCATCAGGACGACCCACACGAACACGGTCAACGCGATTGGCGCGACCCAGAAACTTTCGCCGTGATAGATGCCCTTGACCTGGTCGTTGACGAACGTCACGCAGAGCTCGACGAACGCCTGCGTCTTCGACGGCACGCCAGCGGTGGCCTTGCGCGTCACCCACCACATGAACCCAAGGCCGATGAAGCCGAGCACGATCGACGTCACGACGGTGTCGGTGTTGATGCTCCAGAAGCTCGTGTCGCCCACCTGCTTGACCATGAAGGTCAGGTGGTGGTTGATGTACTCGGTGGGGGATTCGTAGCTGGCGCCGGCCATGGAGTTGGTCGTTTTGTGGAATCAGTTGCGGTCAAGAAGGGCCACGCTGAACAGCAACACCGTGATCGCGAACGTGGCGAAAAATGCCACCGGGACGAGATCCTTGTAAGTCGTCAGCACCAGCCACAGCGCTCCGATGATCACGAGGAGCTTGCTCGCCTCGGCGCGGAACAGCGCGGCGACCGTGGCGCCCGCGGAGGAAGGATTGGCGATGCCGAACACCACCGCGTAAACCACGACGGCGATGATGTTGACGAGACCCCCCAACGCGGCCGATAGCACCGCCGCCCACGCTCCACCCGCCCAGACTCCGGCGATGGCTGCCGTCGCGACGGTCGCGATCGCCTGCCATTTCAAAACGCGGCGGATCGGCTTGGTCGAAAGTGGCGCTTCCATCACCGCGCCCATGGCACTCGCGCGATACGTCGATTTTCCATTGAACGCGCGCCCGGGCAGCGAAGCAAACCGATCAATTTTACCAGCGTACGCCACGTCCCCGCAATGAAATGATGCAATGCAGCGCCGCACGCGCGTTCGATGCGTGCGCGATTGAGTCGTGACCGCGGCTGTCCTCCCAAGGCGGTGCGCCTGTCGAGAGGACGCCGCGGCGTCTTCGGGGAATGCAATCAGCCGCCGGACAATGCGCCGACAATCATGATGCTGGCATCCCGCGGCAACGACGCCGCGGGATTGCGTTCGACCTTCGTGTTCACGAAGATCTGGATATGCGGACGCACGCGTCCCGTCTCGTCGACCATCCGAAAGCGAATGCCGGGATACGCAGTGTCCAACGCGGCGAGCACGTCCGCCAGCTTTGGCGTCGCGGAGGCTACCGTGACGCGCACATTGGCGGCGCCGCGCGTGTACGAGCGCAACGGCGATGGGATGGCCACGCTGAATCCGGCCATGCGCGACGTCCTCGGATCTACGCCGTTTCGACCGCGTAAATGTGCGGCAGGTGCGCGGCGAGGCACTTCCACGTGCGCCCTTCGTCGCGGCTGCCCCAGATCTCGCCCGAGGTCGTGCCGAAATAGACGCCCGCGGTCGGAAACGCATCGGCGGTCATCGCCTGCCGCTTCACCGTCCACCATGCTTGCGTCTTCGGCATCCCGACCGCCTGGCGCTTCCAGCTCTTGCCGCCGTCGCGCGTGCGATAAGCGGCGGGCTTGCCGCCCGGCGAGATGCGCGGCCACACGTCGGTGCCGTCCATCGGGAATACCCATGCGGTGTTGGCGTCGTGCGGATGCGGCACCATCGGAAACCCGACGTAGCCGACCGACTTGGGCATCCCGGTGCCGATGTCCTGCCAGCGCGTGGCCGGCCGGTCGAGCCGGAAGATGCCGCAATGGTTCTGCTGGTACAAGCGATCGGGGTTGCCGCCGGCGAATTGCACGCAATGCGGATCGTGGCCGTATTCGATGTCGGGATTGGGCTGGAAATCGGCGCGCACGCCGGCGTTGAGCGGATGCCAATCGGCTCCGCCATCCGTGGACTCGAACACGCCGCCGCTCGACATGCCGAAATACATGTGCGTCGGATCGCGCGGATCGATCAGGATCGAATGCAGCTTCGGGCCGTCCGGCGTGCCGTCCTGATCGCCGCCGCACCATGCCTTGCGTTGCGGGTGCGCGTTGAATCCGGCGACCCCTTCCCACGTCGCGCCGCCGTCCTCCGAGCGAAACAATCCTTGCGGCGACGTCCCGGCATACCACACGCCCGGTTGCGACGCGTGCCCCGGCGCGAGCCAGAACGTGTGATCCACCACGCGGCCGCTGTCGGCCGCGAAGGCGGGCGGCTTGCGGGCTTCCTTCCAGGACTTGCCACCGTCGACGGAGCGGAAAACAGTCGGTCCCAGGTGGCCGGTGCGCGCGGCGGCCAGCATCGTCTTGCCGTCGCGCGGGTCGAGCACGGCGTGATGGACGATGTTGCCCAAGAATTGCGGCCCCGCGAGCTTCCAGACGCGTCGCGTCGCGTCGCCCGTGAGCGTCCACAAGCCCTTGCGCGTGGCGATCAGCAGGCGGACTCGACGGGGTGCCGGAGGACGGGGATTGGCTGTGCGCGCCATCATCTGCTCCTGTTGGTTTTGGAAAACGGGCGGAGGCGTAACGCTACGCCTGCGTTCGGCGCCTGCGCAAGCGGTCGGGTTAGAATTGTCGTTCGCGCCAGCAACGTTGCGCAATCCGTACGACACTCTTCCCCACGCAGGAGATTCCCATGACGATCAAGGTTGGCGACAAGCTGCCCGCCGGCACGCTGTCCGAATACATCGAAGTCGAAGGCAACGGCTGCACCGTCGGCCCCAATACATTCAACGTCGACGACCTGGTCAAGGGCAAGAAGGTGGTGATCTTCGGCTTGCCGGGCGCATTCACGCCGACGTGTTCGGCCAAGCACGTCCCGTCCTATCTCGCCGACTACGACAAATTGAAGGCGAAAGGCGTCGACGAAATCATCTGCATGTCGGTCAACGATCCGTTCGTGATGGGGGCGTGGGCGCGCGATCAAAAGAGCAACGGCAAGGTCCGGATGATGGCGGACGGCAGCGCCGCGTACACGAAGGCGTTGGGGCTGGAGCTCGACCTGACCGCACGCGGCATGGGCGTGCGCTGCCAACGCTTTTCGATGCTGGTCGACAACGGGGTCGTCAAGACGCTGAACATCGAAGGCCCCGGCAAGTTCGAGGTCTCCGGCGGCGACACGATGCTGAAGCAGCTGGGGTAGACGTTCCCCCCGTAGACGCCTGCGGCGTCCGCCCCAAAGGGGGCCACCACCTTGGGTCGGCCCTGCGGCGGTTAAGCGAAAAACTGCCCGGGGCCGCGCGCGTCGCTCTGGCGCGCGGAGCTATTTCATCCGCGTCAGGATTCCATCGAGCTGCTCGAGGCTCGAGTAGTGAATGACGATGCGCCCGGCCCCCTTGCGGCCGGGATCGATCTTGACCTTGGCGCCCAGCGATTCCGCCAGCTCCGTTTCCAGCCGCGCGGTATCCGCGTCGCGTGCGCCATGCCCCTGCCGACGCGCCGGGCGCGCGTCCGGTTTCAGCAGCGTGGCGACGAGTCGCTCGGTTTCGCGCACCGACAGCGCTCCGTTGACGACGCGCGCGGCGGTCGCCGTCTGTTGCGCCACCGACAGCGCGAGCAATGCGCGCGCGTGGCCCATTTCGAGCGCGCCGTTCATCAGGTAATCCTGCGCGGGCTTCGCGAGTTGCGTCAGCCGCAGGAGATTGGTGACCGCGCTGCGTGAGCGGCCCACCGCTTTCGCCGCCGCCTCGTGCGTCAGCCCGAGCTCGTCGATCAGGCGCTTCAGACCGAACGCCTCCTCGAGCGGATTCAAGTCCTCGCGCTGGATGTTCTCGATCAGCGCCATGGCAAGCGCGCTGTTGTCCGGCACGTTCTTGACCAGCGCGGGAACGTCCCTCAATCCCGCGCGCTGCGCGGCGCGCCAGCGGCGCTCGCCGGCGACGATCTCGAACCGTCCGCCTTCGATGGGGCGCACGAGGATCGGCTGCATCACGCCCTGCTCGCGAATCGATTCCGCCAGTTCGTTGAGCGCCGTCTCGTCCATCCTGGTCCGCGGCTGGAATCTGCCGGCGCGGATGCGGTCGATCGCGATCGTCTGCAACGCGTGCGTCGGCTCCGCCTCGTTGCCGCCCGCGAGCAGCGCGTCGAGTCCGCGGCCCAGTCCTTTGGGGCGAATCATCGACACGTCTTAAGCCGCCGCCGCGGTCGGGCTGGCCGCCGCCGCGGTTTGCGCTTCCATCCGGCGCAGCATCTCGCCGGCGAGCGCGAGATAAGCGAGCGCGCCTTTCGACTGCGGCTCGAGCTTCAACACCGGCACGCCGTGCGACGGCGCCTCGGCCAGGCGGATGTTGCGGGGAATGATCGTGCGGAAGAGCTTGTCGCCGAAATGCTTCTCGAGCTCCGCCGTCACGTTCAGCGCGAGCGTGTTGCGCGGGTCGTACATCGTGCGCAGCAGCCCCTCGATCTCGAGGCTGGTGTTGAGATGCGCGCGCACTTTCTTCAACGTCTGGATGAGGTCGGACAATCCTTCCAGCGCGTAGTACTCGCACTGCATGGGAATCAGCACCGAATCCGCGGCGCACAGGCCGTTGAGCGTGAGCAGCGACAACGATGGCGGACAATCGAGCAGGATGAAGTCGTAGTCGGGCGCCACTTCACTGATCGCCGACTTCATCTGCGACAACGCTTCGGCGAGCGCGTCCTTCAAGCGTGTCTCGCGCTCCGGCAAATCGACAAGCTCGATTTCCGCGCCGGCCAGCTCGCGATTGGCAGGCACGAGGTCGTAGTCCCCGGTGGGCGATACCACGCGCACGTCGGCGATCTTGCGTTCGCCGAGCAGCACCTGGTACACGGTGGCGTCGAGCGTGCGTTTGTCGAGGCCCGAGCCCGTGGTCGCGTTGCCCTGCGGATCCAGATCGACGAGCAGCACGCGCCGCTTCATCGCCGCCAGGCTCGCCGCGAGATTGACCGACGTGGTGGTCTTGCCCACGCCACCTTTCTGATTCGCGACGGCGATGATGCGCGTCATCGCGGTGTCGCATCCGCCGCGCGTTGCATCACGATCAGATGACGCGCGGCATCGAGTCCGGGCACCGCGAGCACCGGCTTCGCGATCACCGCGAATTCCGCTGGCAGCTCCGCGAGCTCCTCATCGGGATGCACGCCCTTCATCGCGACCAGCACGCCGTGCGGCGCGAGATGTCGCGCCGAACTGGCGGCAAACGTGGCGAGATCGGCGAACGCACGCGAGATCACGATGTCGTAGCGCGCCGTCGGCTGGAAATCTTCCACACGCGTCGCGTGCGAGGCGACGTTTTGCAGCCGCAATTCGATTGCCGCTTGCGTGAGAAACGCGACCTTCTTGTGGTTGGTGTCGACCAGCGTCAACTGCCAATCCGGCCGGACGATCGCGAACGGCAGCCCCGGGATGCCGCCGCCGGAGCCGACGTCGAGCACGCGCAATGCGTCCTCTCGCGGCAACTGCGGCAGCGCCGCGAGCGCATCGAGCAGGTGATGCGTGACCATGCGCTCGGGTTCGCGAATCGCGGTCAGGTTGTACGTCTTGTTCCATTTGGCGAGCAAATCGAGATATGCCAGCAATTGCGCGCGTTGCGCCGCCGTGACCGCCAGGCCGAGCGCGGCAATGCCGTGGGCGAGCGCGTCGGCGTGCGTGTCGACGTTCGCAATTCCGGACAGCGCTTGCGTCATCGAAGCGCCATCACGCCGATTTCCGGCGCGCGCTGGCCCGAACGCCACGCTTCAGATGAACGAGCAGCAATGAGATCGCCGCTGGCGTCATCCCGGAAATACGGGCAGCTTGACCCACCGTTTCCGGCTTGCCGGCGCTCAGCTTCTGCTGCGCCTCGGTCGACAGTCCGCGCACCTCCCGATAGTCGAGGTCGGATGGAATGCGCAGGGTTTCCTGGGCAAGATGGCGGCTCACTTCGTCATGCTGGCGATCGATGTACCCCGCATACTTGGTCGAAACCTCGACCTGCTCGGCGACCTGCGGATCATCGACTGCGCGGCCGGCACCCGGCAGCGTGTGCAGCACCGCATAGGTCACGCCTGGCCGCCGCAGCAAGTCAGCGAGCGCATACTCTCGCTCTAAGGCTTGTCCCAACACGCGTTGCGCGTCAGCTTCCGGAACGGCTGCGGGGCTCACATAGGTGACGCGCAGCCGCTCGCGCTCGCTGTCGATCGCATCGCGCTTGCGCGTGAACGCGCCCCACCGCTCGTCGTCGACCACCCCCAGTCGACGGCCGTGCTCGGTCAGCCGCAGGTCCGCGTTATCTTCGCGCAATTGCAGCCGGTATTCGGCGCGCGACGTGAACATCCGGTACGGCTCCGACACGCCGCGGGTGATCAGGTCATCGACGAGGACCCCCAGGTAGGCTTCGTCACGCCGGGGGCACCAGCCGTCTTCACCGGCCGCGAGTCGGCCTGCGTTGATGCCGGCCAGCAAGCCCTGCGCCGCAGCCTCCTCATAGCCGGTCGTTCCGTTGATCTGCCCGGCGAAGAAGAGACCGCGGATCGCCTTGGTTTCGAGCGACGCCTTCAGGCCGCGCGGGTCGAAATAATCGTATTCGATCGCATACCCCGGCCGCAGGATATGGGCATGCTCGCACCCGCGCATCGAGCGCACGACATCGAGTTGGACGTCGAACGGCAGCGACGTCGAGATGCCGTTCGGGTAGATCTCGTGGGTGTCGAGCCCTTCGGGCTCGAGAAAGATCTGGTGGCTGGCGCGCTGGGCGAAGCGGACGACCTTGTCCTCGATCGACGGGCAGTAGCGCGGACCCACGCTCGTGATGGCGCCCGAATACATGGGTGACCGGTCGAGGCCGGCACGGATGATGTCGTGCGTCCGCGGGTTGGTGTGCGTGACCCAGCACGGCCGCTGTTCCGGGTGCATGGCACGTGAGCCCAGGAACGAGAACACCGGCGCGGGATCGTCGCCGGGCTGCACGGCCAGCGCGGAAAAGTCGATCGTGCGCCCGTCCAGACGCGGTGGCGTGCCCGTCTTGAGCCGTCCGACCGGCAGCTTCAGTTCGCGCAAACGCGCGCCCAGCCGCTTGGCCGGCGGATCGCCCGCGCGCCCGGCTTCGTAATTCTGCAGTCCCACATGGATGAGCCCGGACAGGAACGTCCCGGTGGTCAGCACCACAGCCTGGGCGTGGAAGATCAAGCCGATCTGCGTGACGACGCCGATGACGCGATCGCCGTCGAGCAGCAGGTCGTCGACCGGTTGCTGGAACAGCGTGAGATTCGGCTGATTTTCAAGGCGGCGGCGGATCGCGCGCTTGTACAGCAGGCGGTCGGCCTGCGCCCGAGTCGCGCGAACGGCCGGACCCTTGCTCGAATTCAACGTTCGGAACTGGATGCCGGCCTCGTCGGTGGCGATGGCCATGGCGCCGCCCAACGCGTCGACCTCTTTCACGAGGTGCCCCTTGCCGATCCCGCCGATCGAGGGATTGCAGGACATCTGGCCCAGCGTTTCGATGTTATGCGTCAGCAGCAGCGTGCTGCGGCCCATCCGCGCCGAGGCGAGCGCCGCCTCGGTACCGGCGTGACCGCCGCCGACGACGATCACATTGAATCGCTTTGGGAACTCCATGATTTTGCTATGTTTTCTTGATGAGGTGACACCGGGAACTACTCTGCATTCTAGCCGAAGCGAAAAGCCGGCGATAGGGTTTCACGTGGAACGTCGAAGTCTGCGGGGGTCCGGATCCCGTTGGAGGACACCGCAGTTCCACGTGAAACATCCCCTCTGCTCTTGTATGTGGCGGCCGCTAGATGGGCGCCGGGCCGGTCGAGCGCCGGATGACCAGCTTCACCGGGATCAACTGCCCGCACGGCGACCCTCCTGCCAGCCGCGCCAACAACTGGTCGACGGCCGCATTTCCGACCGTCACGCTTGGGATCCGCAGCGTCGACAGCGCGGGCGACGCGTAGCGGGCGAACGGCAGGTCGCCGCACCCTATGATCGAGAGTTGCCCCGGCACTGCGATACCAAGCAGCGCGCCCTCGCGCAGCGTCACCAGGGCCAGCAGGTCGTCGGCACAGACCAACGCCGATGGCGGCGCGGCGCCCGTGAACCACAGTCGCAGCGCGGTGCGGATCTCGGGTGCCGCACACGCCCGAATGCGTTCCGATGGCAGCGTCAGGTCGGATGCCGCCAATCCCGCGCGAAGGCCCTGCAGCAACAAATCCCGTCGCCACGGGCTGGTCGTCGGCGAGCTCAGAAACGCCAGCGATCGGTGGCCAAGTCCCACCAAGTACCTGGCGGCGTTCTCCCCCGCCACCGCATAGCTGACGTCCACGCGGAGGGCCAGTGACGTGTGGCCCCCGGCATCGACCAGCACGTACGGGATGCGTCGCTCGTTCAGCAGCGCGCCCATCGTGGCGCCCGGCTCCGTGCCGACCACGACGAGTCCCTCGACTTCGCGGGCGGCCATGGCACGCGCCCCGCCGCCACCGGGATCGCCATCGCCTCCGGGCGCCGCAACCAACGTCGCGTAACCCGCGGCCCTGAGACGCGCCACCATCACTTCCAGAAGCTCCGCGTAGCCCGCATTGACCGCCGGGATCAGAAAGCCCACGAGCCCGCTATGCAGCGACGACAACGCCCGCGCAGTCTGGTTGGGGACGTACCCGAGCCGCGCAACGGCGGCGGCGACGCGATCGCGCAACGAGGCGCTGACCGCACCGGGCCGATTCAGCGCCCGCGACGCCGTGGCCGTGGATACCGCGGCCAATGCCGCCACCTCAGCGATCGTTATCCGGACGTTGCCGTCGGCCCGGCCTCTGCGGCGCACTTTGTTCCCTTGCTAGATCTGGTCGGCAATTGTAAACGATTACAAACTGCGCCGAATAGGGCTCCTTTCGCCCTACATCAACCCCGCTTCCTTGAAGTATTTCAACGCGCCGGGATGAAACGGCACGGTGTCACCCCGCAGCGCACCTTCCTTCGTGCTGTTCGCAACGGCCGGATGCAGCTTCTTGAAGTCTTCGAAATTCTCGAACACCGCCTTGGTGATGGCGTATGCCGTGTCGTTCGTCAAGTCGGCGCTCACGACGACGGTTGCCACCATGCCGAAGGATGGCTGCGCGGCATCGGTCCCTCGGTACATTTTCGCAGGGATATCGGCCTTCGCATAAAACGGTTGCGACGATACGAGCGCGTCGATGGGCGCACCGCCGACGGGCACAATGGACGTCGCACACGAGGTCGCCGCATCCTGCAGGACCGCATTGGGATGGCCGGCGACGAACACGAACGCATCGATCTTGTTGTCGCACAACGCCGGCGCCAATTCGATGAACTTGAGCTCCATCGCGCTTTTCAAATCGGACCGCTTGATGCCGTACGCCTCCATCACGAGGTCCATCGTTGCGCGCGTGCCCGATCCTGGTGAACCGATGCTGATGCGCTTGCCCTTGATGTCCTCGAACTTCTTGATGCCCGCGTCCTGCCGCGCCATCAGCGTGAAGAGCTCCGGATACACGGTGAAGAGCGCACGCAACTTCGGCTGCGGCTTGTCCTTGAACGGGCCTTCGCCTTTCAGCGCGTAGTACTGCGAATCGCTCTGGGCAAACCCCAGGTCGAACTGGCCCGACAGCACGCCCTTGATGTTCGACACCGACCCTTCGGTCGGCTCGACGCTGCAGCGAAGGTTGTGCTCACGACGCGTGGCGTTCACCACACGGCATATCGCGCCGCCCAGCGGGTAGTACACGCCCATGAGACCTGCGGTGCCGATCGTGACGGTCTTCTTCTGCGCGTGCGCCGCAGGGAAGCCGACCAGCGTCACCACGGTCACGCAGGCCATCAGCATCAGCGCACACCGATGCCCACGCATCGAGAAAGCTCCTTCCGCGCCGCGGACTGTTTCGCCGCGGCAAGCGAGTCTAGCAAGAAAAAAGGGCCGGCAAGCGGCCCTAAGTTGCCTGCGAAATCCGCGGCGTCACTCCATCAGACGTTGCGCCAGCGCTTCGCGTTCCGCCTGCAGCGCGGCCGGACGTTTGGCGCCGAGCTTGGCGAAGAGCACGTCGTGCGACACGAGCTCGCGTTCCCATTGCGCACGGTCGACCCGCATGAGATCGGCAAAGCGATCGGCGTCGAGCGCGGTGCCCGCCCAGTTGAGATCTTCGTACGCCGGCACCAGGCCGATCGCGCTCTCGGATGCGTGCGCGCCGCCGCGGCAGCGCTCGACGACCCATTGCAGCACGCGCATGTTCTGGCCGAAACCGGGCCACGCGAATTTGCCGGCGGCGTTCTTGCGAAACCAGTTGACGCTGAAGATGCGCGGCGGATGCGCGAGCGCCTTGCCCATCGCGAGCCAATGCTGGAAATAATCGCCGACGTGATAGCCGCAGAAAGGCAGCATCGCAAACGGATCGCGGCGCACTTCGCCCACGGCGCCAGTGGCAGCTGCGGTGGTTTCCGACCCCATCGTGGCGGCCTTGTACACGCCCTCTTCCCACGTCCGCGCTTCGCTCACCAGCGGGACCGTATCCGATCGCCGCGCGCCAAAAATGAACGCGGAGATCGGCACGCCGGCCGGATCGTCCCATGCCGGATCCAGCGAAGGACACTGCGTCGCCGCGACCGTGAACCGCGAGTTGGGATGCGCGGCCTTGCGGCCGCAGTCCGGTGTCCAGTCACGGCCCTGCCAGTCGATGAGATGGGCCGGCGGCTCTTTGGTCAGCCCCTCCCACCACACGTCGCCGTCATCGGTGAGCGCGACGTTGGTGAAGATGACGTTGGCCTTCAGCGTCTCCATCGCATTCGGATTCGATTCGTACGATGTCCCGGGCGCGACGCCGAAGTAGCCGGCTTCGGGATTGATCGCGTGGAAGTAACCGTCGGTGCCCGGTTTGAGCCATGCGATGTCGTCGCCGATGGTCGTGACCTTCCACCCTTCGTAGCCTGCCGGCGGAATCAGCATTGCGAAATTGGTCTTCCCGCACGCGCTGGGAAACGCCGCGGCAACGTAGGACTTCTCGCCCGCGGGCGTGGTGACGCCGAGGATCAGCATGTGCTCGGCGAGCCAGCCCTGGTCGCGTCCCATGACGGAGGCGATGCGCAACGCGAAGCACTTCTTGCCGAGCAGCGCGTTGCCGCCGTAACCGGAGCCGAAGCTCCAGATCTCGCGCGTCTCCGGGAAATGCACGATGTACTTCTGGTCCTTGTTGCATGGCCACGCTACATCGCGCGCGCCGACGGTCAGCGGCGCGCCGACCGAATGCACACAAGGCACGTACGCGCCGTCGGCGCCCAGCACGTCGAACACCGCGCGGCCCATGCGCGTCATGAGGCGCATGTTGGCGACGACGTACGGGCTGTCGGACAACTCGATGCCGATATGCGCGATGGGGCTGCCGAGCGGGCCCATGGAAAAGGGCACGACGTACATCGTGCGCCCGCGCATGCAGCCCGCGAACAGGCCGTTCAGCGTCCGCCGCATTTCCGCGGGCGCGACCCAGTTGTTGGTGGGGCCGGCATCGTCCTTGCTCGCGCTGCAGATGAACGTCCGGTCCTCGACACGCGCGACGTCCGACGGGTCCGACCACGCGAGAAAACTGCCGGGCCGCTTCGCCTCGTTCAATCGCTTGAGCGTTCCGGATGCAACCATCGCGGCACACAACGCCTCGTATTCGGCGTCACTGCCGTCGCACCACACGATGCGGTCGGGTTGCGCCAGCGCGGCGATTTCACGCACCCAGCCGAGAAGGTGGGGATGGCGGACGTAGGCCGGCGCTCCGACGGATGCGGCGAGGGTAACGAACGATTCGGGTTGGTTCATCGCGAGGGAAAGAGGAAGGAAGGGACAACCGATTCGCCATCATAAAGCCGTGGCGGGGTGGGCAATTCTACCGACGACCGCAGCACGGCGCACTGGTCGGGCGGCCTTACCGGTTCGCGATTCCGGCCGCGTCCTCGGGCGAATGCAACGCACGCGTCATCGCGATTTCCGCCGTGCGCGGTCGCGATACCAGTGCCGCGCGCGCACGAAGACCAGCGGCGTCGCCAGCAGGATCACCACCAGCCGCGTGACGTGAAACGCGGTGACCAGCGGTACGCCCAGCTGCAGCACTTTCGCGGTGATGCACATCTCGGCCATGCCGCCAGGCGCCGTTCCCAGCATCAACGTCGCGGGCTGCATGCCGGCGGTCCATGCGACCGCGATGCCGAATCCCGCGGACAGCACGATCGACAGCACGACCGTCAGCGCCACCGCGCCGACGAAACGCTGGGCGCCACGCAGGAAATCCGGCTGAAATCGCGAGCCCAGCGCACAACCGATCAGGCATTGCCCGGCGTTCGACACGAGCGGAGGCAGCAACGATAGATCGATCTGCGCGGCGGTCAGCGGGATCGCGATCGCCAGCGACCCCAGCACGAACGCGTTGGGCATCTTCAGCCGCTGGAAGACGAGGCTCCCGGCGAATGTCAGCGCCATCAGCAACGCGAAGCCGCGGCCGTCGAATACCTTCGCGCCCTGCACGTAGGGATCGGCACCATGAATGCCGAGCGCCGTAATCGCGGCGGGCACGATGGCGACGACGATCAGAATGCGCAGGCTCTGCGCGGCCGCGATGCGATCCATGCGCCCGCCGAACCGTTCGCCCAGCACCGCCATCTCCGACGCGCCGCCCGGCACGCTGGCGAAGATGCCCGTCGTCTTGTCCAGCCTGGCGAGCCGTGCCAGCGCGACGCCGGAGATGTATCCCAGCGCGATCGCGAACAAGGCGCCCGCCACCAGCAGCCACCACAGGTCCCCGAGCTGCCGCATGACATACGGCGTGAAATAAAGGCCGAGCGACGTGCCGATGATCCATTGGCCGGCGTAACGCACAGGCGGCGGCACGCCGATATCCATGCCGGCGATGCGCAGGAACGCAAGGGTGAACAGCGGACCCAGCATCCATGGAATGGGCGTGTGCAGCAGCGAGCACGCGTAGCCGGCGACCGCGCCGATCGCAAGCGCCGCCGTCCACCGCACCATGCGGAACGGCGCGCGCGTATCTGCTGTCAAGACCTCGCCGCCGTTCTCGCATCAGAAAGGAACCTGCGTAACGAGTCGCCATCCCGGCGACCCGAGAGCCTCTTCCTTAATCCGCCGTGATCTTCGCGTCCTTGACGACCTTGGACCAGCGCGGTGCCTCGGATTTGACCAGTGCGACAAAATCCTCCGGCGTGCCGCCGCCGAGCTCGTTGCCCTGGCTCAGGATCTTCTCCTTCACGTCAGGATCCTGCAGCGCCTTGTTGGCCACGCCGTTGAGATACTTGACGATGTCCGGCGGCAAGCCCTTGGGTCCCACCAGCCCTTGCCAGTTCTGCACCTCGACCGCGGGGTAGCCGGACTCGGCCATCGTCGGCAGGTCGGGCAACAGCGGCGAGCGCGTCTTGCTCGTGATCGCCAGCGCGCGCAGCTTCCCGCCCTTGATCGAAGGCATCGCCGCGTACATTTGCTCGAACATCATGTCCACCTGGCCGCCCATCAAATCGGTGGCGCCCGCCGAGCCGCTCTTGTACGGCACGTGGATCATGTCGATGCCCGCCGTGGCGGAGAACAACGCTGCGCTCATGTGATGGGTGCCGCCGATGCCGCCGGAGGCATAGGTCATCTTGCCGGGATTGGCCTTGGCGGCGGCGACGACGTCCTTGACGGTCTTGTACGGCGACTCGTTCTTGACCATCAGGATCAACGGGCCCTTCTCGATCAGCATGATCGGCGTGAGATCGACGAGCGGATCGAAGTTGATCTTCTTGAACAGGGCCTTGTTGACGGCCATCGGCGCAAAGTTGCCGAGACCCAGCGTATAGCCGTCGGGCTTGGCGCGGACAATGGCCTCGGTGCCGATGTTGCCGCCGGCGCCCGGCTTGTTGTCGACGATGATGACCACGTTCATGAGCTTCGCCATGGCGGCGGAGAGCTGCCGCGAGCGGATGTCGGCATTGCCGCCGGCCGCGTACGGGCAGATCCACGTAATGAGCTTGCTCGGGTATTTGTCCTGCGCCATCACGGCGCGGGGCAGCACGCTGGCCACACCCGCAGCCTGAAGAAATGTTCGACGCTTCATGTTGCCTCCTTGCAATTCACTCGGGAACGCCATCCGACATCGGCAGCGGGAGAGGATCAGCCTGGAACCGCGCTCGCCGCCTATATTAGCAAGCCGCTACTTGCCGATGCAGAAGCGGCCGAAGATAACGCCGAGGAGATCGTCGGCGGTGAATTCGCCGGTGATCGCCGCCAGCGCGTTTTGCCCTTCCCGCAATTCCTCGGCGAACAATTCGATCGGGGGCGGCGTGGCCGCGACATGGTCCGCGGCGATGGTGAGGTGCGCCGCGGCACCCTGCAATGCGGCGACGTGGCGCGCACGCGCGAGGTAGGTATCCTCGGTCGCACCGTCGGCGCCGACGATCGCGAGCGCCTCGCGTTCCAGCAGCGTGAGACCGTCGCCGGTCCTGGCGCACAGCCATACGTGACGGCGCGGCGTACCGGCTTCGTCGACGGTCTCCACGTGCGGCGCGATGCCGGCGAGGTCGGTCTTGTTGTGGACGATCACCCGCGGGAGGCTGCCCTGCAACCGCGCGAGAATGGCGCGATCCGCGGGATCCAGCGCTTGTGACGCGTCCCGCGCGTCAACGAGCAGGACGACGAGGTCCGCACGCTGGATGGCGGCCCACGTGCGCTCGATGCCGATGCGCTCGACCGGATCGTCGGTGTCGCGCAACCCGGCGGTGTCGACCACCGTCAGTGGAATGCCGCCAATCTCGATCACGCGCTCGACCGCATCGCGCGTCGTCCCTGCGATTGGCGTCACGATCGCGGCTTCTTCGCGCGCCAGCTGGTTCAGGAGGCTCGACTTGCCCACGTTCGGCCGCCCGACCAGCACGACCGTCAGCCCCTCGCGCAGCAACGCGCCGGTGCGTGCGCGGGCGAGCACGCGGTCGAGATCGCCGCGGATCGCCGCGAGCTTCCGCGCGACGTCGCCCTCGCGCAGGAACTCGACGTCCTCTTCCGGAAAATCGAGCGTGGCTTCCGTGTACATCCGCAGCTCGATCAACGCGTCGACCAGCGCGCGAATCTCGCGCGAGAATTCCCCGGCGAGGCTGCGCGCCGCCGCGCGCGCCGCCGTTGCGGTGGCGGCATCGATCAGGTCCGCCACACTCTCCGCCTGCGCAAGATCGAGCTTGCCGTTCAGGAATGCGCGCTTGGTGAATTCGCCCGGCTCGGCCAGGCGCGCGCCGAGCTCCACGCACCGCGCGAGCACGAGCCGCAGCACCGCGGGACCCCCGTGGCCGTGCAACTCGACGACCGTTTCACCGGTGTACGACTGCGGTGCCGGAAAATACAGAACCAATCCTTGGTCGAGCGCCGCGCCCGCGGCATCGCGAAACGTGGTGACCGAGGCAACGCGCGCGGGTGGCAGGGCCCCCGCGATGCCTTCGATCAAGGCATCGAGGTTCGCTCCCGACACGCGCACGATGCCGATGCCGCCGCGGCCGGGCGGCGTGGCAATCGCGGCGATCGTGTCGGCAGCGGCGAACACCGGCGTCTTCACTCGCCGGCCTTATAGCGGCGGGAATTATCGCGCCGGGCCGCGCTAGCGACCATCCCACTTCGCGATCGGCACGGCGGAGACCGCATTCATCGGCGACCCTTCAATCACCTTGCGGCTGATCGCGACGTAGACGAGCGTATTGCGCTTCGCGTCGAGCATCCGGATCACCTTGGTGTTCTTCCATACGAGCGACGTGCTGTCGCTGAACACGCTCGCTTCCTTCGGCAGCTTTTCCGGCAGCACGATCGGGCCGGTCTGCCGGCAGGAGACCGCGAATCGCGAGGGATCTTCGGCGACGCCCAGCGAGCCCGCGACGCCTCCGGTGCGCGCCTGGCTCACATAGCACGACACTCCCGGAATGTCGGGATCGTCGAACGCCTGCACGCAGACCTTGTCGTTGGCACCGAAGATGCGAAACGTCGTCGACGTGCAGCCGACGTCCTCGGCCGGGGCGGGACGGGCCACGGCCAACAGCAAGACGAGCACCGAGCAGGGGCGCCGCATGCGGAGGACGGTCACGCTACCGGCGCGTGGCAGCCTTCGCTGCCGCTTCCTTTTCGAGCATCCGGTTCATCTGCCATTGCTGCGCGATCTGGAGGATGTTGTTGACCAGCCAGTACAGCACGAGGCCCGACGGAAAGAAGATGAACAGCACCGAGAACGCGATCGGCATGATCTGCATCACCTTCGCCTGCACTGGATCGCTGATCGGCGTGGGCGACAGCTTGACCTGCAGATACGCGGTGATCGCGTAGATCACCGGCAGCACGAAATAAGGATCGGGGGCCGACAGGTCCTTGATCCACAGGATCCACGGCGCCTGCCGCAGCTCGACGGCCGACAGCAGCACCCAGTACAGCGCGATGAAGACGGGGATCTGGACCAGGATCGGCAGGCAGCCGCCCAACGGATTGATCTTCTCCGTCTTGTACATCTCCATCATCTTGATCTGCAGCTGCTGCTTGTCGTTCGCGTACTGTTCCTGCAGCGCCTTCATCTTGGGCGCGATGATCTTCATCTTCCCCATCGACCGCGCCGCGGCGGCGTTCAGCGGATAGAACGCGGCCTTGATCATGATCGTCATGACGATGATCGACCAGCCCCAGTTGCCGATGATGCCGTGCAGCCACTTGAGGAGCCAGAAGAGAGGCGCCGCGAGGACGGTGAAGATCCCGTAGTCGACCACGAGGTCGAGGCCCTTCGCGGTTTGCGCGAGCACGTCCTGGTCCTGCGGGCCGACGTACAGACGCGCGCGCAGCTCGCCGGTCGCGCCCGGCGCGATCGAGCCTTCGCTGTAGCGCACGCCGGCCGAGTAGAGGCCGTTCGGGAGCTTGGTCGTGTAGAACTGCCGCGGAATCGGCCGATCGGCGGGCGGCAGCCACGCGGCAACGAAGTAGTGCTCGATCATGCCGACCCAGCCGTTGTCGGCGGTCTTGGTATACGCCGGCTTGCGGTTGGGGTCGGCCGCTTCCTTGTCGATCTCCGTGAATTCGACTTTCTTGAAGTTGTCCTTGTCGTTGAAGACGACCGGGCCGACGTACGCGGCGGGCGCCATCGAGCTTTGCACAACCGCCTGCTTGGTGTCGCGCATCAGCTGGAAATAGGCTTCGGGCGTGATCGGTTCCTTGCCGTTGTTCGTGATGTCGAACGCGACATCGATCACGTAGCTGCCACGGTGGAACGTCAGCACCTCGACGACCTTGTCGCCGTTGGGCGTGGTCGTGGCCAGCCGGAGATCGACCCGCTCCGCACCGGGCGGCAATTCGCGCGGACCCGGCAGGAGTTCGTACTTCGTTTGATGATTGGGCAGTCCGGCACCGATCAAGCCCGCCTGCGCGACGAACACGCGCTCCGGCGTGCGTTGCAGGACGTGGTACGGCTTCGTGTGGTCGGTCGCATCGCTGTGCTTGTTGAGCGAGATAAGCGCAATGACGCCGCCGACGGGGTCCACTTCCGCCGTATACAGATCGGTCTTGACCGTGACGGTTTGGCCGCCGGTGACCGGTGCGCCCGTGGGCGGTGGCACGCCGGCAGCGGGACCGCTGGCTGCCGGCGTCGCCGACGGCGCCGGCAATTCCTTCGCCGGCGCGCCCGGTTGCGCGGACGCGGGGGCTTCCACCTTCGGCGCGACCGGTGGCGGCGCGTGCTCGGCCTGCCACGCCTGCCACAGGAAGAACCCGGAGAAGAAGAAGATCGCCAGCAGGAGGGAGCGTCGAATGTCCATCAGGTCGGTGCTTACCGCGCGCGAAGACTCGCGCGCGCCTTGTCGGAAATGCTAGGGAACGGGGTCGAAGCCCCCCGGATGATACGGGTGACAGCGGCCGACACGTTTGACGGCGAGCCAGACGCCGCGCAAGGCGCCATGCCGCTCGATGGCCTCGCGTGCATAATCGGAGCAGCTGGGATAGAACCGGCAGGTGTTGCCGAGCAGCGGCCGCAGCAGGTACTGATAGCCGCGGATCAGCGCCAGCAACACGGTCTTCATGTGCGGGGGCCAGCGAGCGTTGCAAGCAGCTCGCGCGCCTCGGCGGTCGCGGCATCCTGCTCCGTGCGATTGGCCGCCCGCTTCACGCGTACGATGATGTCGTACGCGCGCAGGGCGGGGCGCTGCGCGCGCAGCAATTCGCGCAACTTGCGGCGAATGCGATTGCGATCGACGGCGCGGGCGAGTGTCTTGCGGCCAATCACAAAGCCGACGCGCCCGGCACCGGTGGTGGGAGCAACGATCAGTTGCAGGTAGGAGCCTTCCACGCGGCGACCGATGCGGAACACCGTTTCAAAAGCGCCTTGCCCCGTAAGGCGAAACGCCCGGTTTGCTTTGATGGGGCGGGAGGTTGCCGCGAAGGCGTGCGATGCGGCGATCAGGCGGACAAGCTCTTGCGGCCCTTGGCGCGCCGTGCCGCGAGCACCTTGCGGCCGCCGACCGAGGACATGCGGGCGCGAAAGCCGTGCTTCCGCGCACGGCGGATCTGGGAGGGCTGGAACGTGCGTTTCATGGCGTGCCTTCTTGCTCGTAAAATGCGTTGGAAAAGCCTTACATTAGAGCGCGTTAACGGCCGATCTGTCAAGACAACGGACGGCGAACAGCGAAACCCGGGCGGGGATGCGAGCGATCACTATCAGGCCGGGCCCGGCCGGTCCGTCGCCCACCGGCGGCCATGCCCGTCGGCCGTCGGCCCTGTGGATAACTGGAACGGACACGACTACAATCCACAGCCCACGGTCATGCATTGCGAGGCCTTGCCCGGTCCCGTGGACACCGCCGTCGTTCACGATTTGCCCGCTACGAAGAGCCGCCAAGGCCGTTCACACCGATGTCATCTGCCGCCTACCCCAACGCCTGGAATGCGTGCCTGCGCGCGTTCGAGCGCGAGCTCACGCCGCAGCAGTTCGTGACGTGGATCCAGCCGCTTGCCTGCCAGGACGAGGACGGCGCGCTGAAATTGACCGCGCCCAATCGTTTTGTCCTGCAGTGGGTGAAGGAGCGCTTTGGCGCGCGCATCGTGACCCTCGCTACCGCCGAGGTGGGCGTCCCGGTAAGCGTCGAATATGCGGTGGCCGATGCCCCGCCGGCGCGGCCACCGGCGCCGGGACCGACCGCCAGCGCCGTCGCCCCGGAGGCGGCCGCCCCTGTGGATAGCTTCCGGCCGCTCCCTGCGCGCATCCCGCTCGCGCCAACGCCCAGCGCCCTGACCACGCCCCGCAAAGCCGACCCCAGCAGCCTCAACCCGACGTTCACGTTCGGGGCGTTCGTCTCGGGGAAGGCCAACCAGCTCGCCCGGGCCGCCGGCCTGCAGGTCGCCGACCATCCGACGTCGTACAACCCTCTGTTCGTCTACGGCGGCGTAGGCCTCGGCAAGACCCACCTCATCCAGGCGATCGGCAACCACATTCTCGCGGCGAATCCGGCGGCGAAAATCCGCTACATCCATGCCGAAACCTATGTCTCGGACGTCGTGCGCGCCTACCAGCACAAGGCGTTCGATGACTTCAAGCGGCACTATCGCTCGCTCGATCTCCTGCTGATCGACGATATCCAGTTCTTCGGCGGCAAGAGCCGCACGCAGGAAGAGTTCTTCTATCTCTTCAACACGCTGATCGAGGCCCACAAGCAGGTCGTCATCACGTGCGACACCTATCCTAAGGAAATCACCGGCATCGAGGAACGGCTGATTTCGCGCTTCGGCTGGGGCTTGACGGTGGCGCTGGAGCCGCCGGAGCTCGAGATGCGGGTGGCGATCCTGCTCGCCAAGGCCCAATCCGTCGGGATGCGGATGGACGAGCAAGTCGCGTTTTTCATCGCCAAGCATATCCGGTCCAACGTGCGCGAGCTCGAGGGCGCGCTGAAACGGGTGCTCGCCTACTCGAACTTCCACGGCCAGGAAATCTCGCTGGCGCTCGCCAAGGACGCGCTGCGCGATCTGCTGGCGGTGCAGAACCGGCAGATTTCCATCGAGAACATCCAGAAGACCGTCGCCGATTACTACAAGATCCGGATTTCGGACATGCATTCGAAGAAGCGTTCCCGCGCGGTCGCGCGCCCGCGCCAGGTGGCCATGGCGCTGGCCAAGGAGCTCACGCAAATGTCGTTGCCCGAGATCGGGAGCAATTTCGGCGGCCGCGACCATACCACCGTTTTGCACGCCTGTCGGCAGGTCGCCAAGCTGCGCGAATCGCTGCCGGACATGAACCACGACGTCAATTTTCTGCTGCAGGTGCTGCGCAGCTGAACGTGCTTCGCAGGCCCCGTTCCAGACCCCGTTTTCCCTATGAAAATGGGCCGTTTCGTTGTATAATTCAAAGGATTTGCGCCGCAGAGAACGACGTCAACGGGTGGGTCGATTGTGTAGAGAAGGGGGACAACGTGCATTGCGATCCCGCGCTGCGATTCGCTCCCCAAAGCATCCACAAGCCGCACAGAGATTTTCCGACGAGTTGCCCTGCCACCCGACCCGTTGAACCGTAAGCGTTTTTACGTTTGATACCGAATTTCCACGTCCTCCTATTAACTGATCCTACTGTTCAACAATGCAACTAAAACAGATCGCCCGCGATGCGCTCTTGAAACCGTTGCAGGCCGTTTCCGGCATCGTTGAACGCAGGCATACGTTGCCGATCCTCGCCAACGTGCTGCTCGAGCAGCGTGACGGCAGCCTGTACGTGACCGCGACGGATCTCGAAATGCAGATCACCGCGCACAGCACGCTGTCCGGCAAGGAAGGCCAGGCCACTACCGTCGGCGCGCGCAAGCTGCAGGACCTGTTGCGCGCGCTGCCGGATGACGCCACGCTCAACATCGACGTCGGCAACAACAAGATGACGGTCCGCGCCGGGCGCTCGCGATTCAACCTGCAAACCCTTGCGGCCGCCGACTATCCGCGGATCAGCCAGGGCAGCGAGCAGCTGCAGTCGCTGTCGCTGCCGCAGAAGGACCTGCGCTCGCTGTTCAAGCTCGTCGAGTTCGCGATGGCGCAGCAGGACATCCGCTACTACCTGAACGGCATGCTGCTGGTCATCGACCAGGGCACGCTGCAGGCCGTTGCCACCGACGGCCACCGCTTGTCGTGGGCCAGCATCGCGGTCGCCGGCGACTATGCGCGGCAGGAGGTGATCCTCCCGCGCAAGACGGTGCTGGAGCTCGGCAAGCTGCTCGTCGACAGCGACGATCCGGTGTCGCTCGACATCCTGACCAACCAGGTGCGCTTCCGCTTCGCGAACATCGAGCTGGTCTCGAAGGTCGTCGACGGCAAGTTTCCCGACTTCAATCGCGTCATTCCGGTGGGCCACAGCAAGCAGGTCGAGTTGCTGCGTACCGAGCTGCTGGCCGCGTTGCAACGTGCCGCGATCCTGTCCAACGAGAAATTTCGCGGTGTGCGCATCGTGCTCGCGGCCGACCAGCTCAAGATCATCTGCACGAACAGCGAGCAGGAAGAGGCGGAGGAAGAGCTGGAAGTCGCCTACAAGGGCGATCCGCTCGATATCGGCTTCAACATCACGTACCTGCTCGATGCGCTGTCGAACCTGACGGTCGAGCGCGTGCGCTTCGCCTTCGGCGACGCCAATTCCAGCGCACTCGTGACGATGCCCGAGCGCGACGATTACAAGTACGTCGTCATGCCGATGCGGATTTAAGTGGGGTCGGAGACGACTTTCATGGCGAGATCGTCGTTTGTCCCGCGGTTGACGAAAGTCGTCTCTGACCCCACTTAAATCACGCGCCGACGCCTCCAGTCGGCGCAACTGTTTCAAGCGGCTCGCTTAGTGCGATCCTCGCAAAGGAAACCCGAACGCAATGACCCAAGCTCAACCGAATCCGCAGCCGCAACCGCATCAGCACAACGGCGGCGACTACGACTCGTCCAGCATCAAGGTACTGAAAGGCCTCGACGCCGTGCGCAAACGTCCGGGCATGTACATTGGCGACACGTCCGACGGCACCGGTCTGCACCACATGGTGTTCGAAGTGCTCGACAACGCCATCGACGAGGCGCTGGCCGGCTGGTGCGACGACATCAAGGTCATCATCCACGCCGACAATTCGATGAGCGTGCTGGACAATGGCCGCGGCATCCCGACCGACATCAAGGACGACGACGAGCTGAAGCGCTCGGCGGCCGAGATCGTGATGACGGAGCTGCACGCCGGTGGCAAGTTCGACAACAACAGCTACAAGGTCTCGGGCGGGCTGCACGGCGTGGGCGTGTCCGTCGTCAACGCGCTGTCGGACTGGCTGAAGCTCAAGATCTGGCGCGACGGCAAGTTGCACCAGATGGAGTTTCGCGGGGGCGTGCCGGTGTCGCCGCTGGCGCTGGCGGGGCCCAGCGATCGCCGCGGCACCGAAGTGCATTTCATGGCGTCGGCGGATACGTTTTCCAACATCGAATACCACTTCGACATTCTCGCCAAGCGGATCCGCGAGCTGTCGTTCCTGAACAACGGCACCAAGATCGAGCTGATCGACCAGCGCGACGGCAAGAGCGAGAACTTCGCCTACTCCGGTGGCGTCAAGGGCTTCGTCGAGTACATCAATCGCGCGAAATCGGTGTTGCATCCGAAGATCTTCCACGCGATCGGCGAAAGGGAGGGCGTGATCGTCGAGGTCGCGATGCAGTGGAACGACTCGTACGCCGAGAGCGTCCAGTGCTTCACCAACAACATTCCGCAGCGCGACGGCGGCACGCACCTGACCGGGCTCCGGCAGGCGATGACGCGCACGCTCAACAACTACATCGAAAAAGAAGAGATCGCCAAGAAGGCGAAGGTCGAGACCACCGGCGACGACATGCGCGAAGGCTTGAGCTGCGTGCTGTCGGTCAAGGTGCCCGAGCCCAAGTTCAGCTCGCAAACCAAGGACAAGCTCGTCTCCTCCGAAGTGGCGCCGATCGTGCAGGAAGTGGTGTCGGCCAAGCTGAACGAGTTCCTGCTCGAGAATCCGATCGACGCCAAGGTCATCTGCTCGAAGATCGTCGATGCCGCGCGTGCCCGTGAAGCCGCGCGCAAGGCGCGCGAATTGACGCGGCGCAAGGGTGTGCTCGACGGCATGGGCTTGCCGGGCAAGCTCGCCGATTGCCAGGAACGCGACCCCGCGCTGTGCGAGCTCTACCTGGTCGAGGGCGATTCGGCCGGGGGCTCCGCCAAGCAGGGCCGCGACCGCAAATTCCAGGCGATCCTGCCGCTGCGCGGCAAGATCCTGAACGTCGAGCGCGCCCGCTTTGAAAAGCTGCTGTCGTCGGAAGCGATCGCGACGCTGATCACCGCGCTGGGCGCAGGCATCGGGCAGCCGGGCGGCGACAAGGATGACAAGGACGCATTCTCCGCGGACAAGCTCCGCTATCACCGCATCATCATCATGACCGACGCCGACGTCGACGGCTCGCACATCCGCACGCTGCTGCTCACGTTCTTCTACCGCCACATGCCTTACCTGGTGGAGCACGGGCATATCTACATTGCGCAGCCGCCGTTGTACAAGGCCAAGCAGGGCAAGGAAGAGATCTATCTGAAGGACGACCACGAGCTGAAGCAGTACCTGCTCCGGGTTGCCCTGAAGAACGCCGAGCTCACGCCAGGCGCCGGCCGGCCGCCTCTGGCCACCGAGACATTCGGCAACGTGGCCCGCGAGTTCCTGCTGGCCGAGGCCGTGATCGATCGTCTCGCGCGGGTCAGCGATCCGCAGGTGTTGCACGCGATGCTGAACGGCGTGCGCGTGGATCTGTCCAATGAGACTGCGGCCGCCGGCAGCGCCGCGGCGCTGCAGGCCGCCCTCGCCGATCCCGCGGTCAAGGTCGAAGCCCGCTATGACCCGACGACCGAAACGCACCGGCTCGTCATTGTGCGCATGCATCACGGGACGCCGCACGTCACGGCGATCGAGCCGGACTTCCTGGCCAGCGGCGATGCCGGGCAAATCACCCGGGCCGCCGAAGTAATGCAAGGCGTCATCCATCCTGGCGCCGTCATCAAGCGCGGTGAAAAGCAGTTGGCGGTCAAGACGTTCAAGGAGGCGCTCGACTGGCTGCTCGAGCAGGCGCGCGATTCGACGTCCACGCAACGCTACAAGGGGCTGGGCGAGATGAACCCGGAGCAGTTGTGGGAGACCACGATGGATCCGAAGGTGCGCCGGCTGTTGCGGGTGCAGATCGAGGACGCCGTCGCGTCCGACCAGATCTTTTCGACACTCATGGGCGAGCTGGTCGAGCCGCGGCGGCTGTTCATCGAGACCAATGCGCTCGGCGTGCGCAACCTCGACGTGTAGCGCTCACCGCCAAGCGCAGGCGCAGTCCGGAAGGGGTTGGATCACGTGGTCCAACCCCTTTTGCATTGTCGCGCGTACACGTCGTCGGTTTGCCACAATCGTTCGTCAGTTCGCCCTCGTTCCTGCATTCGCCGTGACGTCTTCAGTGTTCTAATGCGCGTCGATGTGTCACGCAACCGGCCACGGACGCACGACTGCCATCACCGCCGGACCCATTCGAGGTTGCGCATGGCGTTTCGATTCAGACTTTCCGGTGCTCTGCGGCGGCTTGCCCCTATCGTGTTGCTGGCCGCAGCGACGCTGCATGCGCAGCCCGTCGAATTCTTCAGTCCGCAGGGCGAGGTCAAGGGCGTGCGTCAGGTCACCGCGCGCTTCGCCAGGCCGATGGTGCCGTTCGGCGATCCGCGCGAGGTCGACCCGTTCGCGATCGATTGCGCGGAAAAGGGCACGGGCCGCTGGGCGGACACCAGGAACTGGGTCTACGACTTTGCCCGCGACCTGCCAGCGGGCGTGCGCTGCAGCTTCACGCTGAAGACGGGACTGACCGACGTCGAGGGAACGGCGCTCGCAGCCGGACAACGCTTCGAATTCTCGACCGGCGGCCCGGCGATCGTGCGCAGCCTTCCTTACGAGGGCAGCCGCATCGACGAGAATCAGGTGTTCATTCTCGGCCTCGATGCGCCGGTCAAGCCCGAGACGATCGTGGCGCACGCGCATTGCGTCGCCGCCGGCGTCAACGAGGAGATCGGCGTGCGGCTCGTGACCGGCAGCGAGCGCAAGACGATTCTCGACAATCGCAAGTCGTTCGCCGCGAGCTACCTGCGGCTGTTGCTGGTCGATGGCGAGGGCGGACGCACGCGCGGCTTCACGTTCCGGCTGCCGGCGACCGGCAGCGACAACGACAAATTCCTTCGCCTGCGCGACGCGCCCGGGTCGCCGCTGGTGACCGTGGCCTGCGCGCGCACGCTGCCCGCCGGCGCCGAGGTGAAGCTAATCTGGGGCAAGGGGATCGCGGCGACGTCGGGTGTGCCCACGTCGTCCGCGCAAGCGCTGGCCTTCAAGGTGCGGCCGACGTTTCGCGCGTCGTTCACGTGCGATCGCGTCAACAAGGACGCGCAATGCATTCCGATCCTGCCGCTCACGTTGTCGTTGACGGCGCCGATCGCCAAGGCGGACGCGCTGAAGATTCGCCTGGTCGACGCCGCCGGGAAGAATTATCCGGCCAAGGTCGCGAAATCGGGCGAGGACGACGGCATCACGACCGTGACGTTCGGCCCCGGGCTGCCGGAGCGAACGCAATTCCGGATCGAGCTGCCTGCGGGCCTTGCAGACGATGCGGGCCGCGTGCTGGCCAACGCGCGCTCGTTTCCGCTCAGGGTGCGCACCGACGAGAATCCACCGCTGGCGAAGTTCGCCGCCGATTTCGGCATTCTCGAGCGGGTGTTGCCCGGCAACGAGAAACCATTGCTGCCGGTGACCGTACGCAATGTCGAGCCGGTGCTGCCCGGCCAGGTGAGCGTCGTGCGCGCCGCCGCCGCGGCGAAAGAACCGATACCAGGCCAGGTGATGCAGGTGAAGCGCGGCGACGACATGCAGATCGTCGCCTGGTTCCGGCGGCTGGCGCGCGCCAATCGGATCGAGCGCGAGTACGACAGCAAGACCGACAAGTGGACGGTCAAGCGCAACGGCTACGCCGAGTCGATCTTCAACAGCGCCGATACCAGGACGAAGATCGCGGTGCCCAAGCCGCTCGGCGCCAAGGCGTTCGAGGTGGTCGGCATTCCATTGGCGAATCCCGGCTTCTACGTCGTCGAGCTCGCGAGTCCGAAATTAGGGGCGGCGTTGCTCGGTGAGCCAAAGCCCTTCCATGTGCGTGCGGCCACGCTGGTCACGAACCTTGGCGTGCACGTCAAGGTCGGGCGCGAATCGTCGCTGGTCTGGGTAACGCAATTGAACGATGCCGCGCCGGTGGCCAACGTTGCCGTGGCCGTGCGCGATTGCAGCGGGCACACCTACTGGGAAGGGCGCGCCGATGCGTCCGGCATTGCGCGCGTCAACGTGCAGCTGCCGGAGCGCGACGGGCTTCCGTCGTGCGGTACCGAAGACAGTTTGCGCGAATTCTTCGTAACCGCGCACAGCGGCGACGACATGGCGTTCGCGTTCTCGAGCTGGGGCGAAGGTATCGCACCGTGGCGGTTCAATGTGCCGTCCGCGAGCTACAACGGTCCCTATCTCGCCCACGCGGTGCTCGATCGCTCGCTGGTGCGCTCGGGCGAGACGGTGTCGATGAAAGTATTCGTGCGGCAGCAGACGGGCGCCGGTTTTGCGCTGCCGTTGCGCAAGGCGCTCGAGGACACGCTGACGATTCGGCACCAGGGCTCGGAAAAGGAATACACGGTGCCGGTCCAGTGGACGGGCAGCGGCATGCCGCAGTCCGGCGAAGCGCGCTTCGAAGTGCCGAAGGATGCGTATGCAGGCACGTACCAGATCCTGGTCCGCGATACGCTGGCCCCGCGGGTGAAGGAGACACAGGAGCGCCCGGCCGGGACATTCAGGGTCGAGGCGTTTCGCGTTCCGCTGCTCCGCGCGCGCATGCAGCCGGTCGGCGTGCCGCTGGTCAATCCCGCCGAGGTCAACATCGATCTGCAGGTCAGTTATCTCGCGGGCGGCGGCGCCGCCGGCCTGCCCGTGACGTTGCGTACGCAAATCGAGCCGAAGCAGGTCACGTTTGCCGATTTCGACGACTACCGCTTCGCCGCCGGCAACGTCACGGAAGGGCGCGAAGACCAGGGCGAGGCCTCGGCGCGCTTCGAGGGTTTCATGTTCGCCGACCCGGACATGGAGGAGGCGGACAGCAGCGGCGCACCGGCGTCCCGGCCGCAACGCGGCACCGATCTTCCGCTGATGCTCGATGCCGCCGGCGGCGCGCGCGCGACGATCAGGAACGTGGACAAGTCCGAGCAGCCGCGCGACATGGTTGCCGAGCTCGAGTACCGCGACCCCAACGGGGAAACGCTCACGGCGGCCACGCGCGTCGCGTTATGGCCGGCGAAGATCGTGCTGGGCATCAAGCCCGATAGCTGGGCAGCGACCAAGGAGCGGTTGAAATTCACCGTGGTCGCCGTGGATCTCACCGGCAAGCCCGTGGCGGGCGTGCGCGTGCGCACCGACGCCTTCAAGCGCGACTACTATTCGCACCGCCGGCGCCTCATCGGCGGTTTCTACGCGTACGAGCACGGCTATGACACGAGCCGCGTCGGCGCGTTGTGCGAGGGCGTCACGGATGCGCTTGGCCTCTTGATTTGCGAAGCGCCGCCACCGGCCACCGGCAATCTGATTCTGCGCGCGCAGGCCGCCGATGCCGATGGCCGTGTCGTCGTCACCCGCGCTGACGCCTGGGTCACTGCCGATGACGATCAATGGTTTGCCGCGTCGGATAACGACCGCATCGACCTGCTGCCCGAGAAGAAGCGCTACGAGCCAGGAGGTGTCGCGCGCTTCCAGGTGCGCACGCCGTTCAAGGACGCCACCATGCTCGTCACGATCGAGCGCGAAGGTGTGCTCGACGCATTCGTCACCGCCGTGCATCGCAATGAGCCGATCCTCGATGTGCCGATCAAGGGCAACTATGCGCCGAACGTGTTCGTCTCGGCGTTCCTGGTGCGCGGGCGGATCGGCGACGTTGCGCCGACCGCGCTCATCGATCTTGGCAAGCCGTCGTTCAAGATGGGGCTCGCCGAGTTGCGCATCGGCTGGACCGCGCACGAGCTCGCGGTCAAGGTGACGCCGGCGCGGGCCGCCTACAAGGTGCGCGAGGTTGCTCGCGCCGCGATCGCCGTGCGGCGGCCGGACGGCAGCGCGCCGCCCAAGGGAAGCGAGGTGGCGTTGGCGGCGGTGGATGAAGGTTTGCTCGAGCTCCTTCCGAACGACTCGTGGAAATTGCTGGACGCGATGATGGCGCGCCGCGGCGAGGAAGTGGAAACCTTCACCGCGCAGATGCAGGTGATCGGCAAGCGCCATTTCGGTCGCAAGGCGATTGCGCCTGGCGGTGGCGGCGGCCGCGCATCGTCGCGCGAGCTGTTCGACACGCTGCTCTTGTGGAAAGCGCGCGTGCCGCTCGACGACGCGGGTAACGCGGTCGTCGATATTCCGCTGAACGACTCGCTGACGAGCTTCCGGATCGTCGCGGTGGCGTCCTCGGGCGCGGGCCTGTTCGGCACGGGCGAGGCGTCCATCCGGTCGACGCAGGACCTGATGCTGCTGTCGGGACTGCCGCCGCTGGTGCGCGAAGGCGACCGCTTTCGCGCAACGTTCACGATTCGCAACGCATCGCAACGGCCGCTCGACATCGCGTTGAGCGCCCGCACGACCGCGACGGGCGCGCCGTTGCCGGCACTCGAGTCGCGCAACGCCGCGCTGGCGCCGGGTGAGGCGAAGGAGATCAACTGGGAAATCGCGGTACCGACGAGCGTGTCCGCGCTGCAATGGCAGGTCGATGCGGCGGAACGCATCGCGCCTGCCGAAGCCGCGCCCGCGCGCGACGCGCTCAAGATCGCGCAGCAGGTGGTGCCCGCGGTGCCCGAGCGCACGTACCAGGCGACGATCCAGCAGCTCAAGCAACCGGAGTCGATCGCCGTGCAGCGGCCCGTCGATGCGATTCCCGGCCGCGGCGGCATCAACGTGCAGATGCAGGGCAAGCTCGCCGGCGAATTGCCTGGCGTTCGCGATTTCCTCCAGCAGTACGTTTACAGCTGCTTCGAGCAGCAGGCGTCGATCGCGATCGGCCTGCACGACGTGACGCGCTGGAACCGGCTGATGAGCGCGCTGCCCGAGTATCTCGATCGCGACGGGCTGGTGAAGTACTGGACGCTGCTGCGCGACGGAGACGATACGCTGACGGCCTATGTGCTGTCGGTCGCAGCCGAGGCCGGTTGGGCAATTCCCGAGCGCGAGCGCGCGCGGATGGAGCAGGCGCTGATCGGCTTCGTCGAAGGCCGCGTGGTCCGCAGTTCCGCGTTGGCCACCGCGGATCTGTCGATCCGCAAGATCGCGGCGCTGGAAGCGCTTTCCCGGCGCGCGGAGCCGTTGAACGCCAAGTGGCTCGACAGCATCGCGCTCGAGCCCAACCTGTGGCCGACGTCGGCGGTGATCGACTGGTACCTGATCCTCAAGCGGCAGCCGAAGCTGCCGCGCCACGACGAGCGGATCAAGGCCACCGAGCAGATCCTGCGTTCACGGCTCAATTTCCAGGGCACGACGATGGGGTTCTCGACCGAGAAGACCGACGCGCTGTGGTGGCTCATGATCTCCGCCGATTCCAATGCCAACAAGCTGCTGCTGGCGTTGAACGACGTCCCGGCGTGGAAAGAGGACATGCCGCGCATGGTCCGCGGATCCCTCGGCCGCATGCAGCGCGGGCACTGGAACACGACGGTGGCCAACGCGTGGGGCGTGCTCGCGCTCGCGAAATTCTCCGCGCGGTTCGAAGCTACGCCGGTGACCGGAACGACGGTCGCAACACTCGCCGATCAGACGGTGAGTCATGCGTGGCAGGCCGACGATGGAGGCAAACCGTTCGCGCAGCGCCTGCCGTGGCCCGACGGCCGCCAAGACCTCGCATTGAAGCAGGAAGGCACCGGTGCGCCGTGGGTCACGCTGCAAAGCATCGCGGCGATTCCGCTGACGACGGCGCTGTCGAGCGGCTACCGGATCACGCGCACCGTGACACCGATCCAGCAGCAAACGAAGGACGCGTGGCGGCGCGGCGACATCGCGCGTGTGCGGCTCGAAGTCGACGCGCAGGCCGACATGGCGTGGGTGGTCGTCGACGACCCGCTGCCTGCGGGCAGCACGGCGCTCGGCCGGGGCCTGGGCGGCGACTCGACCCTCGCCACGCAAGGCGAGCGCAACGTGGGTACCGTGTGGCCGGCGTTCGAGGAGCGGACCTTCGCCGCGTATCGTGCGTACTTCCGCTATGTGCCGAAGGGCCGCTTCATCGTCGAGTACACGGTGCGGCTCAACAATCCGGGTGCGTTCAACATGCCGGCGACGCGGGTCGAGGCGATGTATGCGCCGGAAATGTTCGGCGAAGTGCCGAACGCCGCGTGGTCGGTCCAGCCATGACGTGGCGGCGCGCGCTTGCGGCAGCCGCGCATGGTGCGGCCGCATTGCTCGCGGGCGTGTCATGCGGCGCAGAGGCGGCGGCCACGGCGCCTCCGTCGTTCACGGACGTCCAGGCGGCTTATGTTTCGTCCGAAGCGTTGCTGCTCGATCGCCATGGCGCACCGCTTTCCGAACTGCGGATGAATGCGAAAGTCCGGCAGCTCGAGTGGGTGACGCTGGCCGACGTCTCGCCCGCGATGAGTGCGGCGCTGGTCGCGGCGGAGGACAAGCGCTTCTATACGCACGACGGTGTCGATTGGCCGGGGATGGCCGTGGCAGCATGGGACAGCGTATGGCGCAGCGCGGATGGCAAACGGCCGCGCGGCGGGTCGACGCTGACGATGCAGCTCGCTGGTTTGCTCGATCCGGCTTTGCGCAACGATGGCGGCGCGCCGCGCACCTGGACGCAGAAGTGGGACCAGGCGGCGGCCGCGCGCGCACTGGAGCGCACATGGAGCAAGGCGCAGATCCTCGAGGCCTATCTCAACCTGTCGTCGTTTCGCGGCGAGCTCCGAGGGCTGCGTGCGGCCACGCACGGCTTGTTCGGCAAGACGCCGGCCGGCATCGATGCCCGCGAAGCGGCGATTCTCGTCGCCCTGTTGCGCGCGCCCGGCGCCAGTCCCGCGCTGGTCGCACAACGCGCGTGCGCGGTGGCCGTCGCGGTCACGGCGGACGTGCCGTGCGAGCCGATCCGCGCGCTGGCCTCGGTGTCGCTTGGCGGCTATCGGCTGCCGCCGCGCTGGAACCTCGCTCCCCACCTCGCGACGAAGTTGCTCAGGATTCCGGGCGAACGGCTCGCGACCACGCTCGACGCGCCGCTGCAGGCATACGCGATCGCGACGTTACGCGATCATCTGGCCGAGCTGACCGCGCGCGGCGTCGAGGATGGCGCGCTTGTCGTGCTCGACAACGCGACCGGCGACGTGCTCGCCTATGTCGGCAGCAGCGGCGATCTGTCGACCGCCGCGGAGGTCGATGGCGTGGTCGCGCCGCGGCAAGCCGGCTCGACGCTCAAGCCGTTTTTGTACGCGCTCGCGTTCGATCGGAAATTGTTGACGGCAGCCTCGCTGGTCGACGACAGCCCGCTCGCCATCGCGACCGCGCGCGGAATGTACGTGCCGCAGAACTACGACCGCGGCTTCCACGGCAACGTCAGCGTGCGCACGGCGCTCGCGAGCTCGCTCAACGTGCCGGCCGTGCGCACGCTGGAGCTGGTGGGACTCGAGCGCTTTCACGACACGCTGCGCGCACTCCGCTTCGACACGCTGACGCAACCCGACGACTACTATGGCGCTTCGCTGGCGTTGGGCGGCGCCGATGTCACGCTGCTCGCGCTGACCAACGCCTACCGTGCGCTCGCCAACGGCGGCGTGGTCGGCCGCCCGCGCACGATCACGAGTGCGCCGTCCGAGGACCCGCAGCGCGTCTTCGGCGCCGCCGCGAGCTTTGTCGTGACCGATATCCTCGCCGACCGCGGTGCGCGGGCGGCCACCTTCGGCCTGGAGAATCCGCTGGCCACACGCGTTTGGAGCGCGGCGAAGACCGGGACGTCCAAGGACATGCGCGACAACTGGTGCGTTGGCTACACGTCGCGCCATACCGTCGGCGTGTGGGTGGGGAATTTTTCCGGTGCGCCCATGCGCGACGTTTCGGGCGTGACCGGCGCCGCGCCCGTCTGGCGCGACCTCATCCATTGGCTGCATCGCGCCGAGCGTTCCGCGCGTCCCGACGCCCCATCGGGCGTCGCGCAACAAGTGGTCGCGTTCGACCCATCCATCGAACGCGACCGGCGCGAATGGTTCGTCGCGGGGACAGCGATGCAACGGGTGCGCGCCAGCCAGTCGTACGGCGATGGCGGCGCGGATGGATCGGCCGCCGTCACGCCGCGCATCCGCTATCCGGCGCCAGGCACGATCATCGCGCTCGATCCGGACATTCCACCTGCCCACCAGCGGGTCGCTTTCGTCGCTGCGCCTGCCGTCGCCGGAACCCGGTGGAAGCTCGACGCCATGGAGTTGCCCGACCGCCATGGCCGTGCGCTGTGGGCGCCGACGCCCGGACCCCACACGCTGGTGCTGGAGGACGCGTACGGCGTTGCGCTATCGCGCGTAGAGTTCGAAGTGCGCGGCGCCCTCGCAGCGTTACCCGCCGGCAACGTCGACAGCGCGGCGCACTGACCGCGAACTTTCGCGCGAGGAGGCGGGTCTACGTTCGCGCCGCCGCATTCGCCGCTGGTTGCCACTTTTCCCGCCCCCAAAACCTGAAATCCGCATGCGTTGTCATGCCGTCACTCGCCTGCTCGCCACCGTGGTCGCGCTGATCGGCGTCATGCCGGCGAGTGGCGCCGTCATCGTCGGCGATGCGACTGACGCCGGATTCACGCCACGGCTGGTCGTCACGTTCAAGGCCGACCCGGAGCGCCCGCCGCAACGGCCGCAGGACCACGTTGCGCAGTTGGCGCGCGACGTGGGAATCCCCCTGACCTACGTGCGGACGATGGCCATCGGAGCGCAAGTGCTCACTTCGTCATCGGTGAGGTCGGTAGCCGATGCCGAAGCCGTCATCGCGCAACTGGCGCTCCATCCCGACGTCGCCTATGCTGAGCGGTCGCGGTCCGTGCGCGCGGAGCGCATTCCCAATGACCCGCGCTTCGGCGAGCAATTCTATCTTGCCAGCGGCGCTACCACGATCGACGCGACGACCGCATGGGACCTGACGGTCGGATCGCCGGCGACGGTGGTGGCAGTGCTCGACACCGGAACCACCAATCACGCCGATCTGGCCGGGCGCGTGCTGCCCGGTTACGACTTCGTCTCCAATGCCGCCGAGAGCAACGACGGCCCTGCCAAGGACTCGAAAGGCAACTATCGCGACAACGATGCGTCCGATCCCGGCGACTGGGTGAGCCAATCCGACCAATTGGGCATCTTCGCGGGCTGCCTGGTCCAGGACAGCTCGTGGCACGGAACGTCGGTGATGGGCGTCATCGCGGCGAATGCCGATAACGGCCTGTGGATCACCGGCGTCGACTGGAACGCGAAGATCGTCCCGGTGCGCGTGCTGGGCAAGTGCTTCGGCGACGACACCGACGTTGCCGATGGCCTGGCGTGGGCCGGCGGCGTCGCGGTCCCCGCCGCGCCTGTCAATGCCAATCCCGCGCACGTCATCAACATGAGCCTTGGCGATCCCGGGCCGTGCTCGCAATATTTCCAGGCATCCGTCAACGCAGTGCTCGCGCACGGGATCACGCGCGCGATCGTCGCCTCCGCAGGCAATGAGAGCAGCAGCGGCCCGCATTTGCCGTCGAGCTGCACGGGGGTCATCGCGGTCGGCGCCTCGACGTTTTCCGGGCGCCGCGCCAGCTATTCGAACTACGGGCCACGCGTCGATATCTCGGCTCCCGGCGGTGACGGCATCGCCGGCAGTCCGTACAACTTCCTGACCATCATCAACACCGGCGCCACGGTGCCGGTCAGCGACGGCGCCCAATACCGCGCGGGCACCAGCTTTGCGGCCCCGCTCGTGAGTGGCGTAGCGGCGTTGATGTTGTCCGTGGCGCCGGACCTCACGGCGACGCAGGTGCGCGACTTGCTGAAAGCGAGTACGAAGCCGTTTCCCGCGAGCTCCAACTGCACGACTCTCACGTGTGGCGCCGGCCTCCTCGATGCGCCGGGCGCCGTGCGCCTGGCCGTTGCCGCCACCGGCGCGGCGTCCCCGGTGACGATCGTCGAGTTCTATAACGCCGCGCTCGATCACTACTTCATCACGTGGGTGCCGGCGGAGATCGCGCTGCTCGATGCCGGGACGACGCTCAAGGGCTGGACCCGCACCGGCAAGACCTTCATCGGGCTGCAGAATGCGGTCAGCGGAACACAGCCGGTGTGCCGGATCTACATTCCGCCCGGCAAGGGCGACGGCCACTACTTCGGCCGCGACAAGATCGAGTGCGACGGCACGATGGCGAAGAATCCGACGTTCATCCTCGAAGCGCCGGAGTTCTTTTTCCTGTACCCGACGGCCGCCGGCAACTGCGCCACCGGGACCGTGCCCGTCTATCGCGTCTATTCCAATCGTCCGGACGCCAATCATCGTTACACCATCGAGCGCGCCGTGCGCGACCAGATGGTGGCGAGCGGCTGGCTCGCCGAGGGCGATGGCCCCGATATCGTCGTGATGTGCGCGCCGGCGTAACGAGACGCCCGGCGGTCATTGACGCGATCGCCGAATCCAGGCGAAGTACGGCCGCTCCGCGATCCACCAGAAGGCCGCTGCCACGGCCGCCGACGCGACGAATCCGCCGCCGAAGATTGCAAGCGTTGCTGCGATTCCGCCCACCTCCTGCACGTGCGCCGATGCCGCGCGTGCGACGAGCACGACGAGCATCCAGTGGACGAGGTATAACGAATAGCTGATCCGGCCGAGCACGCGCAACAGCGGACGGGTCAGGAGCCAGGACACGGCATTGCCTCGCTCCAGGCTCTTCGCGATCACGAGGACCGTTGCGACGCCAAAGCCCAGGATGGTCGGCACCGCTGGAAGCAATTCGAATAGTGCGAGCGACGTCACCGCGAAGTAGGCGAGCACCACGACGGCCGTCGGCAATCGCGCCGCGAACGCGCGAATCCGCGCCTCGTGCATCGCGAACGCGACGCCGATGAACAGCAGCGACCAGCACAGCACCAAAGGATTGGCGCCGAGTTGCGCGGCGACCACGGGCAGCGCGATCCCCGCAACCCACACCCACCACGCCGTGCGCGTTCCGATGGCGAGCGACACCAACGCGAACGCCGGGAACACGAGATAGAACGTCATCTCGTAGAACAGCGACCAGGTGACGATGTTGAACGCTTCGACGTTTCCCGCCGGGGTACCGTTGAGGAACAGCAGATTGGCGATCAGCCGCGGCACGTCAGGGGGCTGCCATGTGCCCGAGGCGTAAGCGAAGACCAGCGAGCCGGCAAAGGCGAGCAGGAACGCCGGATAGATGCGCAGCGTGCGCCGCCACGCGAACGTCGTGTAGCGCATCACCGGGCGCGGCCACCACATGCGGCCGATGAGAAATCCGGACAGCACGAAGAACAGGAACACGCCGTGATGCGAGAGATACAGCCAGAACAACACGCGATCGAAGGCGGTCGTGAGCAATGCGAAACGCGTTTGCTCGAAGTTCACGCCAAGCACTACGGATGCGCTGTTGCCGGCGGCGTGCACGCAGAAGACGAGCAGTACGGCAACGCCGCGCAACCCGTCGAGCGCGGCGTAATGGTGACCGGAACGCTCGAGCGGCGCCGTGTCCATCGCCGTCACGGGCGAGGTCACGACGGACGCTTAAGTGGCCTTGCGCTTGCGGGGCGCCGGTTCTTTCGCCGCGGACTTGCCGGTCGCCTTCTTCTTGACCGGCGGCCGCTTGGCGGTGGTGCGCGTCGCGGCGGGCTTGGTGATCGGGACCTTGGCTGCGGCGGGCTTGGCGCCCGCGCGCGCGCGCTTCGCAACCGCCGCCTTGGTCGCGCGCGCCGTCGCGCCGGACGCCGGCTTGCCGCTCTTGGCGGCGAGCAGCGCGAGCGCGTCGTCGAACGTCAGCGCGTCGACGGCATCCCGATCAGGGATCGTGGCGTTCACGTCGCCGTGCTTCACGTACGGCCCGTAACGGCCGCTGTGCAATTCGACAGGACGCTTGTCCCTGGGGTGCGCGCCGAGCACGCGCAACGCCGTGGACGGCCGCGCGCCGCGGGCGCCGCGCACCTTGTTGGGGTCCTTTGCTTCGAATTCGAAGCCGACCTTGCCGTCCTTTTGCACGACGAGATAGGCGGAGAACGGGCGCCGGGTCCGCGATGAGACGAACTGCAGGAGGTCGGTCTTCCGGGAGGCCAGCAGCTTCTGCATTTGCGCGGGCTCGATCGGCCGCTGGAGGATCATGCGCCCCGAGCGGAAATCGCACGTCTTCTCCGGGCCGACGGCTTTCTCGCAGACATACGAATTGCCGAGCTCGAACACGCGCGCGCCGCACTTCGGACAGGCGCCGAGCGGCGTCTGTCCGGAGAAGTCGGGCACCTCGCCGTCTTCGAGCGAATCCGGATTGCCGAAGTCGAAGACAACCTCGTTCGCGTCGTTCAGCCTGAGCTTCGCCGAAAAGGGCCGGCCCAGCTTGCTGCGGAATCCTTCGAGCGGGCCGATCTCGCGGTCCTTGATGAGCGCGTCGGCTTCCTGCGGCTCGATCTGGCGCCCGCCGAGGATTTTCCAGAACGCGAAGTCGCATTCGGGGTTCATGCACTGGAATTTCTTGTATTTCTCGTGCACCTCGCCGATCCCGCACTTGGGGCAGCGGTTCGAGAGCGTGGCGAAGTCGCCGGGGATCGTGTCGCTTTCGTAGCCTTTCGCCTGGCCGACGATGTGCTCGGTCATCGCGACGATCTCACGCATGAAGGTGTCGCGCGGAAGCTTCCCGTGCTCCATCTGCGCGAGCTTGAATTCCCATTCCGCCGTCAGCTCCGGCGAGAAGAGCTCGGGCACGCCAAGGCCATGGAGCAGCGTCATCAGCGAAAACGCTTTCGCGGTCGGCGTGAGGTCCTTGCCTTCACGATGGACATAGCGTTCCGCGATCAGCCCCTCGATGATCGCCGCGCGCGTCGCCGGCGTGCCGAGCCCCTTCTCGCGCATCGCCTCGCGCAAGTCGTCGTCCTCGATCAGCTTGCCGGCGCCTTCCATCGCGGACAGCAGCGTCGCCTCGTTCAATCGCGGCGGCGCCTTGGTGACGAGCGGCACGACGTCGATCTTCTCGGTTGCGACTTTTTCGTTGGGCTTCACGGGCACGAGCGACGCCTCTTCGCCTTGCGCCTCCTTGCCGTACACGGCGAGCCAGCCCGGGGACACGAGGATGCGCCCTTCGGTCTTGAACGGCTCGCTTTCGACGCGGGTGATGCGCGTGGTCAGCAGATGCTCGGCGGGGGGATAGAACACGGCGAGAAAGCGCCGCACGACGAGGTCGTAGAGCCTCGTCTCGATCTCGTTCAGATGCTTCGGCCGCGACTGCGTCGGAATGATCGCGAAGTGATCCGAGATCTTCGAGTTGTCGAAGATGCGCTTGTTCGGCCGCACCCATTTCTGCTTGAGGATTTCGCGCGCGAATCCGCCAAAGGCGTTGGTCTCGCCCAATTCGGCAAGCGTGGCCTTGACGGTGTCGACGTAGTCCTCGGGCAGCGCTCGCGCGTCGGTGCGCGGATACGTCAACACCTTGTGCTTCTCGTAGAGCGCCTGCGCGAGCGACAGCGTCGTGCGCGCCGAAAACCCGAACCGGCCATTGGCCTCGCGCTGCAGGCTCGTGAGGTCGTAGAGCAGCGGCGGGCTTTGCGTCGAGGGTTTCGATTCTTCGCTGACCGTGCCGGGCTTTCCCGCGCACTTGTCGGCGATGGCCCGCGCTTGCGCTTCGTTCCACAAGCGCTCGGCGCGCGAGTCGGGATCGTCTTCCGCGCGCTTGAATTTCTCGTCGAACCAGCGGCCCGTGTACTCGCCGGCGGCCGCGCGAAACGTGCCGACCACTTCCCAGTAATCGCGGGGCCGGAACGCGCGGATCTTTTCCTCGCGCTCGACCAGGATGGCGAGCGTGGGCGTTTGCACGCGGCCGACGGTGGTCAGCTGAAAGCCGCCGGACTTGGAGTTGAACGCGGTCATCGCCCGCGTGCCGTTGATGCCAACCAGCCAGTCGGCTTCCGAGCGGCACACGGCGGCATCGGCGAGCGGCAGCATCTCCTGGTCGCTGCGCAGCTTGGCGAAGCCGTCGCGGATCGCGGCGGTCGTCATCGACTGCAGCCACAGCCGCCTGATCGGCTTGTTCGTCTTCGCGTACTGGACGATGTAACGGAAAATGAGCTCGCCCTCGCGGCCGGCGTCGCACGCGTTGAGAAGTGCCGTCACGTCCTTGCGCTTGATGAGCTTCAGCAGTGTCTTCAGCCGGTTCTCATTCTTCTCGATCGGCTTCAGCGCGAACTTGGTCGGCACGGCGGGCAGATGCGCGAACGTCCACTTGCCGCGCTTGACCTCTTCATCCTCGGGCATGCCGATTTCGAGCAAGTGGCCGACCGCCGACGACAGGATCTGCTTGTCGCTCTCGAAGTAGTCGTCATGCCGCGTGAAGCCGCCCAGCGCGCGCGCAATGTCGGCGGCGACGGAGGGTTTCTCGGCAATGATGAGGGTCTTGGCCAAAATTTCGGGACGGTGCAAAAAGGACGCAGATACTACTCTAGATTAGCAACGTGACGAAATCTCGTGAGAAAAGCATGCACGAGATTTCATCCCGACAAGGGTTTCCACGATCGGCCTGGGACGGCCCGGCGCAGATCCTGCGGTTGAATTCTACGAAGCGCGCGCTGCCTCCTTGCCGCAACCGTTCGTGCGCAGTAATTGCGTGTCGGCAGCCACCTGTTCTCGCAGACGCACGCTGCGCGGCTTGGCTTCGCCCTGCTCGAGCAGGCGTACCGCCACGCGCGTTGCGCGTTCGCTCAGCAGCGCGCCATACGGTGCCCTTACCGCCTTCGTTGCCATCGCCCCCCCGGCAACGACGCGACGATGCCCGCGAGCTCGAGTTCGGTCAACTCCGCGGTGACCGCGTGCGCCTGGATGCCGGTGCGCGCGACGAGCGTATCGATGTCGACAGGATCATCGGCCAGCGCGGCCAGCAAGGCGCTCTCCGAGATGGGCGCGCTGGCGGTGGATTGCAAGTTGCCGGTGGCGCCGGGCGCCATCCCCAGCTCTTCGAGGATGTCCTGCGCCGTCTCGACCAGCTTGGCGCCTTCGCGGATCAGCTGGTGACAACCCTTGGCCAGCGGCGAATGAATCGACCCGGGGATCGCGAATACTTCGCGTCCCTGCTCGCCCGCGTAGCGCGCGGTGATGAGCGAACCCGACTTCTGCGCCGCCTCGACCACCAGCACGCCCTTCGCGAGGCCGCTGATCAGCCGATTGCGCCGCGGAAAATTCTTTTCCCTGGGGGGCGTCCCGGGCAGAAATTCGGACAGGAGCCCGCCTTGGTCGGCAATGCGATGCGCAAGGTCGCGATGGCGCGCCGGATACACGCGATCAAGTCCGGTGCCGACGACCGCGAGCGTCGATCCCGCGCCGAGGAGCGCGCCTTCGTGCGCCGCCGCGTCCACGCCAAGCGCCAGGCCCGAGATGATCGTCAATCCGGCGTCCGCGAGCGCATGCGCAAAGTTGCGCGCGTTGTCGAGTCCCTGCGCCGTCGCATTGCGGCTGCCCACGATCGCGAGTGCGGGCTGGTTCAGCAGCTCGCGCCGGCCGACGAAGAAAAGGACGGGTGGCGGATAGCCGAGCTCGAGGAGCGCCCGGGGATAGTCGGTGTCGTCCAGGGCTACGATATCGTGCCCGGGTTCCGCGAGCCATGCCAACGTCCGGGCGAGCATCTCGGCCGCCGGCGGCGCAAGAAGCATGGTCACGATCGGGTCGGGCACCACGGTGGACAATTGCGCGCGCGACGCGGCAAGCACGGCGGCGGGGCTGCCGAAGGCGCGCAGCAACGCGATCAACGCATCGTGCGGCAGCATCCGCAGCGACAGGGACGCCCAGGCCTCGCGGTGCGCGGCGATCGTACTCATTGGGGGACTAATACCGGCCGTGGCGCGCGGCCGGTATCCGACGAACAGACGATGAGGGAGGAAGCTTGGCGGCTACGGCTTGCGCGCGTAATCGCCGGTGCGCACCGGGTCGGTCGAATTGAGAACGACGGCGTAGGAGACCCGGTCAAACGTGCGGAACACGAACAGCAGGCCCGTGCGCTCATCGGCAGGCTGCACCCACTCCCGTGGGGTAAATCCCGTGGTGTTGTCGAGAAACCGCAGGATGATCGTCTGCTGGCGCGACGGCCGCGGATCCTCGATGGGCGGGATCACGCGATAGATGGCCAGCACATGGCCCACCTCGACGCCGTCCTGCATCCCTTGGTCCAGCGTGACGATCCCGCCGCGGCCGGTCTCGAGACTGCCGTAGGGTACGCGGAGGATGCGTGCGTCGATGTTCTTGTCCGGCGCGTGCGGCACGTAATTGACCAGCGTCTCCCGCGGCGCCGGGATCATGCGGTCGCCGACCAGGATTTCTTCGGTCGCGGTCTCGATGCGGACGGTCGCGAGGTCGCCAAATTTCTCGACGCGCGCGGTGCCCAGGAATTTATTCTCGTACCCCAGGACCTCGGTCCCCGGGATATTGACGATGGCGCCGGCGGGACGGTAGATGTACCAGTAGTCGCCCATCTTGGGATCGATGCCCAGCACGTAGACAACATCGCCCGTTCCCCGCACCACGCGCTCGTCGGTGCGTCCGCGCAGGATCTGCGCCGCGTCTGCGAGCCCGGAAGGGCCCGTCACCAGCGGACGCGTCAGATACGGCTCGATGTCATTGGGCGGGATGCTCGGAATCGCGTCGGCGCTGAGCGACGACACGCGGGTCGTCGGCGACAACACGACGGTGTCTCTGCGCGAGAGCATGAGCTGCGGCTGTCCGTCGACGTACTCGAGACGCACAGTGTCGCCGGGGTAGATGAGATGCGGATTCCTGATCTGCTCGCGATTCATCCGCCAGACTTCAGGCCAGCGCCACGGTTCCTTCAGGAACTTGCCGGAGATGCCCCACAACGTGTCGCCCTTCTGCACCGTGTAGCTCGTTGGCGCACGGTCGGCGATGTCGAGTGGCGGCGGATTCTGCGCGTGGGCGGCGCCGACAAGCGTCAACAGACTTGCCGCCGCGACTGCGGCGGTGAGGCGAACGGCTATGGTAAACTGTTGAAGCATAACGCCTCTTCCCGGTCGGGCGTACCAGACGGACGGGTTGCTATCGTCCTAAACCGCCGCAAAATAAGGACTTAACACGGATTCTGCATCCGTAACCTTGCATTTGGCAAGCTATGGCGCTTCTTACGATCCTCGAATACCCCGATCCGCGTCTCAAAAAAGTCGCGGCCCCCGTCACGTCGTTCACCCCCGAGGTGGTCAAACTCGTCCGCGACATGGCCGAAACGATGTACACCGCCCCGGGCGTCGGGCTCGCCGCGACGCAGGTGGACGTGCACAAGCGGATCATCGTCATCGACATCTCCGAGGCGAAAGACGACCTGCTCGTCCTCGTCAACCCGGAAATCGTCGCAGCCGAGGGCGAGGCGGAGTGCGAGGAGGGCTGTCTGTCCGTCCCGGGTTATTACGACAAAGTCACTCGGGCAGCCCGGATCACGGTCCGGGCCCGGAATGAGCGCGGCGAACCGATCGAGCGGACCGCGGAGGGCCTCCTCGCCGTCTGCATACAGCACGAAATGGACCACTTGATCGGCAAGATGTTTGTCGACTACCTGTCGCCCTTGAAACGCGCCCGGCTCAAAGCCAGGCAGCGCAAGAAGCAGCGGTTGGCCGGCTGAGCCCCCCGGAGCCTCCCGCCGGTCCCGGATTGAAGCCCCTTCGCGTCGGCTTTGCCGGAACGCCCGGATTCGCCGCGGAGGCCCTCGCGGCGATCCTGGACGCGGGCTTCGCCGTCCCCGTGGTGCTGACGCAACCCGACCGGCCGCGTGGCCGTGGGCTGCGTCTTACGCCCTCCGCGGTCAAGCAATTGGCCGGTGCCCGCGGCATTCCCGTGCTGCAGCCGTCCTCGCTCAAAGCGGAGGGCGACCGCGCCGAGGCCCTCGGCATCCCGCTCGATGTGCTGGTGGTCGCCGCTTATGGGCTCATCCTGCCGCAGTCGGTCCTGTCGTGGCCTCGCTTTGGCGCGCTCAACATCCACGCGTCGAAGCTTCCCCGATGGCGCGGCGCGGCGCCGATTCAACGGTCCATCATGGCCGGCGACGCCGTGACCGGCATTACCGTGATGCAGATGGACGCGGGGCTGGACACCGGGGCCGTCGTCGACGCCGTCGACCTGCCCATTGCGCCACGCGAGACGGCCGGGACGCTGACCACGAGGCTCGCGGCGTTGGGCGCAGCCCGCATGGTCGCGACACTCGAGCGATTGGCGCGCGACTTCGCGCTGCCCGCGACACCGCAGCCGGCGGAGGGCGTCACGTATGCCGCCAAGATCACGCAGTCCGATGCGGCGATCGATTGGACACGAACCGCGGTCGAGATCGACCGCGTGATTCGTGCGCTCGATCCCGCGCCAGGCGCCTACGCACGATGGGCTGCGGATACGGTCAAGATCTGGGGGGCGCAGCCGACGCCATCGACAGTGGCGACGCCGGGCACCGTGGTCGCCGTGCATCCCGACGGCGTCGATGTCGGCTGCGGCGAGGGCGCGCTGCGATTGCGGATCGTGCAGCCCGCCGGCGGCAAGCGGATGCCCGCGCAGGCGTTCGCCGCGGGCCGGGCACTCACGCCCGGCGCGCGCTTCGAATCGCGCCCGATCGATGGGCGCTGACGCCACGCGCCACCTCCACAGGGACCTTGCCCATTGCAACATGAACAGCGTCTGGCTGCGCTTGCCGTGCGCAGGGTTTTCGCGGGGGCGACGCTGCCGGCCGCACTGGCCGCCGTGGCCGATGACGCACATCCCCGCGGCGATGCGCTGGTGCAGGAGCTCGCCTACGGCACGCTGCGGCATTGGGGGCGCTTGGCGGCGCTGACGGAGGCGCTCGCGACCAAGCCGCTCGCCGATCTTCCGTTGGCGGCGCTGATCGCCGTCGCCATCTACCAGCTCGACCACGCGCACGCGCCGGCGTTTGCCGTCGTCGACCGCGCGGTCGACGCCGCGGCGCTCATGGGTCGCCCGCGGGCGAAGCCGCTCGTCAACGCGTTGCTTCGCCGCTATTTGCGCGAGCGCGACATCCTTAATGCGCAAGTCGAGCAAGCGAGCCCCGTCGCCCGCTGGTCGTATCCGCGCTGGTGGATTGGCCGCGTCGAAGCGGATCACCCGCAACATTGGATGCAGATTCTGGCCGCCGGGAACGAACGCCCTCCGCTGACGCTGCGTGTCAATCGTCGCGTCACGCCGCGCGCCGCTTTGCTTGAGCAGTTCGCAACGGCGAAGATCGCCGCGCACGCCGTGGGCAACGCAGGCATCGTCGTGACCGCGCCTCGCCCGGTGACCGAGCTCCCGGGCTTTACCGAAGGCGCGTTTTCCGTGCAGGACGCCGGCGCGCAACTGGCGGCGCCGCTGCTCCAGGCGGCCGACGGGATGCGGGTGCTGGACGCCTGCGCCGCGCCGGGCGGCAAGACCACGCATCTTGCCGAGCTCGCCGACGTTGAGATCACGGCGCTCGACAGCGACGAAGCGCGCCTTGCGCGCGTACGCGACAACCTTGCGCGAATGCATCTCGCGAGCGATCGGATTCGCACCGTGGTCGGCGACGCGGGCGATCCCTCGGGGTGGTGGGATGGCCGCTGGTTCGACCGCATTCTCGCCGACGTCCCGTGCACGGCATCGGGCATCGTCCGCCGCCACCCCGACGGAAAATGGCTCCGGCGCAAGTCCGATATCGCGGCGTTCGGCGCGCAGCAGCGGCGAATTCTGGCCGGACTGTGGCCACTGCTCGCGCCGGACGGTTTGCTGCTCTACACAACCTGCTCGGTCTTTGCGTCGGAAAACGAATTGCAGATCATCGACTTCCTGGCCGCGAACCCGGACGCGTTGCGCGAATCCATCAGCTTTCCACCCGAATGCGCGCACGAAGGCGGCCAACTCTTGCCTTCGGGGAACGGCGCAGGCCACAATCAGGACGGATTCTTCTACGCCCTGCTACGCAAGTCCGACAGGCTCCAATAGCCTTGGCGGTGAGCGCCGCCACGCCGCCGGAAAGTCGCACCGACACTCGCCGGCATGCCGTCCGCCTCCCTCTTCCGCGTTCCTTCCATCACTCGCGTGCCGCCGCACCGGCGATGGCTTGCCGTGTTGCTGGCGGGCGTCGTGCTGTTCGCGCTGCCCGGCCCCGCCGCGCATGCCGACACCGTCCCGGTCAAATCCGCGGAGCTGCGGACCGAGGAAGGGGAGGTCCTGCTGAACGCGGAGTTCGACCTCAATTTCAATCCGACACTCGAGGAGGCGCTGCAAAAGGGCATCCCGCTTTATGTCGTGCTCGAGTTCGAGCTGACCCGCAGTCGCTGGTACTGGCTGGACGAAAAGGTCGCGCAGACCGCGCTGACATCTCGCGTGTCGTACAACGCGCTGACGCGGCAGTATCGCGTCGCCAGCGGTCTGCTGGGGCAGACCTTCAATTCGCTCGAGGAAGTCGAGCGCTATCTCGGCCGCGTCACGTCGCGACCCGTGGCGCCGGCGAGCGCGCTGTCCAAGGGCACGCGCTACGACGCGGCGGTCCGCTTGCGACTCGATGTCAATCAGTTGCCGAAGCCGTTCCAGGTCGATGCGCTCGCGTCGCGCGAGTGGACGCTGTCGTCCGAGTGGTATCGATGGAGCTTCGTGCCATGAGCGCCGCGGGTTCATCTATCGCTGCCGTCATTCCCGCGAAGGCGGGAATCCGGCGTCGTTGGCACAAACGCCACTGGGGCACGCGCGCCAGCGCGTGCGCCTTCGCGGCAGACGATTCGCTATTGCCATCCGGCGGTGGAACCGCGCTACGAGGGAGTCCATGAACGCGATTCCCGGCAAGCGCGGATTGCGGTGGCTTCTGCTGGCGTCGGCGTCGCTGTCGGCGATCGCGTTGTTCCTGCTCGCCACCGCCACCGCCAACACGGCGCTGTTCGCGCAGGGCTACGACAATCTGCTGATCCTGAACGGCTTGCTGGCGTCGCTGCTCATGGTGGTCGTCGGCTGGCAGTTGTGGCAATTGCGCCGCAACCTGAAGGCGGGGGTCTTCGGCTCGCGGCTCGCCGTGCGCCTGGTCTTGCTGTTCGCGCTGGTCGCGGTACTGCCGGGCGCGCTCGTCTATGCGGTGTCGGTGCAGTTCATCGGCCGCAGCATCGAGAGCTGGTTCGACGTGCGCGTCGATCGCGCGCTCGAAGGCGGGCTCAATCTGGGCCGCAACGCGCTCGACTACCTGCTCAAGGAAACGGCCAGCAAGGCGGGCCAGATGGCGGTCACGCTGGCCGAGAGCCCGGGCAATCTCGCCGCTACGCTGAATCGAGCCGCGGAACAGGCCAACGTGTACGAGGCCGCGTTGTTCTCGTCGACCGGCAGCGTGCTCGCGGTCGCCGGGATGGGCGGCTCGCGGGCGACTCCGGAGCCGCCGCCCGCGGCGGCGCTGCGGCTCGCACGCCTGCAGCAGCCATACTCCAAGATCGAGCAAGCGCCGGACGGCGGCCTTGTGTTGCGCGTCGTGGTGCCGGTGAACACCGACGACAGCCTCAATCCGCTCAAGCTGCTGCAGGTCGTCGAACCCGTGCCGAAGCCGCTCGCGCAGGACGCGGAACGCGTGCAGGCCGGCATGCGCGACTACCAGGAGCTTTCATTTTCGCGCAATGCGTTGAAGCGTCTTTATGCGTTGACGCTGACGCTGACGCTGTTGCTGGCGTTGACTTCGGCGCTGGGTCTTGCGGTCGTGCTGTCCGAGCGCTTCGCGGCGCCGCTCGGGTTGCTGGCCGAAGGCACGCGAGCGGTGGCGCAAGGCGATTTCACACGGCGACAGCCAGTCGTATCGCGCGACGAGCTGGGCGTGCTCACCGAGTCGTTCAACACGATGACGGCACAACTGGCGGAAGCGCAAGGCAAGGCCGAAGACAGCCGCCGCGCCACCGAGACGACCCGCGCATATCTCGAAAGCATCCTCGGCAATCTTTCCGCCGGCGTGCTCGTGTTCGACGAGCGCCATCGGCTGCGCACCGTCAATCCGAGCGCGGCGGTCATCCTGCAACAGCCGCTGGCCGAGCTGACCGGCATGTCGCTCGCCGACTGGGGCAAGCGCTTGCCGGCGCTCGCGTCGTTTGCCGAATTGGTTTCCGAAGGATTTCGCGGCAGCCACGATCGCCAGTGGCAAAAGGAGGCGGAGCTCGCCGTCGCGAATCTTTCGCGGACGCTGTTGATGCGCGGTACGCGGTTGCCGGGAACGACGACCACCGGCGGCTACGTGGTAGTCTTCGACGATGTATCCGAACTCGTGCAGGCGCAGCGCGATGCCGCGTGGGCGGAAGTGGCGCGGCGATTGGCGCACGAAATCAAGAATCCACTGACGCCGATTCAGCTCTCGGCGGAGCGGCTCGCGGTCAAGCTCGCGGCAAAGCTCGAAGGCGCAGATCAGGAGACGCTGCGGCGCGGCACGCAAACGATCGTGTCGCAGGTCGGTGCGATGAAGCACATGGTCGACGATTTCGCGATCTATGCCCGGCAGCCGCGGCCCGGCCAGATGCAGAACGTCGATCTTTCCGCCCTCTTGCTCGACGTCCTTGCTCTGTACGACAATCTCGGTCCCGACGTTGCGATATCCTTGCCGGACGCGCCCCTCTTCATCCAGGGCGAGCCCACCCGCCTGCGCCAGGTGTTCCACAATCTCATTTCGAACGCGGTCGATGCCCAGGCCGACGTTG
>Ga0207689_10000236_pt1 | contig 49281 bp, 50 predicted proteins | sample KBSMisM52_FD_184312 | JGI IMG/M metagenome (GOLD analysis project Ga0207689, IMG submission 184312) | Miscanthus rhizosphere microbial communities from Kellogg Biological Station, Michigan, USA - KBS Miscanthus M5-2 (SPAdes) (version 2) | ecosystem: Host-associated > Plants > Roots >...
TGACGACATTCGGCCGCGGCGAAGGCATCCAGGCGTTCGCGGTTGTCAGTCTGGTCGCGAGCGCGACGGGCGAGGCAGCGCCGAGCCAAGGCCCGGAGGGCCCGTCGGCGCGCGAGCGACGCAGGCCGACGCGCAAACGGGGCGAGTAGCACAGATGGACCAAGGAGGTCGCGAGCGCGACGGGCGAGGCAGCGCCGAGCCAAGGCCCGGAGAGCCCGTCGGCGCGCGAGCGACGCAGGCCGACGCGCAAACGAGGCGAGTAGCACAGATGGACCAAGGAGGCCGAGGTCTCGACGGGCGAGGCAACTCGTGTTGACGCTGAAGGCACCCGCGAAGGTCAACCTGACGCTCGAAGTGGTCCGGCGCCGGCCCGACGGCTATCACGACATCCGCTCGGTCGTATTGCTGCTATCGCATCTCGCCGACACCGTGCGCGTCGAAGTTGCCACGGGCCGGACGAACGTGCGCATCCGCACGAACTCGCCGGACATTCCCACCGACGAGACGAACATCTGCCATCGCGCGGCATCGCGCTACCTCGCTCACGCCGGCGAGACGGCGCGTGTCGCGATCGACATTGCGAAGAACATCCCGGTCGCGGCCGGCCTCGGCGGCGGAAGCTCGGATGCCGCCGCCGTGCTGCTCGCGCTCAACCACCATTTCGAACAGCGCGTTACGCCCCGCGTGCTCGCGGACATCGGCGCCGGCATCGGCAAGGACGTGCCGGTGTTCCTCTGTCGCACCAGGGGGAGTTTCATTCGTGGCATGGGCGAGCGCGTCCGCGAAATCGTCGCGCTGCCGCGATTGCATGTGCTGATCGTCAATCCGCGTATCGCAATCCCGACGAAGGACGCGTATGCCGCGTTGCGGCACGAACTGTGGTTCATGGACGCCGCGGCGCGCGTCGACCGCTCGCGGCGGATGCTCCGGGCGATCGCGGCCAACGATGCCCAGGCGGTCGCCGCGGCGCTCTACAACGACTTCGCGATCGTCGCCGACCGCGCGCATCCGGTGCTGAAGGACATCAGGCAGAGCCTGCTCGCATTCGGCGCGGACGGTGCGCTGATGAGCGGGTCAGGGTCCACGCTGTTCGGGTTGTTCGCGTCGCCGCGAATGCTGCGGGTTGCGCGCGCGGCGCTGCAGACGCGCTTTCCGGCATTCTTCATCGAACGCGGCTAGCGGCGATGCCGCGATCGGTATCGAATCGTTCGCAAGCCCACTGCGGGCGCAGGCTCAAACGGTCAGCAGGCCCTTGACGTTGTCGGCATCCATCGCCACGGCCTCGCCCTTCGCGACGACCTCGCCGCGCGACATCACGACATAGCGGTCGGCAAGCGCCTTCGCGAAATCGTAGTATTGCTCGACGAGCAGGATCGCCATCTCACCGCCCGCCGTGAGTGCCTCGATCGCGCGCCCGATTTCTTTGATGATCGACGGCTGGATGCCTTCGGTGGGTTCGTCTAGGATCAGCACCTTGGGGCGCATCGCCAGCGCGCGGGCGATCGCGAGTTGCTGCTGCTGTCCGCCGGACAGGTCGCCGCCCCGCCGCGACAGCATCGCCTTCAGCACCGGAAACATCTCGAAAACGAAGCTCGGCACATCGGTGCGGCGCTTCTGAGTCGCGAGTCCCATCTCGAGGTTCTCGGCGACGGTGAGCCGCGGAAAGATCTCGCGTCCCTGCGGAACGTATGCGAGGCCGAGCTTCGCGCGCGCGTACGGCGGCAGGCCCGCGATCGACCGGCCGTCGAACTCTATCGTGCCTGACTTGATCGGCAACAGCCCGATGATGCATTTCAGCAGCGTCGTCTTGCCAACGCCGTTGCGGCCGAGCAGCGCCGTGCACTGGCCGGTGGGCACTTCGAAGCTCACATCGCGAAGGATATGGCTGCCGCTGTAGTACTGGTTGACGTTGCGGATCGTCAGCATCGGCTTGACGCGGCGTTGGAAAGTGGGCGCATGGACGGGCTCGACGTGCGTTCAGCGCCCGAGGAACACTTCGATGACCTGCTCGTGCTGCTGCACCTGGTGCATCGAGCCTTCGGCAAGCACGCGGCCTTCGTGCAGCACGGTCACGCGATCGGCGATCTTCGCGACGAAATCCATATCGTGCTCGACGACGACGAGCGTGTACTCGCCGGCGAGTGCCAAGAAAAGCTCCGCGCTGCGCATCGTTTCTTCATCGGTCATGCCCGCAACGGGCTCGTCGAGCAGCAACAAGCGCGGCTCCTGCATCAGCAGCATGCCGATTTCGAGCCACTGCTTCTGGCCGTGCGACAGCAACCCGGCGGGACGTTTGGCATCCGGCACCAGGTGGATCAGCTCGAGCGTACGCAGGATCCGGTCGCGTTCCGATGAGTTGAGTCGCGCAAACAGCGTGGGGCGGACGCGCTTGTCGGCTTTCATCGCGAGCTCGAGGTTTTCGAACACGGTGTGCTGCTCGAACACGGTCGGCTTCTGGAACTTGCGCCCAATGCCGGCGTGCGCGATTTCCGGCTCGTTCAGGCGCGTGAGATCGATCGTCTGGCCGAAGAACGCCGTGCCCTCGTCGGGCCGCGTCTTGCCGGTGATGACGTCCATCATCGTCGTCTTGCCGGCGCCGTTGGGGCCTATCACGCAGCGCAACTCGCCGTCGTCGACGGTCAGCGACAGCTTGTTCAGCGCGCGAAAGCCTTCGAAGCTGACGCTGACCGAGTCGAGATAGAGAATCGCTCGGTGCGACGTGTCGACGCCGGGCGTCAGCGGCCGGCCGTCGGTGGCCCCGGAGCGGATATCGCCGCCGGCACCGGTCTGCAACGACATCGATCCGCTCATCGCCGCGCCCACAATCCGGCGATGCCACGCGGTAAATACAGCGTGACGACGACGAACACGAGCCCGAGCGCATAAAGCCAGTACTCGGGCAGCGCCTGCGTAAACCAGCTCTTGCCGAGATTGACGGCTGCCGCACCGAACACCGGACCCACCAGCGTGCCGCGTCCGCCCACCGCCGTCCAGATCGCAATCTCGATCGAGTTCGCCGGCGACATCTCGCCCGGATTGATGATACCCACCTGCGGCACGTACAGCGCACCGGCGATGCCGCACATGATCGCCGACAGCGTCCAGACGAAGAGCTTGAAGTGCACCGGGTTGTAGCCGGAGAACATCACGCGCGATTCGGCGTCGCGGATAGCGGTGAGCACACGCCCGAGCTTCGATGCAACGAGCACGCGGCAAACGGCAATCCCGGCCAGCAGCGTCACCGCCGTCACGCAGAACAACACGATCCGCGTGGAAGGCGCGGTGATCGGATACCCGAGGATCCGCTTGAAGTCGGTGAAGCCGTTGTTGCCGCCGAAGCCGGTGTCGTTGCGGAAGAAGAGCAGCATCGCGGCGTACGTCAGCGCCTGCGTGATGATCGAGAAATAGACGCCCTTGATCCGCGAGCGAAACGCGAAATAGCCGAACACACAGGCGAGCAGGCCGGGCACCAGCACGACAAGCAGTGCCGCGTACCAGAAGTGCTCGGTGTAGCGCCAATACCAGGGATACGCCTTCCAATCGAGAAACACCATGAAGTCGGGCAGCTCGCTGTGATAGACCCCTTCGGTGCCGATCGAGCGCATCAGGTACATGCCCATGGCGTAGCCGCCGAGCGCGAAAAATAGACCGTGGCCCAGCGACAGGATTCCCGTGTAGCCCCAGATCAGGTCCATCGCGAGCGCGACGATCGCGTAGCACATGATCTTGCCGCCGAGCGTAACGGCGTAGTCGGATACGTGCAGCGCGCTATCGGCCGGCATGAGCAGATTGCCGACGGGGAAAACGACGAGCAGCACGAACGCGGCAAGCCCGTATAAAGCCGTGCGCGGCAGTGACGCAACGGCTTCCGCCAGCAGCATGCGCCGCGGCTTCGTGGCCGGCTCCGAAACGGTGACTGCCGCTACCTTGCCCGGGGCGGCACCGTTCGCTGTCGAGCGCTGCGCAGGCACGTCGTCGAACCGCACGGCGTCCATCGGCGTCACGCTTCCACCGTCCGGCCCTTGAACGCGAACAGGCCCTGCGGACGCTTTTGGATGAACAGGATGATGAACACCAGCACGGCGATCTTTGCGAGAACCGCGCCGGACCATGCCTCGAGGAACTTGTTGACGATACCGAGCCCCAGCGCGGCCGTTACCGTTCCAGCGAGCTGGCCGACGCCGCCCAGCACGACGACCATGAACGAATCGACGATGTAGCTCTGGCCGAGGTCGGGACCGACGTTGCCGATCTGCGACAGCGCACAGCCGGCGAGTCCGGCCAGTCCCGAGCCAAGCCCGAAGGCGAGCATGTCGACGCGCGCCGTCGGCACCCCGAGCGCCCCGGCCATCGAGCGGTTCTGCGTGACGGAACGCACGAAGAGGCCGAGCCGCGTGCGCGTCAACACGAGCCAGATCGCGAGCACCACCGCACCTGCGAAGAGCGCGATGACAATCCGGCTCCATGGCAGCACGATGCCGGTCATCACTTCGACGCCGCCCGCCATCCACGACGGATTCTCGACCTGGACGTTCTGCGCGCCGAACACGGTGCGCACGGCCTGGATCAGGATCAGCGACAGTCCCCAGGTTGCGAGCAGCGTCTCGAGCGGCCGGCCGTAGAGATGGCGGATCACCGTGCGCTCGAGCGCCATGCCGACGACGCCGCTGACAACGAATGCAACTGGGACCGCGACCACCAGATAGAAATCGAATGCGCCCGGCGCGTAGGTGCGAAACACACCCTGGACGATGTACGTCGCATAAGCGCCGATCATCATCAGCTCGCCATGCGCCATGTTGATGACGCCCATCAGCCCATACGTGATTGCGAGTCCGAGGGCTGCGAGCAGCAGCACGGAGCCGAGCGAGAGGCCGGAAAACACGCGGGCGACGACATCGCCGCGCGCAAGCCGTGACTCGACGACGCGCAACGATTTTGCCGCCTCGGCGCGGATCCCGTCGTCGGGCTCGACGAACTTGTCGCCTTGCTTGGTCAGCAGGCCCTGCAGCAGCGTGCGCGTCGCCTCGTGATCGCTTTCGGCAAGCGTGCGGACGGCAGCAAGCCGCGTGTCCTTGTCGCCGGTCGCGAGCTCGATGGATGCGCTCGTCAGCATCAGCGACGCGCGAATGCCGGAATCGGTTTCCTTCACGAGTGCGGCCTTGATCGCCGGCAGCGCGACGCCGTCCGCTTCGCCGGACAGTGCCTTGGCGGCAGCGAGCCGCACGCCGACGTCGGGTGACGAAAGGCGCAGCGCATTGATCGCGCTGTCGAGCTCGCGTCGCACGCGATTGGTGAGCGTCAGTTCGTCGAGATCGGGTGGGGCCGGCGCGACAGCGGCGCCGGTGGACGCGTCGACGGTGGCGTCGCCATCGACGAGCAGAACGCGCCCGGAAGCATCGCGGCGCGCATTGCCGTTACGCCAGGCTTCGAGCAACGGCAGCGCCCGCGGATCGCCACTTGCCACGAGCGTGGCGATGGCCTTGTCGCGTGCGTCACCATCGTCGCCGGCCAGATCGCGGACCGTTTCAGGCGCAATCGCGATCGCAGTACCGAACCACAGCAGGAACGCGAACGCGAACGCACCGCGCAGCACACGAGCCGCGCAGCGCTCTCGCGAGGCTGCGCGGCCGGTGCCATTGCTACATCGCGTCAGGACCATCCTTCTTCTTCTCGTTGCCGGGAATGAACGGGCTCCACGGCTGCGCGCGGATTGGCGCCGACGTCTTCCAGACGACGTTGAACTGACCGTCGGCCTTTACTTCGCCGATCATCACCGGCTTGTGCAGGTGGTGGTTCTTCGAGTCCATCGTCATGACGAAGCCGTCGGGCGACTTGAACGTCTGGCCACCCATCGCGACGATCACCTTGTCGGTGTCAAAGCTTTTCGCCTTCTCGACCGCCTGCTTCCACATGTGGATGCCAACGTACGTCGCTTCCATCGGATCGTTGGTCAGCGGCTTGTCGGCGCCGGGCAGCTTCTTCGCCTTGGCGTACGCGGCCCACTTCTTCTTGAACGCGTCGTTCTCGGGATTCTTGACCGACATGAAGTAGTTCCACGCGGCCAGGTGACCGACGAGTGGCTTCGTATCGACGCCGCGCAGTTCCTCTTCGCCAACGGAGAACGCGACGACGGGTACGTCGGTCGCCTTCAGCCCCTGGTTGCCAAGCTCCTTGTAGAACGGCACGTTCGAGTCGCCGTTGATCGTCGAGATCACCGCCGTCTTGCCGCCACCGGAGAACTTCTTGATGTCGGCAACGATCGTCTGGTAATCCGAATGTCCGAACGGCGTGTACTTCTCGTCGATATCCTTGTCGTCGATGCCCTTCGAGTGCAGGAACGCGCGGAGGATCTTGTTGGTCGTCCGCGGATAGACGTAGTCGGTGCCGAGCAGCACGAAGCGCTTGGCACCGCCGCCGTCCTTGCTCATCAGGTATTCGACGGCCGGGATCGCCTGCTGGTTGGGTGCAGCTCCCGTATAGAACACGTTCTTCGACAGCTCCTCACCCTCGTACTGAACCGGGTAGAACAAGAGGCCGTTCAGCTCTTCGAACACGGGGAGCACCGACTTGCGCGAGACCGACGTCCAGCAGCCGAACACCGCAGCCACCTTGTCCTGCGAGATCAGCTGGCGCGCCTTCTCGGCAAACAGCGGCCAGTTCGACGCGGGATCGACAACGACGGCTTCGATCTTCTTGCCCATGACGCCGCCGCTCGCGTTGATTTCGTCGAACGTCATCAAGGCGACGTCCTTCAGCACGGTTTCGCTGATCGCCATCGTTCCGGACAACGAATGGAGGACGCCGACCTTGACCGTGTCGGCCGCCTGCGCGGCGGGTACGCCACAAAGCGCCGCAAGCGCCGTGGTGAGCGCGAGTTGCTTGAGTACTGATCGTCGATGCATGAAGGACTCCGAAAAGGTTGACGCGCCAGGTGAACACCGTCGCGAAGCCTTGAGACGCGCTTCGCCGCACCGACCTTTTGCACGGTGCGTGCCACCGTGCCGCACTGCAGCTAAACCGCGGATTCGTATGGAAAAGGACGCTTGTCCGCCGAACCGGATGCCGACCGGTCGGCACGATAACGGTGCAGCGGAGCGAGGCCGTGCACCGCTTTGGATGCCGGGTCGCCGCGCCTACCCGCGATCCAGCAGGCCGTGCTTTTCGATGAACGCGATGACGCCGTCGACGCCGGTGCCGGTCTTGAGGTTCGTGAACACGAACGGCGCATCGCCGCGCATCCGTCGCGCATCGCGATCCATGACGTCGAGCGATGCGCCGACGTAGGGTGCGAGGTCGATCTTGTTGATGATGAGCAAGTCCGAGCGCGTGATTCCGGGCCCGCCCTTCCGCGGAATCTTGTCGCCGGCGGCCACGTCGATCACGTACAGCGTGAGGTCGGAGAGCTCCGGCGAGAACGTCGCGGCGAGATTGTCGCCGCCGCTCTCGACGAAGATAAGGTCCAGGTTGCCGAAACGGCGCGCGAGCCGGTCGACCGCTTCGAGATTGATCGACGCATCCTCGCGGATCGCCGTGTGCGGGCAGCCGCCCGTTTCGACACCGATGATCCGGTCGGAAGCAAGCGCCTCATGGCGGACGAGGAACTGCGCGTCCTCCTCCGTGTAGATGTCGTTCGTGACCACGGCGAGCTGGTAACGGTCGCGCAGCGCGCGGCAGAGTGCGAGGGTGAGCGCCGTCTTGCCGGAGCCGACGGGGCCGCCGACGCCGACGCGCAACGGCGATTTGATGTCGGTGATCACGAACGAAAGAGCCGTGAGTATTGCGCCTCGTGCCGCGCGGAAGCGAGCGCCACGCCCGGCGCGAAGCTGGCCACGTCGTCGTCACCGATGGTCGACGCGCGTGCGACCACCGCCGGAATGCGCGCGGACAACGCCAGCAGCATCTTCTGCCCGGCCACCTGGCCCAGCGGCAGCACCTTGATCGCGACGAGCACCTGGTTTTCGAGCCAGCTCATCGTGTAGCCCGCCAGTGCCGCGTCGGCGCGAATGCCGAGTGCGTTGCACGCGAGCGCGAACGCTCCGGGCAGCGTGATCGGCGCGACGCTCGCCGCGAGCGCGACACTCGCGTCGTCGAGCATGCCGAGGTCTGACGCAAGCTTCACCAGCGACGCGCCCATCTGCTCGGTCTCCGCGCGAAGCTCGCGCGACTCGCGCGACGCACGATGCCACGCGCTCCACTGCGCGAAGGCCGGGCGATCGCCACGCTCGCACGCATTGATGAGGCGCGCCAGCACGGCCGCTTCGCCATCGGCGACGACGCACTCGAGCACGTCACCGATCCAGCGCTGCACCGCGGCGGCGTCAGGAATCGCCCCGCTATCGATCATCCATTCGAGGCCCTGCGAATAGCTGTACGCGCCGATCGGCAGCGCGGGCGACGCGAGCTGCAGCAGCCGCACGAGTGGCAGCACGTCGCCGTCGATCGGCGCGGGACCGGCAACCGGCGCGAATGCGCTCATCGCGCGTTCTCGTGATGGTCGTGGATGACCGGCGCGTAGTGCCCGTCCGCGCCGTGCGTGTGCGCGCCGGAAGCGTACGCGCCCGCCTCGGGCTCGAAGGGCGCGCGCAGCGCCGTCACGGCAGCGCCCAGCCCGCGCACCATCGCCGCGAGCACGTCATCCTGTGCGAAACGGACGAAGCCCTCGCCGATCTGCAGCGCTGCGTGACGATTGCCGAGATGGTAGGCAATGCGGGCGAGCGTGGTCGGGTTGTCGCAGCGCGCCTCCATCACCGACTCGTCGGCGGCGCGCACGCGATAGAGCCTTCCGTCGTCGCCGCGCAGGCATTCGCCATCGCGCAGCGGCGCGCCGCGCTCCAGCATCAACCCTACGGGCGTTCCACCGACGAGCCTGGTCAAAAGCCGGCTTCGCCTGCGCAGTTCGAACGGCAGCGCCAGTTCGCCATCGACGGAAGCGCCTGCCGAGACGCGCTCGCGAAGCATCAGCAGCGCCAAGTGAATTCACCTCGCATCGAGCGCACTCAGAACAGGAAGTAGCGCTGCGCAAGCGGCAACACGCGCGCGGGCTCGCACGTCAGCAGCTTGCCGTCGGCGAAGACTGCGTAGGTCTCCGGGTCGACTTCGATCGACGGCAGCGCATCGTTGCGCTTCATGTCCTTCTTCCCCACGTTGCGCGTGTTCGACACGGCGACCAGCGGCTTCGCGAGTCCAAGGGCCGCCACCGATCCATTGTCGAGCGACGCCTGCGACACGAACGTGACCGAGGTGCGCAGCGCCTTGCCGTGGCTGCCGAACATCGGGCGGACATGCACGGGCTGAGGTGTCGGAATCGATGCGTTGGGATCGCCCATCGCCGCGGCGGCGATCATGCCGCCCTTTAGGATCAGCGACGGCTTCACGCCGAAGAACCCCGGCTTCCACAACACGAGGTCGGCGAGTTTTCCCGGCTCGATCGAACCGACGACGTGCGAGATGCCGTGCGCGATCGCCGGGTTGATCGTGTATTTGGCGATGTAACGCTTGATGCGGCTGTTGTCGTTTTGCGCCGGATCGCCGGCGAGCGCACCGCGCTGACCCTTCATCTTGTGCGCCGTCTGCCACGTGCGGATGATCACTTCGCCGACGCGACCCATTGCCTGCGAGTCGGACGACAGCATCGAGAAGGCGCCAAGATCGTGCAGGATGTCCTCGGCGGCGATCGTCTCGCGCCGGATCCGCGACTCGGCGAACGCGATGTCTTCGGCAATCGACGCGTCGAGGTGGTGGCACACCATCAGCATGTCGAGATGCTCGTCGATCGTGTTGACCGTGTAGGGCCGCGTCGGGTTGGTCGACGACGGCAGCACGTTGGGATGGCCAGCGACGCGGATGATGTCGGGTGCGTGGCCGCCCCCCGCCCCTTCCGTGTGGTACGCATGGATCGTGCGGCCGCCGATCGCCTCGAGGGTGGTCTCGACGAAGCCCGATTCGTTCAGCGTGTCGGTGTGGATCGCAACCTGCACGTCGAACTCGTCGGCGACGCGCAGCGCAGCGTCGATCGCGGCCGGCGTCGTGCCCCAGTCCTCGTGCAGCTTCAAGCCGACGGCGCCGGCCTCGACCTGCTCGCGCAATGCGGGTGCGAGGCTCGCATTCCCCTTGCCCAGGAAGCCCAGGTTCATCGCATACGCGTCGGCCGCTTCGAGCATCCGCCGGATATGCCACGGGCCCGGCGTGCACGTGGTCGCGAACGTTCCGGTGGCGGGTCCGGTGCCGCCACCGATCATCGTCGTTACGCCCGATGCGAGCGCATCGTCGATCTGCTGCGGGCAGATGAAATGGATGTGCGAATCGATGCCGCCCGCGGTCACTAGCATGCCCTCGCCGGCGATGATCTCCGTCCCGGGGCCGATGACGATGTCGACACCGGGCTGGATGTCCGGATTGCCGGCCTTGCCAAGGCGCGCTATCCGACCCTCCTTGATCGCGACGTCGCATTTGACGATGCCCCACCAGTCGACGACGAGCGCGTTGGTGATCACCGTATCGACCGAGTCGCGCGAACTGCGCTGGCTTTGGCCCATGCCGTCGCGGATGACCTTGCCGCCGCCGAACTTGACTTCCTCGCCGTAAACAGTGAAGTCGCGCTCGACTTCGAGGATCAGGTTCGTATCGGCGAGGCGCACGCGGTCGCCGACCGTCGGCCCGAACATCTCGGCATAGGCGCGGCGTCCGAGCTTCATCGCGTGCGCTTGCGCGCCTTCGCCTTTGCAGCCTGGCGCGACTTGCCGGCACCGCGTCCCTTGCGTGGCGGGAGCGCGTCGAGCGGGCCCATCACGTCGCCGCGAAAACCGTAGACGTGACGCGCGCCTGCGAATGCAACGAGCTCCACCGTGCGTGCCTGGCCCGGCTCGAAGCGCACGGCGGTTCCAGCCGCGATGTTGAGCCGGAAGCCGCGCGCGAGCGCACGGTCGAAACGCAGCGCTTCGTTGGTCTCGGCGAAGTGGTAGTGCGAGCCCACCTGGATCGGACGATCGCCGGTGTTCGAGACGGCGACGACAATCGTCGGCCGACCGGCGTTGAGCTCGATGTCGCCGTCGCCGGGGAGCAGTTCGCCGGGGATCATTGCTTCATCACGCCGTGCCGTTCGCCGCTCATGGAATCGGATTGTGCACGGTGACGAGCTTCGTGCCGTCGGGAAAGGTCGCTTCGACCTGGATCTCGGGGATGAGCTCGGGAATGCCCTCCATCACCTGCGCGCGCGTCAGCAGCGTCGCGCCAAAGCTCATCAGCTCGGCGACCGAGCGGCCGTCGCGTGCGCCTTCCATGATCGCGCCGCTGATGTAGGCGACCGCCTCCGGATAATTGAGCAGCACGCCACGCGCCAGCCGACGCTCGGCGACGAGCGCGGCCGTAAACAGCAGCAGCTTGTCCTTTTCGCGCGGCGTGAGGTCCATCGTCAGCGAACAGTACGGATCGACATGGCGCAATCCTCTAGCAAGATGCATGCTCCGACCATCGCGTCACGTGCTCCAGATCCGCGGACGCACCGCGGCCAGTCCGCAAATCGGCGGACGCACGATCGACCACGCTGCCATGAAATAGGCGCCCGCCGCTTCCATCGACTCGCCGACGTAGCGCGCAACGATCGCGTCGGGCAGCCGCGTGACGCTGCCAGCGCCTTGGACGGGCGCCAGCGCGCGAAGCGCCGGCATCAGCGCATCGGACAGGCCGGATTTCACGGCGACGAACGTGCCGAAGACCGGCGCGCCGTTCAGGCCCGCGGCGGACGTCAGCAGCGCGCCATCGCCCCGCAGCACGGCACGCTCGCTCCATATCGGTGCACCGTCACGCACGATTTCGAAGCGCTGGCGCCATTCGCCGCACCGAAACTGCTCGCCCGCAGCGCGACGCCCAAGCGCTGTGATCTCCGCGCCGATGAAACCGGCGTCGCCGACGAGCTGGACGTGCGTCGTGCTGCGTCCGAGGGCGCCCTCGTGCACGATCGTCCCTTGCGGTAGCCACTCGAGCGATCCGCCGGCCTCGACCTGCGCGCGGAACGTCTGCTCCGCCTGCGAGCCTGCGGACCGGTACCACCGCGCAGCACCCGGAGTCGTGAGTTGCGCGTGCGCGCCCGCGTTCACGGTGGCCGTCAGCAGGATGCGATCGCCGCCGACGATTCCGGCAGGCGGGTGCACGATCACGCACTGGCAAACGCCCGGTCCCTCCGGATAGAGCGCCTTCTGTACGACGAGCGGTCCCCGATGCTCGCGCTGTGCCAGGACGCTGCGCGGGCCGACGCGCTCGAAGCGAAGCGCGAGGCACGCATCCCAGCGCGCCGCCTCCGGTTGCCTTGCTGGCGCGTGCGAACCCTCGACGCCGGCATCTGCCGCGAGGGGCATCAAATCGGATAGATGATCGACGTCGGGATCATCTCGCTGTCGAACACGCAGATCCGCGACGCGAACCGCAGTCCGGCAGACGTCCGATGGACGATGTCGACGTAGCGGCCCACGTTGAACACCTCCGACAGCTCATTCTGCCGCGTCCTGAACACGGCGTAGTTCGCCTCCGCCTCGATCACGAGGCCCATGACGCGGCCGATGATCGGCGTGCCGACGACGTGGCGCTGATAGTAGGGATCGTGCGCGAGCGTCTGCGTGATCCCGTAGACGCGGTCCTTCAGCATCCCCTTGCTCTCGAACGCCATCGTTGCGAGCGGCAGGCCGCGATCGAAGTTCTCGCGCGGCTGCAGCCGGTAGACGCAGTCGTCGATGAAGAATTCCGGCCAGCGCTCGTACTGCCGCGCATCGAGCGCGCTCGCATATGCCTGATAGAGCGTGACGAGGTCTACGAACGTCGCGAAGTCGACGGCGGCGTCCGGCGACGCGTCGCGTCCACCCTCGTGCCGACCGTCAGACATCGAGCGTGCGGCGCCAGTAGGCGTACATGCTGCGGATCAGCGTCTCGGTGACCGTGTGCTCGGTTCGCGTTGCGGTGTCGGTGCCGCCGAGCTCGACGACGCTCACACCGCCCGGCCGCTGGCGCGCGCCTTGCTGCGAGAATTCGATCACTTCCCCATCATCCGCGGAGACGTACCCGGCCGGGCCGAACAGGTTCGCCTGCCGCAACCGCCGCCGCTGCATGTCCGGTGCATCGTCGGCGAACCCGAAGTGCGTCCAGACGAAGTCGAATGCATTGGGGCCGCGCGGCTGGATATGGCGCGTGGATAGCGAGTTCACCTGCTGCTGGATGATGACGCTCGGGAAGATCGTCGTCATCACGACGGTGGGTCCGTTCCACCACGGCTCGGGGACGACGTCGAGCACCCGGTCGTCATGCAGCGTCATGTTCGCCTTGAAACTCGTGACGCCCTTCGTCACCGCACCGGACCCGCCTTCGTTGCGACGCGAAATCATGCACGCATGCCGGCCGTGCACATCGGTCAGGAGCTGCGATTTCTGGTCGGCGCGCCATAACCCGAACGTGACGAACCACGTGTGCAGGAGGCCCGGGTGATACGGATCCTTGATGTTCTCCTGCATCAGCTTCCAGTTGCCATCGATTCGCTGCCGCGAATAGCCGAGTACCGTCAGCGCCCGGCCGTCGAAGACGCGGTCGAAATAGCGCAGCACGTCGGGACCGAGGTACTGCTCGAACGGCTCGACATCCGCGTCGAACGACGCACAGACGACTCCGTTGCGCCGCGCCACGGCCAGTCGGGTGAGTCCGTGGTCCTCGCGGCGGAATCCCGCCGGCATGCCGCCGTGCACGACGCCGTCGCTGCGCACACCGCGCATCAGCGGCACGCCGAGCAGGCGGCCATCGAGGTCGTACGTCCATTGGTGGTACGGGCACGTGAAATCGCTGCGATTGCCGAAATTCTCGCGGCAGAACGCAGCACCTCGGTGCGCGCAGACGTTCTCGACGACGTTGATGCCGCCGTCGCGATCGCGGACCATGATCACGGAACGTTCGCCGACCCGCGTGCGCTTGAAGTCGCCGGGATTCGGAATCTCTGCTTCGAGGCCGACGTAGCACCAGTGGCCGCGATAGAAGAGACGCTCGAGTTCGCGCTGGTAGAGGTCCTCGCGCGTGTAGGCGGAGAACGGGATCCGCTCGACGCCTGCACCTGGCGGCCAGACATCGAGTTCCGAAGTGCGTAGGTCGTTCATCGCGTGTCTGCGGCCATTTGCGGCGAGCGCGCGGCGGGGCGCGGCGCAAGGTCGAACAGGCTCGTCGCAACCAGATCGAGCACGGCGACGCCGGCCTGGTTCACGATACGCCACTGCCAGCGCAGGATGCCCAACGCAGCATTGCGCTCGGAGCGTCGCGCGTCCAGCACGTCGGCGTGCATCGTCAGCGCATCGCCCGGGCGGACCGGCGCCAGCCACTTGACATATTCGAGCCCGGGCGAGCCGAACGATTCGGAGCCGCGCAGCACGCCATCGACGACGAGCCGCATGGCGATCGCACACGTGTGCCAGCCGCTGGCAATCAGCCCACCCCAGCGTCCTTCCGCGGCGCGCACAGGATCCGTGTGAAACCATTGCGGATCGTATGCGTTCGCGAACGCGACGATCTCGGCTTCGGTGACCGTCACGGGCCCGCAGGTCAGCCGCTGTCCCGCGTGGAATTCATCGAACACCATCGGCCGGCGGCCTCGTGGAATGCGTCAGCCGCGATTATCCGTCGTTTGCCGGCGCGCGGCGTGAAACCGCGCGATTTCGCGCTCGATGACATCGCGGTCGACGATGCCGCGCGGATCGGCGCGCGTCGGCAGGCAGGCGACAAACGGCTGGAACCGCTCGAGGCTCCTGTCGAACAGGCGGCGCAACTCCGGCAGCGGATCGGCGTGGTCGTCGACACGCAGGTCGAGCACCGGATAGCTCTCCGTCGTCACGATACGCAGTGCGGCCGCTTGCTTGCCACGCTTGTCGCCGCCGGCCGCTTCGCCGGCGTCGAGCGCTGCGAGCAGGCGTTCAGCGAACGGCAGCTGAGCGTTTCTTTGGTAAGCGTCGGCGGTGTCTTCGACGACGCGCGGACCGGCGAGCATGTTGCCGGCGACCGAGAAATCGTCGAAGGCGACGTGGCCGCACCAGTCGACGCACTGCGCGCCCGTATACCCGGCAGCGGGCCCCGTTGCGCCTATCACGTGCAATTGGCGCACATCGCGACCCGGATCGGCGGCGACGAGCGCTTCGATGACGCGCGCCGGCGCTTGTCCTGCGGCCAGGAGGTCGAGGCCGGCGAGTCCGTACATCGGATTGACCAGCGCCTGCGTCGCCAGCGCGCCCACGCCGGCGCGCGCATGAGGACACAGCGCGCCGACGGCGAAGAACCGGCTCGCGACGGCAACGCCCAGCGTACCGCTTGCATCGCGCGCAACGATCGACCACGTCACGGTTCGCTCCGCGCCACGTGGGTCCTGTGTTTCGAGGGTGAGCGGCTCGCCTCCCGCACTTCCTGCCGCACGCTTGCACGCGTCGCCATCGTGGGAGCAGGCGCTAGTACGTTTCGAAGTGCAGCCGCCCTTCGGACTTCAGCTCGCGCCAGCGCGCGTTCCAGTCGGCGCCGTGCTGCTCGCAGACCGCGCGCAGCGCGTCGAGCACGCCCTGCTCCATGCTCTTCAGCCCGCATACGTACACGTGCGTGTCGGGGCTCTCGAGCAGCGCCGCCACGTCGTCGCCGCGCTCGCGCATCAGGTCCTGCACGTAGCGTTTCGGCGTGTCGGGCGTGCGCGAGAACGCGAGGTTGATGTCGATGAAATCGCGCGGCAGGTTCATCAGCGGACCGAAATACGGCAACTCGCGGGCCGTGCGCGCGCCGAAGAACAGCATGAGCTTGCCGTCAGCGTCCGCGCGCAGCCGTCGCCTGCGCTCGGTCATCGCGCGCATCGGCGCCGACCCGGTGCCCGTGCAGATCATCAGCAGGTTCGCGCGCGGATGATCCGGCATCAGGAACGTGTTGCCGAACGGCCCGATGACCTGCACGATGTCGCCCTTCGCGAGATCGCACAGATAGTTCGAGCAAACGCCGCGGACGGGTGCGCCGGCATGGTCCGCCGTGACGCGCTTTACCGTCAGGGCGATGTTGTTGTAGCCGCGCCGTTCGCCATCGCGCGGGCTCGACAGCGAATACTGGCGCGCGACATGCGTACGCCCCGCCGCGTCGACACCAGGCGGCAGCACGCCGATCGATTGGCCTTCGAGTACGGGGAACGGCTTCGCGCCGAAATCGAGGACGATGTGGTGTGTGTCGCTTTCGACGTCGCCATCGGTGACGCGGATGTTGCCGACGACCGTCGCCGTGACAGGCTCGCGGTGCGTGTACAGGTTGACTTGCGGATGCGCAGCACCGGCCGGCGGAATCGTCGCGCCCGGCGCGCTGTCGGAGAATGCCTGCGCGACGGCGGCAAGCCCACCGCCCGCATTCGCCGCCGGCGGCGCAACCGCGACGCCGGGGTCTTCGGTAATGGACGCAGGCGCCGGCGGCAGCACGTCCCACAGGAGCTGCTCCTCGATCGGATACGTCTGTGCGGCCGCCACGACGCGCCAGTTGTCGATCGCGCCGGTCGGGCACGGCGCGATGCACGCGAGGCAGCTGCCGCAAACATCGGCGCGAACGACGTAGTTGCGCGAATCGTGCGTGATCGCATGCACGGGGCACGTTTCCTCGCACGTATTGCAGCGGATGCAGATCTCCGGGTCGATCAGGTGTTGCTTGACGACGGCGGTGGTGACGGATGCGTCCATGGGCGGCGTGCTCGAAGGCGAGTGCTTTTCAGTTGAACCGGATGTACTCGAAGTCGAGTGGCTGACGGTTGATGCCGACGACCGGGGGCGAGATCCAGTTCGCGTAGCGCGCGCGCTCCGTCACGCGGCCCATCAGCGACGCGACGTAGGCGCGATCCTCGTCCGTGGGCAGCCACTGACGCACACCCGCCTGCCACGTCGCTTCGTCGACGAGCTGCCCGTCGGGCGTGACGTGATGCCCGGCGAGCGTACCGATGCGGCGATTGAACGCCTTGTGCGGCACCTGCAGCCGGAACGCCACGCCGTGCTTCTCGATCACCTTGTTCCAGCGGGCGACGCCGCCCATCGAATCCTTGATGTAGTCGTCGCGCAGCACTTCGTTCAGCGCGTTCAGCATCGGCACGGCGCGCTCGGTCAGCTTGCCTCCCGCGACCTCGAGGATCGGATACGTCATGCCCTTGAGCACATGGTCGTCGGCTCGCTTGGTTTCCTCGAAGCGTCCCTTGAGTCCGGCGCCATAGAAAATTGCCGCGTTCGACGACTGGTCGGCGCCGAACAGGTCGATCGTCACGCTGTAGTGGAAGTTCAGGTAGCGCTGGATCGTCGGCAAATCGATGACACCGAGCGCACGCAGCGTTGCCGGATCCTCGGATTTGTGTTCGCGCATCGCCTCGCACGTGCGCTGGATCACTCGCGCAACGCCCGACTCGCCGACGAACATGTGGTGCGCCTCCTCGGTCAGCATGAACTTCGTCGTCCGCGCGAGCGGATCGAAGCCTGATTCGGCGAGCGCGCACAACTGGAACTTCCCATCGCGGTCGGTGAAATACGTGAACATGAAGAACGCCAGCCAATCGGGCGTGCGCTCGTTGAACGCACCCAGGATGCGCGGATGGTCGGTGTCGCCCGAGCGCCGCTGCAGCAGCGCTTCCGCCTCCTCGCGACCATCGCGGCCGAAATATCGGTGCAGCAAGTACACCATCGCCCACAGGTGCCGGCCTTCCTCGACATTCACCTGGAACAGATTTCGCAGGTCGTACTGCGACGGCGCCGTAAGCCCGAGGTGACGCTGCTGCTCGACCGACGCGGGTTCGGTATCGCCTTGGGTGACGATGATCCGGCGCAGGTTCGCGCGATGCTCGCCCGGCACGTCCTGCCATGCGGCCTCGCCCTTGTGCTCGCCGAAGTTCACCTGCCGCGCCGGATCGGGGGCCGCCAGAAAGATTCCCCAGCGATAATCGGGCATCTTCAGGTAGTCGAAGTGCGCCCAGCCCGACGGGTCGACGCTGACGGCCGTGCGCAGGTAGACGTCGAAATCCTGCGAGCCGTCCGGCCCCATCTCACGCCACCACTCGATGTAGTTCGGCTGCCAGTGCTCGAGCGCGCGCTGCAGCGCCCGGTCCTCGGACAGGTTGACGTTGTTCGGGATCTTCTGCGCGTAATCGATGCTCATCTTCGTTGACCTCGCTGACGGCGCCGAGCGCCGTGCAATGCATGCAGGGAGGCGGGCCAGAAGCCCGCGCCCGTCAAAACAGGGGCCCGCCGAAAGCCCTAGACCCGCTTGAAATCGAACTGCGCACGCTCGCCCTTGCCGTAGACCTTGAGCGCACCGGATTCGCCGACGGCGTTCGGCCGGATGAAGATCCAGTTCTGCCAAGCGGACAGCCGTCCGAAGATCCGCGTCTCCATCGTTTCACGCTCGCCGAAACGCAGGTTTGCCTCGAGGCCGGTCAGTGCGTCGGGTGACAGGCTCGCCCGCTCCTCGAGCGCGATGCGGATCTCGTCCCCCCAGTCGATGTCGTCGGGCGTTGCGGTGACGAGTCCGAGCTGGATCGCCTCGGCAGGCCCCAGCGCCTTGTCGATCGCATTGCGAACTGCGGTCAGCGGTGGTGGCTCGCCGTAGAAGCGTTGGGCCAGACGCGAGCAGCCGTTGACCATCGGATACGCGCCGTCGTTCAGCGCCGAAACGACGATCCGCGGCTCCCGCGCGGGCTCATCCGGCAGCGCCGCCATGTAGCTGCGATCGGCCGCGAGGGCGAGTTCGAACAGCGTGCCGGCGAAACAGGAGCCTGGCTCGATCAGCGCAATCAGTGTGCGCGACGACACGTCGAGACGCGCAAGCGTACGACGCAGCATGCCGAGCGTCTCGCGGACGAACCAGTGGTTGCCGAAATCGGCGAGCGTGCGGTCGACCGCCAGCACGTGGCCGCTGTCGCCCTCGGTACGCAAAAGCCAGGTGCCGACGTCGAGCTCGTTGGTCCGCAACATCAGGATCGCATCGTCCAACTCGCGCGCCATCTGTAACGGCCACCACGACGCGGCCGCCGCCTCGATGCCGGCGACATCCGAAGGCGGTGCCTGCGCCGGCGCACGCACCGTCACCGTCGCGAGGCGGCGGTCGCGATCGATCGTCACGTCGACGAACGCGTAGTGATAGCCCGCAGCGTCGTCGGCACGTTCGACACGCGGCAGCGTGACGCCACTCGCCTCGGCCGGGCGATCGCTCGCGCGCCCGAGCTCGCGAGCGCGCGTTTGCACGACGTCGCGAAACTGCGCGGCCTTCGCAACGTGATCGACGAGTCGCCATTCCTTTGCGCGATCGCCGCGCACACCTTCACTCGTCGTGCAGAAAATATCGGCGAGATCGTGGCGCACATGGCGCTTGTCGGTGAGCCGCGTCAGGCCGCCCGTGCCCGGCAACACGCCAAGCAACGGGACCTCCGGCAGCGATACGGCGGACGACCGGTCGTCGACGAGCACGATCTCGTCGCAGGCGAGCGCCAGCTCATAGCCACCGCCTGCGCAGACGCCATTGACTGCCGCGACGAACTTGAGGCCCGAGTTCCGGCTCGAATCCTCGAGGCCGTTGCGTGTCTCGTTGGTGAACTTGCAGAAGTTGACCTTCCACGGATGCGTGGACAGCCCGAGCATGAAGATGTTGGCGCCCGAGCAGAACACGCGATCCTTGGCACTCGTGAGAACGACGGTGCGGACGGCCGGATGCTCGAAGCGGATCCGCTGCACGGCGTCGTGCAACTCGATGTCGACACCGAGATCGTACGAGTTGAGCTTGAGCTTGTAGCCGTCGCGGATTCCGCCGTCCTCGCTTACGTCCATCGCGAGCGTGGCGACAGGTCCGTCGACGCTGAGGCGCCAGTGGCGATAGCGCGACGGGTCGGTACGGTAATCCACGGGCGCGTCGGCTGCGGTGTTATGGGTCATCGCATGCATTTTAGTTCACCTGATACTAATGCATTATACTGCAGCAGAAAACCCACCGACGTCAACCGTCGACGTCAATCGGCAGCCTGTCGCACGGCGACTGCAACGTCCGCAACGGCGTCGCGCAATGCGGCGAAGCTCTCCTCGATAGACTTGCCGGCGGTACTGACCGCGACGTCCGCTTTCGCGTAGAACGGGCTGCGCCCGGCCAGGATTCGCCGCAGGTCGTCCATCGCCTCGCCGTTGCCCGCCATCGGCCGGTAATCGCCCTGCGCGAGCACGCGATTCATGTGCTCGTCGGGCGTCGCCTGCAGCCACACCGTCGTGCACTGGTCGAGCAGCCGGTTGAACGTCGCTGCGTCGGACACGATGCCGCCGGGTGTCGCGACCACCGCCTGCCGGTGGCGGTTCACGACGTCGTCGAGCGCGCGCCGTTCGTAGCGCCGGTACGCCGACGGGCCATACAGCGAATGGATCTCGGCGACGTCACAGCCGGCAAGGCGCTCGATCTCCCGGTTGAGCTCGACAAACGGATAAGCCAGCGCGTCGGCGAGCATCCGCCCGAGCGTGGACTTGCCGGCCCCGCGCAAGCCGATCAGCGCGATTCGCGTGCTGCGATTCTCGGCGGCAGCCGCACCGAACAGGCGCGCCAGCGCGATGCGCGCGCGATGCAGATCGCGCTCGCTTCGGTGCCGCAACAGTTCGCGGATCAATGCGGCATCCGGTCCGCCGCCCGGCGCGTCGAACAGCTCGGTCACCGGGCAGTCGAGCGCGCGCGCAACCTGCCGCAGCACCAGGATGGACGCATTGCCGACACCCGATTCGAGGCTGGCGAGGTGACGCTCGGACACGCCCGCTTCCCCCGCCAGCGCCCGTCGCGTCATGCCGCGGCGCGCCCGGCGCAGGCGCACCGTTTCGCCGAGCGCCGCGAGAAAGGCGTCCTTGCCGTCGTCCGGCTCGACCGAATCCTGGAGCGCCATCGAAGAGGTATCCAGCGGCGTAAAACTGCATTATAGTGCGCACGATCCCCCGCGCGGCAGTTTTTTGTGGGAAGCAAGCGCCCATGTCCGACTCGATCGCTTCGGCCCCTCCGCAGCATTTCAACCTGGCGGCGCACCTGTGCGCGCAGAACGCGCCGCGTGCGGCGAAGGCCGCGTACATCGACGACCGCCGAACGCTGACCTACGGCGATCTGGCGACGCGAATCCGGCAATTCGCCACCGTGCTGCGCGAGAGCGGCCTGCGGCGGGAGGAGCGCGTGCTGCTCCTTGCGCACGACACGGTGGACTGGCCCGTTGCGTTCCTTGGCGCGATATACGCGGGCATCGTACCCGTGGCGGTCAATACGCTGCTGACGACCGCCGACTACGCGTACATGCTGAGCCACAGCCGCGCACGGGCCGCGATCGTGTCGGCGGCGCTGTCACCCGTGCTCGAGGAGGCGCTGCAGCACGGGGCGCACGACGTGGAGACCACCTGGGTCATCGACGCACACGGTCCACTGGCCGCGGGACAGCGCGACTTCGCTGCCGACGTTGCCGCCGCGAAGCCAGCGGCAACGCCCGCGGCGACGCATGCGGACGACGCGGCGTTCTGGCTGTACTCGTCGGGGTCCACCGGCGCGCCCAAGGGCACCGTGCATACGCATGCGAACGCGTACTGGACCGATGCGCTGTACGGACGCAACGTGCTGCGCCTTGCCGAGGACGACGTCGTCTTTTCCGCCGCGAAACTGTTTTTCGCCTACGGGCTCGGCAACGCACTGACGTTTCCGCTCTTCGCCGGCGCGACGACCATCCTGATGCCCGAGCGGCCCACACCGCAGGCCGTCTTCCGCCGCTTCGTCGAGCGGCGTCCGTCAGTGTTCTACGGTGTGCCGACGCTTTACGCCGCAATGCTTGCCGCGCCCGACCGGCCGGCGCGCGACGCCGTTGCGCTGCGGCTGTGCGTGTCGGCGGGCGAGGCGCTGCCGCGCGAGATCGGTGAGCAGTTCACCGCGCATTTCGGCTGCGAGATCCTCGACGGCATCGGCTCGACGGAGATGCTGCACATCTTCCTGTCGAATCGTGCAGGCGACGTTCGCTACGGCACCACCGGCGTGCCGGTTCCGGGCTACGACGTCGAACTGCGCGGCGACGACGGCCGCCTGGTCGCGGACGGCCACGTCGGTGACCTTTACATCCGGGGCCCGAGCGCCGCGCTGATGTACTGGACGAGCCACGCGAAGACGCGCTCGACGTTCCAGGGCGAATGGACGCGCAGCGGCGACAAGTACAGCCGCCGCGAGGACGGCCGCTATGTGTATGCCGGGCGTGCCGACGATATGCTGAAGGTTAGCGGTCTGTACGTGTCGCCGTTCGAAGTCGAGGCGGCGCTCGTCCAGCACCCCGCGGTGCTCGAGGCGGCTGTCATCGGCCGGCTGGACGAGGACGGGTTGACGAAGACCAAGGCGTTCGTTGTGCTGAAGTCGGGCCACGTGCCCGATGCGGCGCTCGAAGCCGCGCTGAAGGCGTTCGTCAAGGACAAGCTCGCGCCGTACAAGTATCCGCGCAGTATCGAGTTCATCGGCGAGTTGCCGAAGACCGCCACCGGCAAGATCCAGCGATTCAAGCTGCGCGACCGTGAAGCGGCGCGCGCGACGTGACGACGTCGTTGGTCGACATTGCGTACGGCGGCCGCAATGTTTCGATCGAATACCGCTGGCTACATCCATCCGCACGCCCCCTTGCCATGGCCGCGAGAAGGCCGCTCGTCGTGTTCCTGCACGAGGGATTGGGCTCGGTCGCGATGTGGCGCGACTACCCGCAACGATTCTGTGACGAAGGCGGCTACCGCGGACTCGTCTATTCGCGGGAAGGCTACGGGCGATCGACCCCGCGGACGCCCGACCGGCACTGGCCCGCCACGTTCATGCACGAGCAGGCGATCGAGATGCTGCCTCACCTCTTCGCGCGGCTCGACATCGGCACGGACGGCAACCGGCCGTGGCTGTTCGGCCACAGCGATGGCGCATCGATCGCGCTCATCCACGCGGCGACGTTTCCCGACGCACCGGCGGGCGTGATCGCGGTTGCGCCGCACATCGTCGTCGAGCCGCTGTCCCTGCGCAGCATCGCTGCGGCGCGTGACGCGTACGTGGAAGGCGACCTTCGCCGGCGCCTGGCCCGCTATCACGACGACGTCGATTCCGCGTTCCATGGCTGGAACAACGCGTGGCTCGCGCCGGCGTTTGCCACGTGGTCAATCGAACCACTGCTCGGCGGGCTGCGATGCCCCATACTGGCGGTGCAGGGGACGGACGACGAATACGGCACGCTTGCGCAAGTCGAGGGCATTCGCGAGCGCGCACCGCAGACTGAGGTCGTCGTCCTTCCCGCGTGCGGACATTCGCCGCAGCGCGATGCGCCGCAGGCGCTGACGCACGCCGCAATCGACTTCATTACGCGCCATTCGACAGGCGCCGACTAGGAGGAACGCAATGACTGCTCGAAATCGCGCGCTCGTGCGCGCTGTGCTGGCCGCGGGACTGTGTCTCGTGGTCACCGGCGCGAATGCGCAATCGAAGATCAAGGTCGGCTTCATGCTGCCCTACACCGGAACCTACGCGGCGCTCGGCACGGCGATCGAGAACGGTTTTCGTTTGTATGTGCAGGAGCAAGGCGGCAAGCTCGGCGGCCGCGAGCTCGAGTATTTCAAGGTCGACGACGAATCCGAGCCGTCGAAGGCCGTCGACAACATCAACAAGCTGATCAAGCGCGACAACGTCGACGTCGTCGTCGGCACTGTGCACTCGGGCGTCGTCATGGCGATGGCCAAGGTCGCGAAGGACACGAACACGCTGCTCGTCATTCCCAACGCCGGCGCGCGCGCCGTCACCGGTCCGATGTGCGCGCCCAACATCTTCCGCAGCTCGTTCTCCAACTGGCAGCCGGGCTACGCGATGGGCAAGGTCGCGGGCGAAAAGGGCGCGAAGAAGGTCGCCACCATCACGTGGAAGTACGCAGCCGGTGACGAGTCCGTCCAGGGCTTCAAGGACGGCATCGCCGCGTCGGGCGGCCAGGTGGTGAAGGAGCTGACGCTGCCGTTTCCGAACGTCGAGTTCCAGGCCCTGTTGACGGAGATCGCGGCCACGAAGCCTGATGCTGTCTATGCTTTCTTTGCCGGCGGCGGCGCCGTCAAGTTCGTCAAGGATTACGCGGCCGCGGGTCTCAACAAGACGATTCCTCTCTACGGGCCCGGGTTCCTGACCGATGGCACGCTCGAGGCGCAGGGCGAGGCGGCGCAGGGACTGCTCACGACGCTGCACTACGCCGACGGCCTCAACATCCCGAAGGACAAGACGTTCCGCGCCGAATACAACAAGGCGTACAAGGCGGAGCCGGACGTGTATGCCGTGCAAGGGTACGATGCTGCGCAGCTTCTTGGCGCCGGACTCGCGGCCGTCAAGGGCGACGTCGCCAAGCGCGACGGCATGGTCGCCGCGATGGAATCGGCGCGAATCGACAGCCCGCGCGGCACGTTCACGCTGTCGAAGGCGCACGATCCGGTCCAGGACATCTACCTGCGCAAGGTCGTCGGCACGCAGAACAAGTTCGAAGGCGTCGCCGTCAAGGCGCTCGCTGAGCCGAGCCCGGGCTGCAAGATGTAATGGCGTGCGGCGCAAAGTTTCGCGACCTGCGGTCGCACGATACTTTGCGCCGTTGATATCTTCGCCGCCGGCTCGGGACGGCCCTTCGCCGGCGTCGTGGCACATGCGAAAGCCCGGCCGCGGTCGCGGGCGGGCTGTAGACTCGCCGCACTTGCCTTCGGCCCGACGCGATCGATGGATCTAGCAGTCTTTCTGGTCCAATGCCTCAACGCCCTGCAATACGGGCTGCTGCTGTTCCTGGTCGCCAGCGGTCTCACGCTGATCTTCGGCATTCTCGGCGTCATCAACCTCGCCCATGGCAGTTTCTACATGATCGGCGCGTATCTCGCGTACGCGCTGGCGCCGTGGGCGGCGGCGAACGTGGGCGGCGGGTTCTTCACGGCGCTGGCGATCGGCGTCGTACTGTCGATCGCGTTCGGCTACGCACTCGAATGGGGCTTCGTCAGTTACCTGTACCAGCGAGAGCACCTGCAGCAGGTGCTGATGACGTATGGCCTTATCCTGGTGTTCGAGGAGTTGCGCAGCATCCTCGTCGGTGACGACGTCCACGGCGTGGCGCCACCCGCATGGCTCACGGGCAGCGTGCAGCTGGGCGACGTGATGACCTATCCGGTGTACCGGTTGTTCATGTCGGCCGTCTGCGTGCTCGTGGCGCTCGCGCTCTACGCGGTGATCGCTCGCACGCGGATCGGCATGGCGATCAGGGCCGGCGCATCCAACCGCGAAATGGTGCAGTCGCTCGGCGTCGACATCCGTCTCTTGTATCGGGTCGTGTTCGCCGCGGGCGTGGCCCTCGCGGTGTTTGCCGGCATGATCGCCGCCCCGGTATCGTCGGTGTACCCGGGCATGGGCAACCAGGTGCTGATCATCTCGTTCGTCGTCGTCGTCATCGGCGGCATCGGCTCGGTTCGCGGCGCGCTCGTGGCGTCGCTGCTCGTCGGCGTCGTCGACACGTTCGGCAAGGTGCTGATCCCGCAGACGGCGGGCATCCTCGTCTACGTGCTGATGGCCGCGATCCTGCTGTGGCGGCCGGAAGGCCTGTTCCGCACCGGCTGAGATGAACAAATCCGCGCTCTCGCACGCGTTGCCGCTGGCAGCGGCCGGCGCACTGCTCGTCGTGTTTCCGTTTGTCGGCGGCAAGTTCTACGTCGACCTGATGGTCACGACGATGATCCTCGGCATCTTCGCACTGTCGCTCGAGCTGCTGGTCGGACTCACGGGGCTGGTGTCGTTCGGGCATGCAGCGTTCTTCGGCATCGCCGCCTACGCGACGGCGCTACTTGCGCCGCAGGCCGCCGCCGCATCGATTGCGTGGCTTCTACCGGCGGTGCTGGCGATCACGACGCTGGCCGCCGCCGCGATCGGCGCACTTTCGCTGCGAACGCGCGGCATCTACTTCATCATGGTCACGCTGGCATTCGCGCAAATGGCGTACTTCGTGTTTCACGACATGAAGTTTGCCGGCGGCAGCGATGGCCTCTATCTGAACATCAAGCCCGTGCTCGCGCTGGGCAGCGTCACGCTGCTCGATCTCGACCGACCGCTGACGTTCTATTACGTGACGTTCGGCGCGCTGGTGCTGGTCTACGGACTGCTGGCGGCCGTCCGCCGCGCGCGCTTCGGCCATGCGCTCGCCGGCATCAAGGCCAACGAGCAGCGAATGCGCGCCGCCGGCTTCTCGACGTATCCGTACAAGCTCGCCGCATTCGCGCTCGCCGGCGGCTTGGCGGGCGTCGCCGGCTTCCTGTACGCCGTGAAGGATGGGTTCGTGAACCCCGAGATCCTCGCGTGGCACCAGTCGGGCACCGTGCTGCTGATGCTGATCCTCGGCGGCATCGGCACGCTGCGCGGTGCGGTGATCGGCGCATTCCTGTTCGTCGTGCTGAAGGAGCTGTTCCAGTCGGAGGCACTGTTCGGCAGCTTTGCCCGCCATTGGCAGTTGCCGCTCGGCCTGACGATCATTGGCTGCGTCGCATTGATGCCGAACGGCATCACCGGATTGCCCAGCCAATTGCGCAGCCTGCGCACGCCGGTTCCCCATGCTGGATGACCAGATCCTGCTCGCGGCGTCGAATCTCTCGCGTCGCTTCGGGGGTCTGACTGCCGTCGATCGCGTGTCGCTGGCGCTCGTGCGCGGAGAGGTGCACGCGATCATCGGCACCAACGGCGCCGGCAAGTCGACGCTCGTCAACGTGCTGGCCGGCGAGTTGCCGCCGTCGTCGGGGCGCGTTCATCTGCAGGGCCGCGATGTCACGCGCTGGCCGCAGCCGCGGCGCGCGCGCGGCGGCATCGGCCGCAGCTATCAGCGCACGACGATCTTTCCGCGCCAGACGGTGTTCGACAACTGCCGGCTCACCGCGCAGGCGCATCACCAGCATCCGTTCGACCTGTTCAATGCCGCGGCGCGCTGCGCCGAAAGCACGAAGCTTGCGCACCGCGCGATCGAACAGGCGGGCCTGAGCGGACAGGCGAACCGCATCGCGGGTACGCTTTCGCATGGCCAGAAACGGCAGCTCGAAATCGCGATGTGCCTCGCGACCGCGCCACAGGTGCTGCTGCTCGACGAGCCACTCGCCGGCATGGGCGCCGAGGAGACGGAGCGAATGCTCGGCCTGCTCGCGGCGCTGAAGCCCGGCCACGCGATCCTGCTCGTCGAGCACGACATGGACGCGGTGTTTCGCATCGCCGACCGGATCACCGTCATGGTCAACGGCACCGTCATCGCCACCGGCGACCCCGTCGACATCCGCAGGAATGCCGACGTGCAGACCGCGTATCTGGGCGACATCGACGTGCCCGGTCCCGCGACAGTCCCCGCGTGATGCGCACGACATCTTCAAGCGCGTCCGTGGCGGACGAGACGCCGGAGTCCGCGATGAGCGCGCTGATCGAGGCGCGCGGCCTGCACGCGCACTACGGCGAGAGCCATGTGTTGCGCGGCGTGTCGCTGGCAATCGGCGCCGGGGAATCGATCGGGCTGCTGGGCCGCAACGGCATGGGCAAGACGACGCTGATCCGCGCGCTGCTCGGGCTGACGCCGGCAAGCGCCGGCAAGGTGCTCGTGCACGGCCGCGATTGCACGCGCGAGGCGCCTCACCGCATCGCGCGGATGGGCATCGCCTACGTCCCGGAGGGGCGCGGCATCTTCCCGAACCTGAGTGTGCGCGAAAACCTGAAGCTCGCCGAGCAGCCCGCGCGCGACAACCGCGCAGGGTGGAATTACGAGCGCGTGCTCGACGCGTTTCCGCGCCTCAAGGAACGGCTCGGCTCCGGCGGCCAGCAGCTGTCCGGCGGCGAGCAGCAGATGCTCGCGATCGGTCGCGCGCTGATGATGAACCCGGACGTGCTGATACTCGACGAGGCGACCGAGGGTCTCGCACCGCTGATCGTCCGTGAGATCTGGCGAATCATCGGCGAGATTCGCCAGAGCGGCATTGCGTCGCTGCTCGTCGATCGCAACTACCGACTCGTCCTCGCCAACACCGATCGCGCGCTCATCATGGAGAAAGGCGCCATCGTGCTCGACGGCTGGTCCGCGTCGCTGGCGCAGCGCGGCGAAGCGCTCGCTCGCCACCTCGGCGTCTGAAACTCATCTCACCATGAGTGCGCGTCGCCCGATTGTCAGATGAGCTTTCCGCCGCAGGCGACGTATCAGGACTGTGCAGGCGACTCGGGCTTCATCGCCAGTGCGTGCGCGTAGAGCAGATCGCGCGGCAGCCCGGTGAGCTTCGCTGCGACGCGCGCAGCGCGCGACGGCGGCAGCTCGGTGAGCAGCGCTTCGAGCAGCGCGCTCGCCTCGGTCGAGATCGCCTCCGCGCGCGCTTGTGCGGGCGCAGCGTCGACGATCAGCACGAACTCGCCGCGCGAGCGATTCGCGTCGGCCGCAAGCCACATCGGCGCATCAGCGAGCGGCATGCGGGCGATCGTCTCGAACGCCTTCGTCAGCTCGCGCGCGATGGTCAGCATCCTGGGTCCTTCCAATGCCTGGCCAAGCTCGCGGAGCGTGTCGGCAACCCGGTGCGGCGCTTCGTAGAACACCAGTGCGGCCGGCAGCGGCGCAAATGTCGCGAGCATCGCGCGCCGTGCCTTCGCCTGCTGCGGCAGGAAGCCGATGAACACGAAGGATTCCGCGTCGAGGCCCGCCGCGGAAACGGCGGCCGCGACTGCGCTCGCGCCGGGCAGCGGAACGACGCGACAACCGTCCGCAGCGATTGCCCGCACGAGCCGCGCGCCCGGATCGCTGATCGCGGGCGTTCCGGCATCGCTGACCAGCGCGACGCTGCGTCCCGCCGCGATGTCGGCACGCGTGCGCTCGACTTCGCGAGCCTCGTTGTGCCGATGCAGCGCACGCGGACGCGTCGCGATGCCGTAACGCGCCAGCAGCGTCGCCGTCACCCGCGTGTCCTCGGCGAGGATCACGTCGGCGCTGCGCAGGATGTCGAGCGCACGCAGCGTGACGTCACGCAGGTTTCCGATCGGCGTCGCCACCACATATAATGTCGCAGGCTCTGCGCTGAACGCTTCGGTCCCACGAGCCGATTCCGCATCCCCCACCCCCGTCATGCGCGCTCCGTTCCGTTTCGATTCCACGATGTCGCGTACGTTGCGCCGCGCGCTCATCGCGGTCGCATCACTGCTGTTCGCGCTCGGCGCAGTCTCGTGCTCACCCACGCGCACGGCGACGCGCGGCGACGTGGGGCGGCCGTCCCACGAGGTGCCCCGCGTATCGCCGCCGGGTGCGGTGATCGCGCCTTACGACATCGAGCCACGGATCGTCGAGCTTCCGCCCGAAGTCGTCACCGCCCCTGCCGCGCCGTCGGAAGGCACACTACCACCGACCGACGCCACGAGTGCATCTGACACCGAGAGCGACGACGCGTTGCCGCCGCCGGCAACGAGCAAGACCATCGCATTGATCCTGCCGCTCGGCGTGCCGGCCTACGAGCGGGCATCGAGCGCCGTGCGCGACGGATTCCTCGATGCCGCAGAAGCCGCCGGCGCGCGCGGCGATTGCGTCGTGCTGGCCCACGGGCTCGACGGCGTGGTTTCCGCATTCGAAACGGCGCGGGCGCGGGGCGTGCGCGTTGCCGTCGGTCCTCTCGTTCGCGACGACCTGAAGACATTGCTGCTGTCGGGTGCGAGGCTGCCGTGGACCGTTGCGCTGAACCAGCCCGACGACGACGTGCGAATGCCCGCGGCGATGTTCACGTTTCCGCTGACGGTGGAAAGCGACGGCCGGATGCTCGCGCGCCGCGCGCTGCGGGCCGGCGTGAAAAGCGTCGACGTCATCGCCGGCGACTCGCTGTTGATGAAGCGCTTCGCCGGCGCGTTCGCGAACGCTTGGAGCGAAGGCGGCGGCCGCCTGCCCGATGCGTTCCGGTTCGACCCCACACCCGAGGCGATGACCAGCCTGCGCCGCACGCTGGGCCAGACCAATCCCGATGCGGTGCTGCTCGCGGTATCCGGCGATGGCGTCGCCCTGCTGAAGCCCTTCATCGGCAGCGTGCGCGCCTACGCGAGCGGACTCATGTTCGAGCGTCCGCCGCAGGCCGTTGCCCGCGATCTCGATGACGTACGCGTCGTCGAGATCCCATGGCTGCTGACACCGAATGCCGCCGAATTCAACGGCCTTCCGCGCCGCGATTTCGACAGCGCAGCGCTCGCCCGGCTCTACGCGCTCGGCCTCGACGCTTTTCGCATCGCGGCAGCGTTCAAGGACGGGCCGCCGGCGAATTTCGAGCTCGACGGCGCAACCGGCCACGTATCGCTTGCGCCGGGACGACAGTTCATTCGCGAAGGGAAGCTCGCCGTCTACCGCAACGGCGAGCTGGTCCCGATCGAATCTGCGCCCTGATCGTCCGGGCGCTCCGGCCGGCCCGCGCGCAGAAGCGCTCGCGGCTGACTTCCTGATGCGCCAGGGCCTGACGATCGTCGGCCGCAATTTCAGAACGCGATTCGGCGAGATCGACCTGATCGCCAGGGACGGCTCGACGCTCGTGTTCGTCGAAGTGCGGCTGCGCACCTCGTCGCGCTTCGGCGGTGCCGCCGAGAGCATCACGACGGCGAAGCGGGCGCGGCTGGTCGCGGCGGCGCGCGAGTACCTCGGCCGGACGCGCGGCGAGCCCGCCTGCCGCTTCGATGCCATCCTGATGCAGCGCCTCGACGCGGCGTGCATCGATTGGCGTCGCAACGTCGTCGATGTCGAATGACAGCGCGCGCACCCTGCTAGAATTCGGCCGCAATGATTGATCACGTCGAGCGCATTCGCGGACATTTCGCCGACAGCGCGCAGCTGAAGCACGACGCTGCGGAAGCGATGGCCGGGCCGATCGCGAGCGCCGGGGCGTTGATGACCGAGTGCCTGTTCGCCGACGGCAAGATCCTGGCATGCGGCAACGGCGGCTCGGCTTCCGACGCGCAGCACTTTGCCGCCGAGCTTGTCGGCCGCTTCGAGCGCGAGCGACCGGAGCTCCCGGCCCTATCGCTTTCCACCGACACGTCGCTGCTGACGGCGATCGGCAACGACTATTCGTTCGAGCAGGTGTTCGCCAAACAGGTGCGGGCGCTCGGCGCCAAGGGCGACGTGCTGCTCGCGATATCGACATCGGGCAATTCGGCCAACGTGGTCGCGGCCGTCGTCGCCGCGCACGAGCGCGAGATGCGGATCGTCGCGCTCACCGGCAAGGGGGGCGGGCGCATCGGTGAACTTCTCGCACCCGAGGACGTCCACCTGTGCGTCCCGCACGGACGAACGATGCGAATCCAGGAAGTCCACCTGCTGACCATTCATTGCCTGTGCGACGTGATCGACGCCACGCTCCTGGGAGACGAAGCATGAAGCACCTGCTGTTCGCGGTAATCACGGGCGTGATGGCCGCGTCGGCGCTGTCCGGCTGCGTCCCCCTGGTCGTCGGCGCCGCCGTCGGCGGCACCGCGCTGGTTGCGACCGATCGCCGTTCGGTCGGGGCGCAGACGGATGACGAGGCGATCGAGCTCAAGATCGCCAACCATATCGGCACCGGCTATGGCGACCGCGTGCACGTCAACGTGACGAGCTACAACGGCATCGTGCTCCTCACCGGCGAAGTGCCGACACCGGATATCGTCGCGTCGATCGGCGACGTCGCGCGGACCACGGCCAAGGTTCGCGTCGTCCACAACGAGATCGTCGTCGCAGCCGCATCCCCCCTCGGGTCACGCAGCAACGATTCGTACATCACGTCCAAGGTGAAGACCCGGTTTGTCGAGAAGAACAAGTTTTCGGCAACGCACGTCAAAGTGGTCACCGATCGCCAGGTCGTGTACCTGATGGGACTTGTCAAGCGGGACGAAGCCGACAACGCGGCGCAGATCGCCAGCACGACGGAAGGCGTGCTGCGCGTCGTCAAGCTGTTCGAGCCGATCAGCTAGGCGGTTTCGCGCTTCACGCGCACCGGTGGCGACCACGCCCGTAACTCTTCCCGAGCCGCGCTACCCGGCGAAGATCGCCACGACCGCCAACGCGCTGGTGCGCATTGCCGCATTGGCTCGGCCGCTCGTCGTCACCAACGGCGTGTTCGATCTGCTGCACCTCGGCCACGTCACGTATCTCGAGCAGGCAAAGGCGCTCGGCGCATCACTCGTCGTCGCCGTGAACTCCGACGCCTCGGTCCGGCGACTCGGCAAGGGCGACGATCGCCCGCTCAACACGCTGGACGACCGGATGGCGGTTCTCGCGGCACTTGCGTGCGTCGACCTCGTCGTGCCGTTCGACGCCGACACGCCGCGCGACCTGATCGTGGCCTGTGCGCCGGACGTACTGGTCAAGGGCGGCGATTACACGGCGGCGACGACGGCCGGCGCCGACGAAGTCATCCGCGGCGGCGGACGCTTTGTCGCGATCCCTTTCCGCCACGCACGGTCGACGACCGAGCTCCTCGAACGCATCCGGCGTTGATCGCACCGCGGCGTTCGCCCGGATACGATGCAAGCGCTTGCTATAATTTGCCGTCTACCGCCGACAGGCTTGTTCGATGCAGACGATCGACCGTGAAATCGACGCACGCGGCCTCAATTGCCCGCTGCCCATCCTGCGCACGAAAAAAGCGCTGAACGACATGTTGTCGGGACAGCGGATCCGGATCACGGCCACCGACCCGGCCAGCGTGCGCGACTTCCAGGCATTCGCGCGGCAGACCGGCAACGAGTTGCTCGAGCACGGCGAAGACGACGGTGCGTTCTGGTTCGTGCTGAAGCGTCGCTGACGCTCGTCACATTGCGCGGCAACTTTGCCGCGTTTCCACCCTTCGCCTGCTGCAGCGTGGTCGCGTGATCGCATCCGCGCTGCTCCTGCTGCCGGATTTCCTGCTGATCGCACTCGGCGCCGCGATGAAGCGCGTCCGTGCGTTCGATGCGCCGTTCTGGCGAGGCCTGGAGCGCTTCGTCTACTTCGTGCTGTTTCCCGCGCTGCTGTTTCGCGCGCTTGCGACGGCCACGATGTCGCTCGGCGACGCGTCGCGCCTCGTCGTCGTCGGCGTCTTGTTTACGCTCGCCGGCATGGCGCTCTCGGCGCTTGCAAAGCCGCTGCTCCACCTGCCGCAGCCGACGTTCGCCGCGTGCTTCCAGTGCGCGTTCCGCTTCAACACGTATATCGCGCTCGCCGCGGCGAGCCGGCTCGGCGGCACTGCCGCCGTCGCGGCCATCAGCCTGCTGATCGGCGTGCTGGTGCCGCTGGTCAACATCGCGGCAATCGCAGCACTCGCGCCGCGCCGCGGCAAGGGCGTGTGGCTGGCGATCGCGCGCAATCCGCTCGTCGTGGCGTGCGTCGCAGGCCTCGGCTGGAACGCGCTGGCGGTCCCGTTGCCCGGGTTCGTCGCGAAGGTGCTCGAGCTCCTCGCCGGCGCGGCATTGCCGCTTGGACTCGTCGCCGCCGGTGCGGGCCTCGAATTCGTGCTCGGCACGCTGCCGCTCCGCGCGATTGTCTGGTGGCACGTGATCAAGCTCGCTGCGCTACCTGCGCTTGCGTTCGCGCTCGCGCCGCTGTTCGGACTGTCCGTCATCGAACGCCAGGTGGCCGTGCTACTCGCGGCAGTGCCGACAGCCCCTTCGTCGTACATCCTGGCGATGCAGATGAATGGCACCGGTGCGCCGGTCGCCCTGCTGCTCTCGACCGGCACGCTGCTCGCGATCGTCACGCTGCCGCTCTGGCTCGCGCTGGTCGGATAGCGAGCCTGAATCGGCCCGCCTGCGCCGCCGCGGGCGTCAGCGGCGGTAGCGGTTCTGGAAGTCGGCGACGATGCCGCGCTGGGCACTCTCGATCGCTGCGTCGAGCGAGCGATCCAGCGGATCGTGCTGCTTTGCCTTGCGGAACGACGTCAGTGCATCCTGGTGCAAGCCGAGCGCCTGCTGCGCTCGACCCAGGCAGCGCCACGCATCGGCGTTGGCGAGATCGAGCTCCGTCCACGTTCGGCACAGCTCGACTGCACGCCGCGCGTTACCGGCGCGCAAGTTCCGCGGGCCTTCGCTCTTCAGCACCTCGATGCGCGCACGGCGCTCGGCGATGGCCGCCTCGAAGCCCGCGTCAGTGCCGGCGCCCTTCGCGACAGCATCGCGCGACGACGGCGCGGCATTCCCGGCCCCGCCAGGTGGAACGGTGCCAGGCGTTGCGCGGGCAGCCGGCTTCGGCGGCTGGAAGGCCGATATCGTCGGCATCGCCGGCAGCAGCTTGTCGAGCTCGCTGGATGCCTCGTTCAGCCTGGTCTTGACGGTCGACGACGAAGGCAGGGCCTCCGCGATCGTCGAGCGCGTCCACGCGATGGAATCCGCCATCGGCTGCTGCCACGCGACGCCGTACAGCCACATCATCGACGCGAGCCCGCAAACACCGGTGACCGTGTTGACGACGCCGGCCGGCCCGTGCGTGACGAGACAATCCTCGGCGAAGTCCCAGTCGGTTTCCTGCTTCTCGGCAAGCTTTTCGTAGGTCACGGCGACGAGCACGGGTGCTAACAGCGGAAACCCGCAGGCGACCCCTTCGACCCACACGCGCAGCGCACGCTTCATCCCGCGCATCAGTTGCGCGGAAGTGTTGCGGCGGGCATATGCGTCCGAGATCGAGAACTGCAGGTAGATGCCGAACAGCCATTTTCCGGGTGTCGTCCCGACCGCCGTGATCAGCAGGGCCTCGATCGGCATCCACGTCGCGGTGACGACGATCGGCGCCAGCAGCGGATGCATCAGCCAGTACGCGAGCCCGTCGCCAACGAAGCCGAGCGCACGCAGTTGCGACAGCAATAGCGCGAGCACGAGACCCCAGATCGAGTAGTCGAACATCCGCGCCGCGAGCCGGTGCCAGGGACGCGGCTCGCTCGTCCGGCCCGACTTCGCGCGCTCGAGCTCCGCCATCCGCAGCTGGAAGATCCACGACGCGTCCTCCTGCGGGTGATTGGTGCCGAGGAACACGCTGCGCTCGCGACGCCAGTTGAGGATCGCGAGATCGGACTGCGGATTCAGCGACGATCGCGCGCTCGACCGATGCCGGCGGACGTAGACGAGTCCGTGCACGACGAGATAGACGATGGCGAGCACCACGAATGCGGCGGTCAGCCAGCCGAACACCTGGCGCGCGACGACGACAGCGTCCGACGGCGTGACGAATACGATCGCCGCTGCGATGAAAGCGGCGAAGAGCCCGCAGAGACCGAACGTCAGCAGCGGCGAGCGGCTGAACGATGCGACGCGCTCGGTGAGTCCCGGATGATGCAGCGGGGCCGCGGCCGCCGCGCGCTGCAATGCCGTATCGAGCGGCTCGTCGAGCTCGACGTCGCCTGGAACCGTGCCCGCATCGACGTCCGTATCGTCGTCGTCACCGAGCAGCGCCTCGTTGACCTCCTGCGCCGAAGGCGGCGCGTCTTCCTCGGTCGAGCGGCTGAGCTCGTGGTCGTAGCGCTGGCGGCGATCGCTGTCGCCAAGGATCCGGCTCGCGTGGTTGATGAAGCGCAGCGCTTCCTCGACGTTTCCCTGGCCATCGCGTGTTTTTGCATAATATTTGCGGATGAGCCCCCGCAATGCGGCGCGCACGTCCTCGTCGGAGGAAGTCGGTGAAATACCCAGCGCGTCGTAAAGCGTCGCTTTCATCGAGAATTGCAAAACTCGCAGCTATATGCCATTGGGATAGTCGGTCAAAAAGAGCCGTTTGGCAATTGCCGACGAAGGGTTGGCGATCGACCGAATGAATTCTGCAAGTTTCGCGCCATTGGACCTCTCGGCGCAGGGCGGAGGGGCCAGCGCCGGCCGCGCCCAATACGTCGTACTCCGGGCCGGAGCCTCGGCCGACGGCGCCAACAAAAAAGCGGCCCGCGGCCGCCTTTCTGTGCCGTGCCCGGTCAGTCTGCCCGGGCACCACTTGCCGTCTGCTACGCGATCATTCGGCCTTGCCGCTGTCGCGCGCCGTGAGCTTTTCGCGGATCCGTGCCGACTTGCCGGAGCGGCCGCGCAAATAATAGAGTTTGGCGCGACGGACGTCGCCCTTGCGCTTCACCTCGATCGATGCGATCAGCGGCGAATACGTCTGGAACGTGCGCTCCACGCCCTCGCCACTCGAAATCTTGCGGACGGTGAACCCGGAGTTGAGGCCGCGATTGCGCTTGGCGATCACCACGCCTTCGTACGCCTGCACGCGCTTGCGCTCGCCTTCGACGACGTTGACGTTGACGATCACCGTGTCGCCGGGCGCGAACTCGGGAATGGTCTTGTTGAGGCGCGCAATCTCCTCGCGCTCGAGCGTTTCGATGATGTTCATGGCTGTCCTTTCCTGGCCTCGTAGCGGCCGCTTCGCGCAGCGCAGGGCGCCCCCTGATGCGCGGGTCAATTATCCGTTCGTTCTTCTCGATACTCGTCGAGCAACTTCTGCTCGTCCTGCGACAGCATCCGCCTTGCCAGCATGTCCGGCCGCCGCTGCCACGTGCGGCCGATCGCCTGCTTCAATCGCCAGCGCCGAATCGCCGCGTGGTCGCCCGACAGCAACACGTCGGGAACCCGCTCGCCATCATACGTCTCCGGCCGCGTGTAATGCGGACAGTCGAGCATGCCGTCGGCGAACGACTCCTGCAGCGCCGAGTCGGCGTCGTTCAATGCCCCCGGCAGCTGCCGGACCATCGCGTCGATCAGCAGCAGTGCGGGCAATTCGCCGCCCGATACCACGAAATCGCCGATCGACACTTCAGCGTCGGTTTCGCGTGCAATGACCCGCTCGTCGATGCCTTCGTACCTGCCCGCCAGCATCACGACGCCCGGGCCGGCGGCCAACGCCATCACGTCGCGATGCGTCAGCGGCTCGCCCGCGGGCGACAGATAAATCGTCCGCGGCGCGGCAATGCCCGCCGCCACCTGCGCATCCCTTGCCGCCGCCAACGCCCGCGTCAGTGGCTCGGGAATCAGCACCATGCCAGGTCCGCCACCGTAAGGACGATCATCGACGGTCCGGTACGAATCCGTCGCGAAATCGCGCGGGTTCCACACGCCGAGCGTCCACAGTCCGCGCTCCCGCGCGCGACCGGTGACGCCATGCCCGGACGCGTGCGCCACCATGTCCGGAAACAGCGTGACCACGTCGATGCGCATGGCTAGTAGTCGGCGAGCCAGTCGACGTCGATCCGCTTTGCGGCGACGTCGACGCGGTCGATGTACTGGTCGATCCACGGAATCAGTCGCGCGTTGCCATCCTGCCCCGCGACTCGCATGATCGGATGCGCGCCGCTTGCCACGAAGTCGACGACGCTTCCCAGTACGTCACCCGCGCGGTTTACCACTGTCATGCCAACCAGGTCCGCCTGGTAATGCTCGTCTTCCGCCAGCGCCGGCAACTGGTCGTGGGGCACGCCGATCGACGCGCCGCGCAACACGCCGGCTGCGTCCCGCGTCGCCACGCCGTCGAGCTCCGCCACGATCGCGCCGGAATGAAGGCGGCTCGACGTCACCTTGTATTGCCGCCAGGGATCGGTATCGCGCGCGCGCAACCACCACTGCGCAAAGGCGAGCAACGACTCCGGATCTTCCGACAGCGGCTGGACCTTGAACGCGCCGCGCACGCCGTGCGGGGCCGCCACGCGGCCCATGACGACGATTGCCGGGGAAGCCGCGGCGGTCAGGCTGTTGCGGGCTCGGCCGGTGCGACCGGTGCCGCCGTCGCGGCAGGCGTCTTGGCCGCCTGCGCGGCGCGCGCGACCAGCATGCTCACCGTGTCGGACAATTTCGCGCCGTGCTGGCGCCAGTAGTCGACGCGATCGTGCGCAATGCGCAGGCCTTCCTCGTGCCCCGCGGCGACCGGATTGTAGAAGCCGACGCGCTCGATGAAGCGACCGTCGCGACGACTGCGTGAGTCGGTGACGACGACGTTGTAGAACGGCCGCTTCTTGGCGCCGCCGCGCGCGAGTCTGATGACCACCATGTTCGTTGCCCCGTCCGCCCCGCACGTACCGCCCGCTGAAAAGCGCGGCCCGAGCCGGAAAATGAAAAGTCTTCGATTATATGCGATATCCGCGGATCACGGCAACCCTGGTCAACGGCCGGGCATGAGGTTGCGAAGGCCCCGCATCATCTTCTGCGGGCCCTTGGCGACCATTTTCATCATTTTCTGCGTCTGCTCGAACTGGTTCAGCAACTGGTTCACTTCCTGGACGGATACACCGGCGCCTGCGGCGATCCGCCGCTTGCGCGAAGCCTTCAGGAGCTCGGGCTTCACGCGCTCCTGCGGCGTCATCGAGTTGATGATGCCCTCGAGGCGCGCCACACGCTTTTCGTCGAGCGTCGCACCCTGCGCTGCCCGGGCGATCTCCGCCGGCAGCTTGTCGACGAGCGCCGCGAGGCCGCCCATCTTGCGCATCTGCTCGATCTGCGACTTGAAATCGTCGAGGTCGAAGCCCTTGCCGCTCTTGACCTTCTTGGCGAGCTTCTTCGCCTTTTCGACGTCGACGGTCTTGTGCGCGTCCTCGATCAGCGTCAGCACATCGCCCATGCCGAGGATGCGCGATGCCATCCGCTCCGGATGGAACACCTCCAGCCCGTCGATCTTCTCCGACACCCCGGCGAACTTGATTGGCGCACCAGTCACGTGACGCACCGACAGCGCCGCGCCGCCGCGGGAATCGCCATCGAGCTTGGTCAGGATCACGCCGGTCAGCGGCAACGCATCGCGGAACGCCCGCGCCGTATTCACTGCATCCTGGCCTTGCATCGCGTCGACGACGAACAGCGTCTCGATGGGGTTCACCGCTGCGTGCAGATCGGCGATCTCGCGCATCATCGCCTCGTCGATCGCCAGGCGTCCGGCCGTGTCCACGATGAGCACGTCGTGGTAATGCCGCCGCGCCCAGTCGACGGCGCCTTGCGCGATCGCTACCGGCTTCTCCGTGGGCGACGACGGGAAGAAATCGACGCCCACCTGCACGGCGAGCGTCTTCAGCTGCTCGATTGCCGCCGGACGATAGACGTCGGCGGATACCAGCAGCACCTTCTTCTTCTGGCCAGCGATCAGACGAGCGAGCTTCGCGGCCGTGGTCGTCTTGCCGGCGCCCTGCAGGCCGGCGAGGAGGATGACCGCCGGCGGCGTCGTGGCGAGGTCGAGCGCCTGCGCAGCACCGCCCATCAGCGCCGTCAGTTCGCGCGCGACGACGCTGATCAGCGCCTGTCCGGGTGTCAGCGATCCGACGACCTCGGCACCGATCGCCTTGTCGCGCAAGTCGGCGACGAACGTCTTGACGACCGGCAGCGCGACGTCGGCTTCGAGCAGCGCCAGGCGAACCTCGCGCAGCGCGTCCTGGATGTTCTCGTCGGTCAGGCGCGCTTCGCCGCGAAGCGTCTTGACGACACGAGACAGGCGTTCGGTCAGAGTTTCGAGCACGAAATTGCACTCCCGGCGCGCAGCACGAAGCGTGTGGCGCCCTGCGGTAAACTTGATTGGTGATCATTTTACTGCACGTGCTCGTGGCGGCGATCTACGCAGCGACCGCCTGGGCGCGATGGCCCCGGGGCGATGAGGCCCCGGAGTCGCGGCGCAGCGCCGGCCAAGTGCTGCTGACGCTCGCGCTGCTGCTGCACGCGATCGCGATCTACCACGCGATCGTCCGTCCCGACGGACTCGACTTCGCGTTCGCGAACGCGCTGTCGCTCGTCGCGGGTCTCGCGGTGCTCACCGCGTGGCTGACCGGCGTGCTGCGCACGCTGCCACGAGTGGCCGCAGTGATCCTGCCGGTGGCCGCGGTCTGTGCACTGCTGCCGGCGATTGCAACGTCGTCGCACCGGATCGCGTTCGCGAGCGAGCCGTGGGCGGCCGCCCATATCGCCGTCGCGCTGTGCGCGTACGCGCTGTTCGTCGTCGTCGCGATGCAGGCGCTGGTCATGACGGGCCTCGAAAAACGGCTGCATCGCGGCCTGCAGGACACCACGGCGCGGGGGGTTCCGCCGCTGCTGACGCTCGAGCGCTACATGTTCCGGCTGCTCGTCGTCGGTTTCGTGCTGTTGACGCTGACGCTGGCGAGCGGCATCGTGTTTTCCGAGCAGCTGTTCGGCAAGCCGGTGACGTTCACGCACAAGAACGTGTTCTCGGTCGCCGGCTGGCTCGCGTTCGCCACGCTGCTCTTCGGCCGTTGGCGATATGGCTGGCGCGGGCGCACGGCGCTAAAATGGATTCTCGGCGGGACCCTTCTGCTCGTCCTGGGCTACCTTGGCAGCAAGTTCGTGTCGGAATTGCTCCTCCGCCGATGACCGGCGCCCGCCACGCATCGTCGTGCGCTTGCGCCGGCATCGGTCGCAATTGCTGAAGCCGATCCCCATCAAACCTATCGCGGCCGCTTGGACGACATTTCCCTTGGCACGCTGACGCTGGCGCTGATCGTGCTGCTGGTGACCGCCGGCTTCTTCTCGGTCGCCGAGACGGCGATGATGGCGGCGAACCGGTACCGGTTGAAGCACCAGGCGCAGCGCGGCGCGCGCGGTGCCCGGCTGGCGATGTCGCTGCTCGGCCAGGTCGACAAGCTGCTCGGCGTGATCCTGCTCGGCAATACGCTCGTCGCCGCGGCGGCCGCCACGCTCACGTCGGTGATCGCCAAGCGGCTGTTCGGCGAAGGCGAGCTCGCACTGGCACTTGGCACGATCGCGATCTCGTTCGCGCTGCTCGTGTTCTCCGAGATCACGCCGAAAGTGGTCGGCGCGGCGCACGCCGACCGGCTCGCGCCGCTGGTGAGCTTCGTGCTGGCGCCGATGCTGCGCGCGCTGCGCCCTATCGTCTGGTTCGTCAACCTGTTCGTGCAGGCATTGCTGCGGCTGTTCCGATTCGACCCGAGCCTCACGCCGAGCACGACGCTGTCGCAGGAAGAGCTGCGCTCGCTCGTGCTGGAAGGGGCGCAATATTTTCGCGGCAAGCACAAGACGATGCTCGCCAATCTGATGGACCTCGAGGCGATCAGCGTCGACGACGTGATGACGCCGCGCAGCCAGATCCACGCGCTCGACGTTGCCGAGAAGCCGGCACTGCTGCGCCAGCAGCTCGCAACGTCGTATCACACGCGATTGCCGGTCTGCGAGGGCTCGCTCGACAACATCATCGGCATCCTGGCGGTGAAAAGCATCCTGCATGTGATGCATAACGCCGAGCTCGACATCGATCGGCTCCGCGCGGTGCTGCGGCCGCCGTACTTCATTCCGGTCGGGACGCCGCTCCTGACCCAGCTGCAGCAGTTTCAGGCAGACCGGCAGCGAATGGGGCTCGTCGTCGACGAATACGGTGAATTGCAGGGCCTGGTCACGATCGAGGACATCATCGAGGAAATCATCGGCGAGTTCACGACCCAGGCGCCCGGCGGTGCGGAAAGTTTCCGTCGCGAAGCCGACGGCAGCGTGGTCGTCGACGGCATGGCGCCGTTGCGCACGCTCAACCGGCGGCTCGGAACCAAATTCGGCCTGGAAGGCCCCAAGACGCTCAATGGCCTGATCGTCGGGCACCTCGGCGAAATTCCGGACGCCGGCGTCACTTTCAAGGTCGAGGGGCAAGTGGTCGAGATCGTACAAACGCAGGACCGCGCGGTGAAGGTCGTGCGGCTGCTGCCCCCGGTTGGCCGGGATGCAGCGCCTTTACAAACCCAAGTCGAGCGGGCATCATCGTGAAAGCACTTTTTATGCTAATGGAATAGTCGGCTGGGCAAGAGGTGTCGCGCGCCCTAACCATCTGGCGCAGCGGGCAAAATTACAGCGTGCCGCAGCGCGTCTCCCGCTGATCGACATTTCGCCTCCTCGACCGGCATAAGGTTTGCTTTCCACCCAGTTTTGAGTTCCATTTCCTGCGACCCGGCCGCTTTCAGGCCGGTTCGTGGCAAAAACGCGACAACCGCTCAACCGACGATGGCAACCCACGCAGCAACCCGCAACATCAGCGGACTCGCCCGCGCACTCGCCCAGCACGGCGTCATGTCCGAGGCCGAGGCCGAGGCGATTCAGGTGCAGTCCCAATCGTCGGGCGTGCCCTTCGTCGAGCAGGTGCTGTCGGGCAAGCGGTTGTCGGCCCAGCAGCTGGCCGTCTTCGCATCGCGGGCATTCGGCGTGCCGCTGCTCGATCTGTCGAGCTTCGACGTCGACCAGATCAACAAGGAATACTTCGACACCCGGATTGCCCAGTCACGGCGTGTTCTGCCGCTGCACAAGCGCGGCAACCGGCTGTACGTGGCCACGTCCGATCCGGCGAACCTGCAGGCGCTCGACGAAGTCCGGTTCAAGACCAATCTCGTCGTCGAGCCGGTCGTCGTCGAGGACGACAAGCTCGCGGCGGCGATCGTCAAGCTCGTCGAGGCGAGTGGCGCGTCGCTCAAGGAGATGGCCGCCCTCGAGGACATCGAGGTCACGCTGGAAGACGGCTCGGTCCAGCCGACGACGGTCGACGAGGACAGCGAGGTCGAGGACGCCCCGGTCGTCCGCTATATCCAGAAGGTGCTGATCGACGCGATTACGGCCGGCGCCTCCGACATCCACTTCGAGCCGTACGAAAAGTACTACCGGATCCGCTACCGTCTCGACGGCATCCTGATGGAGGTCGCGCAGCCCCCGCTCGCCATCAAGGACAAGGTCGCGTCGCGGATCAAGGTGATCTCGAAGCTCGACATTTCCGAAAAGCGCGTCCCGCAGGACGGCCGGATGAAGCTCGTGCTGTCGAAGACGAAGTCGATCGACTTTCGCGTCTCGACGCTGCCGACACTGTTCGGCGAGAAGATCGTCATGCGGATCCTCGATTCCTCGGGCGTGAAGCTCGGCATCGAAGTGCTCGGCTACGATCCCGACCAGCAGCAGGCGCTGCTGCACGCGGTGAGCCGTCCTTACGGGATGATTCTCGTCACGGGGCCCACCGGCAGCGGCAAGACCGTGTCGCTGTACACGTGCCTGTCGATCCTGAACCAGCCGGGCGTCAACATCGCCACGGCCGAGGACCCGGCCGAAATCCAGCTGGCCGGTGTGAACCAGGTCAACGTCAACGACAAGGCCGGGCTGACGTTCGCGACGGCGCTGCGGGCGTTCCTGCGCCAGGATCCGGACGTGATCATGGTTGGCGAAATCCGCGACCTCGAGACGGCGGACATTGCGATCAAGGCGGCGCAGACGGGCCACCTCGTGCTGTCGACGCTGCACACGAACGACGCGCCGTCGACGCTCGTGCGCATGTTGAACATGGGTGTCGCGCCGTTCAACATCGCATCGTCGGTCAACATCATCACCGCGCAGCGGCTCGCGCGGAAGCTGTGCCCGCAATGCCGGCGCCCCGAGGACATTCCGCCCGAGGCGCTGCTGCGCGCGGGGTTCCAGGAGGAAGACCTGGACGGAAGCTGGCAGCCGCTCGGCCCCGTGGGCTGCGACCACTGCAAGGGCACCGGCTACAAGGGGCGGGTCGGCATCTACGAAGTGATGCCGATGACCGACGAGATGCGCCAGCTGATCATGCGCAACGGCAACTCGCTCGACATCGCCGAGCAGGCGCAACGCGAAGGCGTGCGCAATCTGCGCCAGTCCGGGCTGATCAAGGTGAAAGGCGGCGTCACGTCGCTCGAGGAAATCGAGGCCGTCACCAACGAGTAGTCATTAGTACCGGTCGACAAGGACATCGCCATGGCAACCGCAACCGTAGCGCGCAGGGACGCAACCAAGACGAAGGAACAGACGTTCCTGTGGGAAGGCGTCGACCGCAACAACAAGCCGATGCGCGGCGAGTTGCGCGCGGTGTCCGAAACGGTCGCGACGACCAACTTGCGCCGCCAGGGCATCCGCGTGGTGAAGATCAAGCGCCAGACGTTCCGCGGCGGCCGCTCGGTCAACGAAAAGGACATCACGTTCTTCACGCGTCAGCTCGCGACGATGCTCCGTGCCGGCGTGCCGCTGCTGCAATCGTTCGACATCATCGCGCGCGGCCACAGCAATGCGCGCTTCTCGCGGCTGATGATGGACATCAAGACCCAGGTGGAGACCGGCGCGAGCCTGTCGCAGGCGTTCCGGCAATACCCCAAGCATTTCGACGCGCTGTACTGCAATCTCGTGCAGGCGGGCGAAACGGCCGGCATGCTCGACGCGATCCTCGATCGCCTCGCGACGTACATGGAAAAGATCCTCGCGATCAAGGGCAAGATCAAGTCCGCGCTGTTCTACCCGATCACCGTGCTCGTCGTCGCGCTGATCGTCACGTGGATCATCATGGTGTTCGTCATTCCGTCGTTCAAGCAGGTGTTCGCGAGCTTCGGCGCGAACCTGCCGTGGTTGACGCTGCTGGTGATCTCGATATCCGATTTCTTCGTCAAGTGGTGGTGGGCGATCTTCATCATTACCGCAGTATCGCTCGTCGCGCTGCGACTGGCGTTCAAGCGGTCGGAGGCGCTGCGCTACCTCGTGCACAAGTACTCGCTGAAGATCCCGATCATCGGCACGATTCTCGAGAAAGCGACGATCGCACGCTGGACGCGGACGCTGCAGACGATGTTCGCCGCCGGCGTTCCGCTCGTCGAATCGCTCGACGCTGTCGGCGGCGCATCGGGCAACATGGTCTACATCGCCGCGACGAAGCGCATCCAGACCGACGTCAGCACGGGCACGAGCCTCACCAACGCGATGGGCGCCGTCAACCTGTTCCCGTCGATGGTGATCCAGATGACGCAGATCGGCGAGGAGTCAGGCTCGCTCGACAACATGCTGGGCAAGATCGCCGACTTCTACGAGCGCGAAGTCGACGACGCCGTCGCGGCGCTGTCGAGCCTGCTGGAACCGGTGATGATCGTGTTCCTGGGCGTGTTCGTCGGCGGCCTCGTCGTCGCGATGTACCTGCCGATCTTCAAGCTCGGCGCCGTCATCTGACCGCCGCCGGTGGGTTCGGAGCGCATGCGACGCGCGGTGCGCGTCGCGTGAGCGCGACTGAATCGGCCCGCCGCTCTAGACCCTCCGCGGATGCTCGCCAATCCCCTGTTCGTCGTGGCCGTCGCGCTCGTGGTAGGGCTGTGCGTTGGCAGCTTCCTGAACGTCGTTGTCCATCGGCTGCCGAAGATGATGGAACGCGACTGGCGCGCGCAGTGCGCTGAGCTTCGCGACGAACCGCCGCCCAGCGAAGACCCGCCGGCCTACAACCTCGCCGTCCCGCGCTCGGCCTGTCCCGACTGCGGACATCCGATCGGCGCGCTGGAGAATATTCCGATCGTGTCATATCTGCTGCAGCGCGGCGCGTGCAAGGCGTGCAGGAAACCAATCTCCGTCCGCTATCCGCTGGTCGAGGCGCTCGGCGGGCTGCTGGCCGCCTACGCGATCTGGCGGTTCGGATTGACGTGGAAAGGCGGCGCCGCGTGCGTGTTCCTCTGGATGCTGATTGCGTTGACGTTCATCGACTTCGACACGCAACTGCTGCCCGACAACCTGACGCTGCCACTCCTGTGGGCGGGGCTCGTCGCCAATGTGTTCGGCTTGTTCGTGTCACTGCAGGATGCCGTCCTCGGCGCGATCGCCGGCTACCTCGCGCTGTGGATCGTCTACTGGCTGTTCCGATTGATCCGCGGCAAGGAGGGCATGGGCTACGGCGACTTCAAGCTGCTCGCAGCGCTCGGCGCTTGGCTGGGCTGGCAGATGCTGCCGCTCATCATCCTGCTTTCGTCCGTCGTCGGCGCTGTCATCGGCATCTCGCTGATGGTGTTCAAGGGGCGCGACCACAGCATCCCGCTCGCGTTCGGTCCGTACCTCGCGATCGCCGGCGGCGTGGCGCTCTTCTTCGGTCCGCTGTTGATCAAGGGCTGGTATTTGTGACGAGGCCGCGAGTGCGCTCGTACCTCATCGGTCTCACCGGCGGCATCGGCAGCGGCAAATCGGAAGTGGCGGCCGCGTTCGCGGCCTTGGGCGCGGACGTCCTCGACGCCGACGAAATCGCGCACGCGATCAGCCGGCGCGGCGAGGCCGGCCACCGCGCCGTCGTCGAATCGCTCGGCGCTTCCTTCGTCGGCGCCGATGGCGAGCTCGATCGCGCGGCATTGCGCCGCCGTGCATTCGACGATCCGGCGTTTCGCCGCGATCTCGAGCAGTTGCTGCATCCGCTGATCGCCGCACGACTGGAGGATGCGATCGGTGGCCTCACCGGGCCATACGGCGTTCTCGTCGTCCCGCTGCTGCTCGAGCGCGGCGGTTTGCGCAAGCGCGTGGCGCGCGTATTGGTCGTTGACTGTCCCGAGGCCGAGCAGCTGCGCCGCGTTCAGTTGCGCAGCGGACTTGCCGCCGACGATGTGCGCAAGATCATGGCGACCCAGCTGCCGCGGGCCGACCGGCTGGCGGCTGCCGATGACGTCATCGACAATTCGGGTCCGCGCGAGGCGCTGGGGCCACAGGTCGAGCGCCTCGATCGGCGCTACCGCGAGCTCGCGGGCACGGCACGCGGCACGCGTTGATTCGATCGAGCGCATGGTCGTCCTGCGCATTGCGGCACAATGACGGCCTTTGATGCTGCCTCGTAGCCGTGATTCTCTTCGAGCACCCGCTTAACGAACGGATCCGCACACTGATGCGGCTCGAGGACCTGTTCGCGCGCGCCCACTACTTCGCCGACCGCGACGGCGCGCCGGAACATCATGCCGCGCTGCTGTCGCTGTTCGAGATCACCGATGTCGCGTCGCGCGCGGACCTGAAGACGGACTTGCTGCAGGAGCTCGAGCGGCAGAAGCAGGTGCTCGGTCCGCTGCGCAGCAACCCGGCGATCGACCAGCAGGCGCTGACGGCGCTGCTCAACGAGATCGAGCAGGTCAACAGCGATCTGCTCGCGCAGGCCGGCAAGGTCGGCACGCATTTGCGCGAGAGTGAATGGCTGATGGCCATCAAGCAGCGTGCCGCGATTCCTGGCGGCGTGTGCGAGTTCGACCTGCCCGCCTATCACTACTGGCTGAACAAGGAGCCGGCGGCGCGACAGCATGACCTCGCCGGATGGATCGAGCCGTTCGAAGCGATCCGGTCGGGGTCGGCGATCGTGCTGCGCCTGCTGCGCGAGAACAGCCGCATCAGCCGCCACACCGCCTACCGCGGCGTGTTCCAGCTGATGCTGACGACGACCAAGGTCGCGCAACTGCTCCGGTTGACCCTCAAGCGCGATCCGCCGTGCGTCCCGGAGATCAGCGCCAACAAATACGCGCTCAACATCCGCTTCATCGGCGTTGCCGGCATGAATCGCGGCAACGTCGTCGACCAGGACGTCGAGTTCGAGCTGATGTTCTGCAATCTCTGACTGCGGGCAACCGTGGCTGGCAGCGAGCCGCACATCGCGCATCTCGACATGGATGCGTTCTATGCGTCCGTCGAACTGCTTCGCTATCCCGAGTTGCGCGGAAAGCCCGTCGTCATCGGCGGCGGGCAACGGCATCAGCCGGCCGAGTACGTCGATCCGCTGACGCACGACGTCGTGCGGACGTTCACGACGCTGCGCGGCTACGCCGGACGCGGCGTGATCACCACTGCGACGTACGAGGCGCGCGCGCTCGGCCTGCATTCGGCGATGGGCATGATGAAGGCGGCAGCACTCGCGCCCGACGCGATCCTGCTGCCGGTCGACTTCGACGCCTATCGGCACTATTCGCGGCTGTTCAAGAACGCGGTACGCGCGATCGCCCCGCGGATCGAAGACCGCGGCATCGACGAGATCTATATCGACGTTACCGACGCCGTGTTCACCGCTGCGGCTGAACCATCGGACGCGCCGTTGCGCGCGCTGGCGCAATCGATCAAGGATGCCGTGCGTGCGGCGACCGGGTTGTCGTGCTCGATCGGGATCGCGCCGAACAAACTGCTCGCCAAGATCGCTTCCGATCTCGACAAGCCGGACGGACTCACGATCATCGGCGACGGCGATCTCGAGCGACGCATCTGGCCGCTGCCGGCGCGCAGGATCAACGGCATCGGCCCGAAGTCGGCGGCGAGGCTCGAGACGTACGGCATTCGTACGATCGGCGACCTCGCTCGCACCGAGCACGCATTTCTCGTCGAGACGTTCGGCCGGGCGCATGGACAGTGGATGCACGACGCCGCGCACGGGCACGACGCGCGTCCCGTCGTCACGCACAGCGAGCCGCAATCGATCAGCCGCGAGACGACGTTCGATCGCGACCTGTCGGCGACACGCGATCGCGAGCGGCTGTCAGCCATTTTCACCGAGCTTTGCGCAGGTGTCGGCGACGATCTGCAGCGCAAGGGCTACGCGGGACGAACGATCGGCGTCAAGCTGCGCTACGACAATTTCGCGACGGTCACGCGCGTGCACACGATCGACGAGCCGACGCAGGCCGTCGACGTGATCCGGCGCGCCGCAGGAGAGTGCCTGAAGCGTGTCGACCTGACGCGCCGGATCCGGTTGATCGGCGTGCGCGTCGGCGGACTCGCGCCCGCGGACGGCACGCGCGAGGCGCGCGAGCCTGAACCCGATCGCGCTACCGCTTCGCTTTTCGACTGACGCGCCGCGGTGATACGCGCGCGCGCCTCGCGTCTGCGGATTCGGTAGCACCGTCGCGGGCAATCTCCGCAAGCAGCCACGCGCGAAACAGCGCGAGCTTCGGCGATGCGGCAAGGCGCGGCGGGTACACGAGATAGAATTTCCGCGGGCCGGGCACGTCGATGTCGAACAGTCGAACGAGCAATCCGTTGCGCAGGTCGTTGCCGACGAGCGTGCTCCGCGCGAGCGCTATGCCCTGCCCTTCAGCAGCAGCCTGCAGCATCAATGACGAATCGTTGAAGATGGGTCCGCGCGAAGGTTCGGGCCAATCAAGGCCGACGGCATCGAACCACGGTTTCCACGACTCGTCGTCGGAGCGCAGCAACGTGAACCGCGCAAGATCCTGCGGGCGCGTCGGCCGCGCGGCGAGACGCGGACTGCACACGGGGAAAAACGTATCGCTCATCAACAGCTCCGCCTTGACGTCGGGCCAGTTGCCCAAGCCATGCCGAATCGCGACGTCGGCGTCGTCACGCCGGAAATCGATCAGTGCCATGTTCGAGCGGACGTCGACATCGATGTCCTTGTGCTGCGCGATGAAGCGGCCGAGACGGGGCAGCAACCAGCGCGCCGCGAACGAAGGCGTGACGCTGACGCGCAGTTGCCGCGGGTTGCTGCGCTGGCTCGCTTCGCGCAATGCATCCTCGATTTCGGCAAGCGCGCCGCGCAACCGGGCCGCGAGCCGTTCCCCCTCCTCC
>Ga0207689_10000243_pt1 | contig 48629 bp, 47 predicted proteins | sample KBSMisM52_FD_184312 | JGI IMG/M metagenome (GOLD analysis project Ga0207689, IMG submission 184312) | Miscanthus rhizosphere microbial communities from Kellogg Biological Station, Michigan, USA - KBS Miscanthus M5-2 (SPAdes) (version 2) | ecosystem: Host-associated > Plants > Roots >...
GATATCTCCAACACGACCTCCGCGACTGATGAGGGATTCCAGTTCTTGCTCGCTGGTCGGGCCAACGTCAAGCCGCAGCCCGTCGTAAGTCAGAACTTTCAGTGCTTCGATGTTGTCATCGGTTTTGCCCGCCATCACCGAATGTACGCCGCAGGAATTATTGCCAATCATCCCGCCCAAAGTGCAGCGGTCATGCGTCGCCGGATCAGGCGCGAAAGTAAGTTTGTGTTTTTCCGCGGCATTGCGAAGTTTGTCCAGCACGACCCCAGGCTGCACCACAGCCAGCCGCTGGACCGGGTCAATCTCCAGAATCTCCGACATGTATTTGGAAAAATCGAGGACCAGCGCAACGTTGCAGGTTTGCCCAGCCAAAGCAGTCCCGGCGCCGCGGCACAACAGGGGCGCACCAAACTCACGCGCGGTGGCCACAGCGGCAATCACATCCTCGGTATTTCGGGGAAGAACGACGCCAATCGGGACCTGCCGGTAGTTGGAAGCGTCGGTCGCATAGAGCGCGCGGCTGCCGTTGTCAAAACGGACTTCGCCGCGCAGATGACGGCGCAACGCAGCCGCCAGCCCATCAGCATCTACTTTTGCGGACTTGGCGGCACGTGCAAGCTCTACGAAGTCTTGAGGCATGAATACGCGGACGTTAGTTGCTCGCCTTGGTGACCCGGCTGATCTGAATGATGGTCTTGTCACCGCGGCTCTCAATGGTGACTGTTGTCATGTTGTCCTTGTCGCCGCTCATCAAGGAGTAGTGGTCGCCCTGGTTTGAGGAATACGCCGCCTGGGGGAGTTTCGATTTGTAGAAGGCCGCCACCTTGTCAGGCGAATCGCCGGTCTCGAGCACCGCCGTCGCCGTACGCATCCCGCCAATCGTCATGGTGGCAGTGCCGTCCTTACTTACTTCCGCTCCGGGATAGAGGTCCACTCCAACATTTTTCGCCGCCTCACCGGGATCAGTGGAAGTTTCAAGATTGCCGAAAGGCGATTCGATCTTCACCTTGCCATCTTTCTGTTCGATTTGGCTCTCCTTGACCTTCACGTAAGCACGATGCAAAAAATAGGCGCCGATCCCGGCAGTAATCATTGCCAGGCCTACGACCACAGCGACCACGATCAGAATAATTTTGACGGCGCTACCACCGCCTCCCTGTGAGGGAGCGGTTGTCGTTAGAGGAGCGGACGCTGCCGGCGCACTGGCGGCGGGTACAGCCGCACCGCACTTGTTGCAAAACTTCGTACCCGCATCGAGGGTAGCCCCGCAAGAGTTGCAGAATGCCATAAGTCACCTCAAAAGGTGGAGGAAGTACCGACGGCGGAGTATACCGCAAATTCAAAGGGTTGGCGAAGGAAAGCGAATCAGGAGCCGATGGTGCGCGTGCTGAAGTCGGCAAGACTCAGCCCGAGCATAATCAACAGCCAGAAAATTGAAGAGATGATGACCACTTTCGTAAGACGCTCGCTGGCGTCTTTCACGTGCATGAAGAAAAGGATAACCAGAAGGGCTTTGCATGTAGCGATCGTCAAGGCGACGATGGTATTAAACGGCCCGAGGTCGAGATACGCCACGCCTGCGGTAACAAACGTCAGGACAATCAACGATCCCCAGATAATCCAGTAAAGTTTCGCCGAACTGCTATGTTCTGACATTGCGCCCTCTATAACGGCTTGCGGTCGATCAAATATAAAAGCGGAAACAAGTAAATCCACACCACGTCCACAAAGTGCCAGTACAGCCCGCCGATCTCTACCGGCGTGTAGTATTTCGGGCCAAAATCGCCTTTCCACGCCTTGTAAATCAGCCAGAGAAAAATCCCCACGCCGACGATCATGTGCAGGGCATGGATCCCGGTCAGCGCGAAGTAAAGCGAAAAGAAAATCTGCGCATGCTGCGGATCGACGTGCAACTTAGGAAAGTCCCTTTGGATATCCGACACATCGAAAGCCCGGCCCATGAAATTGCCGGGGATGTGATGCTCTTCATATTTCTCGTGCCACTCGACGCCCTTGATCGCCAAAAACGCCAAGCCGAAAATCAAGGTCAAGATCAGCATCCAGATCAGCAGCTTGCGCTTTCCCATCTGTGCCGCACGCACGGCGAGTACGACGGTGAGACTGCTGCAAAGCAGGACCGCAGTATTGATCGCTCCCAACGGGACCGCAATGCTTCTGCTGGAGGCTGCAAATGACTCGAAATAATTCAGCCGGTACACCAGATAGGCGAGGAACATCCCGCCAAAGAACATGATTTCCGTGCCCAGGAAAAGCCACATCCCCAGCGATGCGGAGTTCCTCTGCTGCTCCTCGTCGGCAAAGTGGTGCAGCAACTCAGGACCATGTTGGGTGGCGGCGTGGCTATCAGTCACCAAAAGCCTCCTCAGGCACGGGCGCAGGAATGTTTTCGTAGTCGTACGCTTCCCAGGTCACCTGCGGCGTTTCGTCAAAATTGAATGTGGTCGGCGGAGACTGTGTCATCCATTCCAGCCCGGAAGCGCCCCACGGATTCGCTGGTGCCGGTTTGCCGTAGCGCATCGACCACAGGAAATAAACCATGGGCAGCAGGTATCCGACGGCAAGGATTGTCGCGCCTGCAGTCGAAAGTACGTTCAAAACCTGGAATTCGGGAGAGTGTGAGTAATCCCAATACCGCCGCGGCATACCCATGTAGCCGAGCACAAACTGCGGGAAAAAGGTGAGATTGAATCCCACAAACACAATCAACGCTGCCAGCCGGCCCCAACTGTCGGGATACATGCGTCCAGAAATTTTGGGCCACCAGAAATGCATCCCCGCCATGTAACCCATAACCGCACCACCGACCATGACGTAGTGAAAGTGTGCGACTACGAAATAGGTGTCGGTCACGTGAACGTCGAGCCCCAACGCCGCTAGAAACAAACCAGTCAGTCCGCCGATGGTGAACAATCCGACGAAACCAAGCGCATAGAGCATCGGAGTATCAAAGGAAATCGAGCCTTTGAACATGGTCGCAGTCCAGTTGAAGACCTTGATCGCCGATGGCACCGCGACGAGATAACTAAGGATGGAAAACACCAACGCCGCATACATCGACATGCCGGCCACAAACATGTGGTGCGCCCAAACCAAGAATCCGAACACCGCAATCGCAATACTCGACATCGCCACAAAGGTGTAACCGAAGATGCGCTTGCGGGTGAAGCAAGCCATCACTTCGCTGACCACACCCATCGACGGCAGAATCATGATGTAAACCGCCGGGTGGGAGTAGAACCAGAACAAGTGCTGGAACAGAAGTGGGTCTCCGCCAAGCCGTGGATCGAAGATTCCCAGATGCAAGGTTCGCTCAAGGACCACTAGCACGAGTGTGACGGCGATGACCGGCGTCCCCAGCAGCATGACGATGCTCGTAGCGTAGTGCGCCCAGATAAACAGCGGCAGGCGCGACCAGGTCATGCCGGGTGCGCGCATGCGGTGAACGGTCACAACAAAATTCAATCCGGTAAGGATGGAGGAGAACCCGTTGATAAAGATTCCCAGTCCGGCAGTGACCACATGCGTGTTGCTGAACGATGTGCTCAAAGGCGTGTAGAAAGTCCAGCCCGTATCCACGCCGCCGCTAAGAATTGCGTACAGCATCAACGCGCCGCCGGCGATGTACAGATACCAGCTCAGCAGGTTGATGCGCGGGAACGCGAGGTCCTTGGCCCCAATCATGATCGGGACCAAAAAGTTTCCCAGCACCGCAGGAATGGATGGAATCAGGAAGAAAAAAACCATCACCTGGCCGTGCATCGTGAACAGCTTGTTGTAAGTATCAGCCTGGACCAGGTCCCCGGCAGGGGTCAGCAGCTCCAACCGGATCAACAGCGCGAAGAACCCGCCAATAAAGAAAAACAGCGTGATCGAAATCAAATACAGCAGGGCGATGCGCTTGTGGTCTACGGTCAACAGCCACGAGCGTATGCCGTACTCTTTATTGAGATAGTCTTCGCGTTCTGGAGCGATCGCCGCTGTTGCCATAACTATTGCACCTGACCTTCACCAAGCTTCGCACCTGCTGGAACTCCGCTGGGCGTCCCCGCCGTCCCGCTTGGCGGAGGATTCAATGACTTCACGTAAGCAATCAGAGAGTTCAGCTGTTCCTCGGTCACCAGTCCCTGAAATACCGGCATCACCGGCTGGAATCCGCTGACAATTTTTACCCCGGGAACAAGAATCGATTCGCGAATGTAATTCTCATCCGCGGTCAGTGTGCGCCCATCAACCAGCGTAACTTTGCTCCCGTATAACCCGGCAAGATTTGGTCCACGTCCCTGTCCATCGGTGCGATGGCAGGTCGCGCATCCCAGCTGCTGGAACATCGTCTCCCCGGTCTGGGCCAAAGACTGTGTCACCCCGCCGCCGCTCAGCCATGCCTGATACTCCGCCGGCTCCATCACGACGACTTGTCCAATCATCCCCGAGTGCTGCGTTCCGCAATACTCGGCGCAGAACAGGTGATACGTGCCGGCTTTGGTCGCATGAAACCAGGTGGTCGTATACCGTCCCGGCAAAACGTCCTGTTTGATGCGGAACGCCGGCACGTAAAAGCTATGGATCACATCCTGCGACGTCATGATCAGCTTGATGTCCTTGCCGACCGGAATATGCAGCTGGTTGATCTCGCGCTGCCCTTCCTCATGCTGCAGCTTCCACATCCACTGTTTCGCCACAACGTAAACCGTGCCGGCACCATCTGGAGGCGTGCGCTGCTTGAAGAAGATGATCGCGCTCCAGAAGAAAATCACCATGAACACGCCCATGGGCACGATGCTCCAGGTGATCTCCAGCTTGTGCGAGCCTTCAATCTGCTCCGCCTGCACGCCTGGACGGCGACGGTAGCGTATGGCGAAAATCAAGATCATGGTGAAGATCGCCGCCGTCATGAACAGCGACAGCAACACCAGAAACACGTAGAGCGCGTCCACCTGACCTGCGATGGTGGAGGCGCGCTGCGGCCACAATGGGAAACTTTCAAACATAGCGTCTAGAGTTCGCGTCCTTGTTCTGGTTCATCGGACCAATCCGTACCAGCACCACCAGCATCAGCCCAAGGCCAATCACTGTCACAAGACCAGAGAGCTTCAGCACCCGCGCCACAATCGCGCCATACTTTCCGGTCGCGGGATCGTAGTGGTAGCAGTAGAGCAACACCTGATCCACCAGATTGCCAATCTTTTCGTTCGAGGCCTGCACGATGCCAAGCCGCAAATCCTTGGGAGCAAAATCTACGCCGTAGAAATACTGCGCCAGTTTCCCCTGCGGCGTAACCATCATGATCGCAGTTGCGTGCGCGAACTGCATGGTCTGCTGGTTGTATTGATAGCCGAAGCCAGCGGCCTTGGTCAGCGCGGTAATCGACTCCTGCGATCCAGTCAAAAAATGCCACCCAGCTGCGCGCTCCGGATGCCCGTAGCGCTGCAGATATTCCGCTTTCTTTTCCGTAGCCGTCTCCGGCGTATCATGCGGATCGATGCTGACGGTCACCACGTCAAATTCATTTCCCAGCTCAAACTTCAGACCCTTGAGCGAAGTCGTCAGCCCTTTCAAGAGCTCTCCACACAACATCGGGCAGGTGTAGTAGGCAAAATTCAAAATGACTGGTTTCTTGCCGAAATACTCCTTCAGCTGAACGCTTTTCCCGGTTTCATCGCGGAAGGTGAGATCGAGAGGTAACTGCGCGTCCAGTTTCTGTGTGATTCCAACCTGTTCAAGCCCCGGAGGACGCATATTCGCCGGAGGCGCCATCATCCCCTTGGTCATGCCCTGACCCAATGCCGCCGTTGCGAGCAAGATCATGCTCAACATGCCAGCACTGAAGCGAACGAATTGGATTGGCGATTTCACTTTTTCTTGTTCGGCTTGGCCGCGTTGTCAGCTTTTGCCGCAGCCTGCTGTGCCGTATTCACAAGCGAAGGCGGCGTCACACCAGCCTTCACCTGCGTCGGCAAACCACGCTCCACAATCAACTGCATCGCCCGTTCAATCGGGATGTGCACCGTGCCAGCGGTCTGGTCCACCCAGCCGTAGGTATAAAGCCTTTGTTCTTCTCCATCGCGGAACTCGCGCAGTTGATGAATCTCATCGTCCTCCAGCCGCGGATCGGGGAAGGCTGCCTTGATCCCTTCCTTTGACTTTTCCCTGCCTGCTTGTTCCGGAACCGGCACAGTTTTCATCGCCAGCGGATGCTGCGGCGGCTGATGGCTGCGGTTATAAGCTTCAAGCACATGAAGCATTACCTTCAGGAAGCCAAACACCAACACGCCCATCACCAGCAGGCCAATCAGAAAGGTGAAAACACTGCGCGCGCCCAGGTCCTCGCGCTCGTATTCTGCGCTCTGGCGATGTCCCTGCTTCATGGGATCACTCATGCTCGGGCTCCAGCACTTCCTTGGCAAACGGATCGTAGGCGGGCACCAGCGGCATCGCCCTCAGGTTGTTGCAGAACGCCCACAACCAGAACCCGCCCATGGCAATTGGCACAACAATCTCGGCCGGTGTCACCCGGAAGGTAGCGGAAAAGTTCGGCTCGATGATCCAGAACAGGTCCACCCAGCGCATCAGCAGCATCCACACCGCAAGCCAAACCAGTCGCGTGATGTCGCGCTTGAACGGGCGAGAAAGCAACAGCACGAAAGGCACGACGAAGTGAAACAACACCAGCACGAGCCCCACCCCGCCCCATCCGCCATTCAGCCGCCGGATGTACCAGGTGATCTCTTCCGGCAAGTTACCCGCCCACATGATGAGCCATTGCGAGAAGCTGAAATACGCCCACACCATGATGAAAGCCAGCATGAATTTGCCATGATCGTGCACCTGCTCAGGCTTCAGCAGTTCCGACATGGGGCGGTATTTGAAAAGGATTCTTTCCACCACAATCGCAAAGCACAGCGCCGACAAAACCTGCCCGATCAGGATCAGCAGGCCGTAGATGGTTGAAATCCAGGTGGGATCAAGCGACATGATCCAGTCGATTGCCGCAAAGGAAATCGTGAACCCGTAAAGCAAGATCCCCGGCCCGCTCACTGCCTTGAAGCGCAGCGTGTGATCAGGGGCTTGCGGGCTGTCCTGCTCGCGCGACCACTTGGTCAGGAAAAACGAAATCAGATTCCAGACTAGGAAATAAATTGCCGAACGCGCGATGAATCCCGGCGAGTTCAGATACTTTCCAGCAATCCAACGCAAGTGATCATTGGCTTGAATCTTTGCCGGGTCGAGCCAGGGATAAAGACTGTGGTGCCCAAGAAAAACTTCCACCCAGATAGGAATGAACAGTACCGTGACCACCCAGATGTTGCGCATGGCTGCGCCCAGAATGCGGCGGATCACCATGCCCCATGCGCCCTTGGTCAAGTGGCGCAACATGAGAATCGCCATGGACCCGAGCGTCACACCCAGCCACATCATGAGACCCATCAAGTAGGCCCGGATGAAGTCCTGCCAACTCCAATACGCAGTCGCGGCCGAGATCGCGGCAAACAGCAGCCCGATAACGAGCGACCGCTGTCCGATCGTCCGAACCACCGGAGGCGCAGACAAATCCATATTGTGGGCCGTCATCGTGCTCATGGTTGGTGTTCCGCCGTTTTTGGTTCTTCCCCGGCTTTTGTATCCAACACCGGCAAACTCGCACCTGATCCGGTCTCTTTAAAACGCGGCGCTTCTGAGGGAACTTTTTGTCCCACTGCGACATCGGCCCGGGTCGCATTCTGACTCAACTGCAAGGCGCGGATGTAAGCAACAATCCGCCAGCGATCGTCTGCTGGGATTTGCGATGCGTAATCCGGCATGGTACCGAAGCCGTTAGTCATCACATCGAAGAAATATCCGAGCGGCGCCTTCTGCAGACGCTCGATGTGATACGAGGCCGGCTGCTTGAACCCACGCTGCACGATCATCCCGTTGCCATCGCCCACGCGAGAGTGGCACGGCGCGCAGTAAATGTTGAAACGTTGGCGCCCACGCTGCAAATCTTTCTGAGTCACCTGAAACGGCATGAAATCGCCGGGATTTGCGCCGATCTTGCCGGTATAGAAATAAGTGTCGTCATGTAGCTGTCCACGCGCGACGGTATCTTCCACAGGAGGGCGCTCAGAACGCATGTCGGCATAGAAATCACTCTTCGCCAGCGGCTTAAACCGCGGCTGATCATGCATGTCCTGCCGGCAGGCAGACAACAGTAGCAGCGATCCCGCAGCCAACATCAATATTTTCGGCGAGGCGCGCATTAATCCGGTACCTCGGTGAGCGTCTTCGGCCCCAAACTTTCCAAAAATTCCCGCGTCTTCACATCGTCATATTTCTTGTCGGAAGAAAATACGATCAAGAAAAACCGGTCCTTGCTGGCCATGGCAAAGCGCGACACATTAAACACGGGGTGATAGGGCATCGGCAGCCCATTCAACGCCAGCATGCCAAATACGGCCGAGATGCCGCCAAACAGAATCGTCATCTCAAACGTGACCACGATAAACGAAGGCCAAGAGTGAAACGGCTTGCCGCCGATGTTCAGCGGGTAAGCCATGGTGTTGATCCAGTACTGCATCAGATAGCCAGTGGCGCCGCCGATAATGGCGCCAATCAAAGTGACCAGCGGCACCAGATCATGATGAAACCCAATCGCCTCGGCCAGCCCTTCAATCGGCAACGGACTGTAAGCGTCAATTTTTACGTAGCCAGCCGCGTGCGTCGCCTCCGCCGCTTTCACCAGCGCGGTGGGCGAATCGAACTCCGCCAGCAATCCGTAAGTGGGAGTCCGCTTCACTCCTTGACCTCCGCTTCAGGCAGCAAAGTGCGCATTTCGAAGATGGAGATCATGGGCAGCACGCGCACAAACAGGAAGATCGCCGCCAGGAACATGCCGATAGTCCCGATGTAAGTCATCCAGTCCCACTTGGTCGGGTAGTACATACCCCACGAGGAGGTGAGGAAGTCGCGGTGCAGCGACATCACCACGATCACAAACCGCTCCAGCCACATGCCGACCAGCACCACTGCCGAAATGATGAACAGCCAGAAGGGGTTGGTGCGCAGCTTCTTGATCCACAAGACCTGCGGAACAAAAATGTTGCAGATCCACAGCAGCCAGTACAGCACGTGATAGGGCCCATGCAGCCGGTTCCAGAGGGTAAACTCCTCGTAGCGGTTGCCGCTGTACCAGCCCATGAACGCTTCCACGATGTATCCGTAGCCCACGATCAACCCGGTCGCCAGCATGACTTTCGCGGAGTTATCGAGGTGGGTCTCGGTGATGAAGCCTTCCAGCCCATAAATCTTGCGGATGGGGATGCAAAGCATCACGACCATCGCGAAACCGGAGTAAATTGCGCCGGCGACAAAGTAGGGCGGGAAAATCGTAGTGTGCCATCCGGGAACGATGCCGATGGCGAAGTCAAAGCTGACGACGGTGTGAACCGAAAGGACCAGCGGTGTAGCCAGTCCGGCGAGAAGCAAATAAGCCGTCTCATACCGGTGCCAGTGGCGTGCCGAACCGCGCCAGCCCAGAGCCAGCATCCCGTAAATAATTTTCAGCGGACGCTTCTCTGAGCGATCGCGCAAGGTCGCTAAATCCGGAATCAATCCCACAAACCAGAACAACGCGGAAATGGTCGCGTAAGTCGAGACCGCAAACACGTCCCAGATCAGCGGGCTGCGGAACTGCGGCCAGTACGACATCGTGTTCGGATAGGGGAACATCCAGTACGCAAGCCACGGGCGCCCCACGTGGATTGCCGGAAAAACTCCCGCGCAAGCCACGGCGAATAACGTCATCGCTTCAGCAAAGCGGTTGATCGAGTTGCGCCAGGACTGCCGCAACAACATCAGAATGGCGGAGATCAAAGTGCCTGCATGGCCGATACCGATCCACCACACAAAGTTGACGATCTCAAATCCCCAACCGATCGGAGTAGTGTCGCCCCAGATTCCAATACCTTTGAGGACCAGATAACCGATGGCAAACAGCATCATCTGCATCAGCAGGAAGGCGACGCCAAAGCCCATGAACCATCCGTTTGAAGCCGGACGCGTGAGGACGATCGAACTGATCTTGTCCGTAACCGAGCCAAAGGAATACCCCGGTGCAATGACCGGAGCCCGCAGCGGCTTCTGTTCTGTTTGCTCACTCATGGGTTAACTGTGCTTCTCTTCGATTTCCGAATTCGGATTGCGAATCTCCGCCAAATAAGTCGTTCGCGGACGCGTATTCAAATCCGCCAGCAGGCTGTAATTGCGCGCCTGCGCTTTCAACTTCGAAACCCGGCTATTAGGATCATTAATGTTTCCAAACACGATTGCATCCGCGGGACAGGACTGCTGGCAGGCGCTCTGCACCTCACCGTCTGCAATCTTGCGGTCTTCCCGCTCGGCCGTGATCCGACCCTCATTGATGCGCTGCACACAGTAGGTACACTTCTCCATCACACCGCGGCTGCGGACCGACACATCCGGATTGCGCATCATCTTGAGCTGCGGGGTCTCCCAATCCTGGAACAACAGGAAATTAAACCGCCGCACCTTGTAAGGACAGTTGTTCGAACAATAGCGCGTCCCGATGCAGCGGTTGTAGACCATGTCGTTCAGTCCTTCGGTTGAGTGCGCGGTAGCGCCCACCGGACAAACCACTTCACAAGGAGCGTTCTCGCACTGCTGGCAGGGAACCGGCTGGAAGTATGCCGCAGGATTGGCGCGGTCTCCCTGATAGTAGGCATCCACGCGAATCCAGTGCATGTGCCGGCCAAGACTCACCTGCTCTTTGCCAACCACAGCAATATTGTTTTCCGACTGGCAGGCGACGATGCAGTTATTACAACCCACGCAGCCATTCAGATCAATCGCCATACCCCACGCGTAATCCTGCTTGTCATACGGATAAGGCTGATAGAGGGTGAGTTCTTTCGGCGGCTCTTCTTCTTTGGCGAAAAGCGGCTCTTTGCGATACTCCTCGAGCGTCGCGGTTCGCACCAGCGGCCGCGTACCCGAGCCTGTATCCATGGTCTGATAACCCTGGGTCGAGGCCAGCTTGTAAGTCGCGCCAGTAGCAGAAATGGTCACACCGGTAGCTGTCCACGGAGTCGCACTGTAGCGCAGCGCATAAGCATCAAATCCCACGCCAGTTCCGACGCGTCCAGCACGGCGTCGTCCGTAACCCAGAAATACCGTCAGCGAATTGTCCGGATGTCCCGCCTGGATCCAGATCGCGCCCTGAACCTTTTTGCCGTTGAGTGAAATCTCAACTACATCTTCTACCTTGAGATTTTTTTCCTGCGCAGTCTTGGGACTGATGAGGACGGCGTTGTCCCAAGTGAGCTTATTCATTGGCTTGGGCAATTCCTGGAGCCAGCCGTTGTTGGAGAAGCGCCCGTCATGGATGGAAGGATCGCGACGGAAGTTCAGTTCGAGATCACCGCTCGCCGCGGCCGCAGATGGAGCAGTCACAGACTTGGCAGATACCTGCTTGGGAGCAAAAGTCGTTCCTTCAATCCATCCATCATGCAGCGATTTCCGCCAGAACTTGTCGAAGTCCGCAGTGTGCTGCTTTTGCCAGTAACCTTTCACTATGTCGTGACCACTTGTGCCGGACTGACCAGAGAGCAACGCCAGAATTTCATGTGCACTCTTGCCGTCGTAAAGCGGAGCAATCAGCGGCTGAACAATGCTCACCGTGCCGTCATAAGCGCGGCTGTCACTCCACCCTTCCAGATAGTGCGCATCATTGACGTGCCACTGGCAAAGCTCAGCAGTCTCATCCTGATAGAGCCCGTGATGAATGCGAACCGGAATATTGGTGCTTTTCAGGGCATCTGCAAAACCTACATCAGCCGGCGCATCATAAGCAGGATTGCCACCAAGAATGATCAGCATGTCCACCTTACCGGAGCGCATGTCACCGATCAGTTCCTTGATTGAATCGAAGTGGTTGACCGAATTGGCATCCACGGGGTCGGTATAGAACACAGTCTTGCCAACATTACCCAATGATTCATTTACGGCATGCGCAAGGGCATGCACGATTGGAGGCTGATGCTCACCGGGAACAACCAAGCTCGCACCGGAACGAGAACGCAGATCATGGATAGCGCCTGCGACGAAAGGCTCAAGATCTCGGACTGCACCTGCTGCGGTTTTAATTCCAAATGCCGAACCGAGCATCTGCGCCAAGACCACTACCATGCTCGACGGCACCGGAATCCGATGGTCCGCCTTCGCCCCGGTCGCGCTCATCCCGCTCTCCACCACATACAACCGGCTCATCTCGCCAGCCTCCGGATTGCGCCGTTTTGCGAAGTCACGAATATATTTCGTGGAACCCGGGAACCCTGCCGACAAGAAGTCGGCGTCGAGCGAAACAATCACATCGGCCTTCGAGAAGTCATAGCGAGTCTCAACCGGCTGCCCAAACGCCAGCTTCGCACCTTCAAACACATTGTCGCGATTCACCGGCTCATACACATGCCACTTGGCCTCGGGGAACATGGCGAGAAAATTCTTTTTCTGATCAGCCAAAGTCGGCGAGGAGAAGGTGCGGGAAAGAATGCGAATGCCACCGCCCCGCAAACCCTTCTGCACATTCAACGGACCAGTCAGAGCATTCACAAAATCGCCCCAGGTCCGCACATCGCCCAAGTAGGTGATGGTCTGCGAACGATCCGGGTCATACATCTCCAGGATTGAGGCCTGGGCAAAAATATCGGTCCCGCCTAAGCTGGCCGGGTGCTTGTCATTCCCTTCAATCTTGGTAGGACGATAAAGATGACTCTCCACTAACAGCGGACTGGCATATCCACCCAGCGTAAACGCGGTGGCATAAAATAAAGGGCGCCCGGGAACAATTTCTTCCGGCTGCTTGACGTAAGGAACAATCGGCTCAACCGGCTGCTTGGTGCAGGCCGTCATGCCGGCAAGCGCCATGGAAGCGCCCATCAACTGCAAAAATCCGCGCCGCGAAACTCCGCTGAGCCACTCCGAAGCACCTTTGGGAAACTCCCGGTGCATCATCTCGCGAAATTCTTCGCTGCCTGCAAGCTCCTCAAGCGACCGCCAGAACTCCGGCCCCTTGGTCTCAGCAATCTGGGCGCGCACGGTCTCGAAATCAAGCTTGCCCTTTTTGCCAGGACAAACGTCCTCCTGATGCTGATGCGCTTTGCCGTTTTGTTCTTCCATCTTCATGACTATCGGTGACAAGTCGAGCAACTGGTAATGTCCTGCTTACTCCGCAGGTGATATTTGTCTTTCAAAGCCGTTCCCAGCGAAAGCTGGTCCATATATTTCTTCCCGTCGAACTCCACCGGACTCTCCGCCGTCGGCTGCTCATATCGCATATTGAACACCTGGTCTCGAGGCCGCAAATTCTTCTCCGGCGCGCGATGGCAGTCCAGGCACCACTCCATCTCCAGCGACGCGTAGTTGTACATCAAAGGCATGCGGTCCACAGGCCCGTGACAGGTGTTGCAACCCACACCTTTATTTATGTGAATGCTGTGATTGAAATAAACGAAGTCAGGCAGGTCATTGACGCGGTTCCAAACCAAAGACTTACCGGTCTTGAAGCTCTCCCGCACCGGCTCCAGCATCGGGGCTCCCGTCCAAATCTGGCGATGGCAGTTCATACAGGTCGCGGTAGGGGGAATGCCTGCAAAATTCGAGGTTTCCACCGAGGTATGACAGTACCGGCAATCGATCCCAAGCCCCGCCACGTGATGCTGATGGCTGAATGGGGCCGGCTGCGGCCGCGCAATCCCCGCATAGGTAACGTAGGGTGAGCGCTGAATCTCAGTGGCGGCCCAAAATAGAAACGCCACCACGAAGATCGCCCCATAAATCGTGGCCCGGGATAATGTGTTCGAACTGCGATGAAAAATCTGCATCGAGAGCTTTCAGGTGCAGCGAAACCCGTCCCCCAGGTTTCAGTTTTAGCAGTGCCACCGCTTGGTACCAAAAGCAAGCGACAAGTATTTCCGAGGAGACCTGAAAGTATATCAGCTTGCGCCGCGAAATGACGTGTTTCATGCAATTCATCCGAAAAAAATTTCCAGAAAAATAAATTTTAAAGATGGGTTTGGATAAACGCAGCCCAAAAAGTGAACTCGATTGGTCGTAGTTCCCGATTCAGGAAGAAAAAACTATTCACACAATTTGAAAAATGAATGACCGGTGAGAAAGATCTGGGACAGAAACGCCGAACGGTCATCCCGGGGAGCGAAGCGATCGCGGGACCTTGCGGTCCCCGCCACTACCGCAGATTCATCACCATCAACCTAGGCTCGGTCATTTCCTCAATCGCATAACGTAAACCTTCGCGACCCAGGCCGGAATCCTTCACCCCGCCGTACGGCATGTGATCAATCCGGAACGAAGGCACATCTCCCGCGACGACAGCGCCCACTTCCAACTCCTCATAAGCCTGAAACAGCAGCTTCGCATCCCGAGTAAACACGCCCGCCTGCAACCCATACGGAGAGCTGTTCAGCACGCGCAAAGCTTCATCGAAACTATCGTAGGGCTCAACCGTGACCACCGGCGCAAAAATCTCCTGACAATTCACCTTCATCTCCGGACGAGTCCCGGTAAGCACGGTCGGCTCCAGCATCGAACCGGTGCGTTTTCCACCAACCAGCAACCGCGCGCCACCGCGCACAGCTTCTTGCACCCAGTCGTAAGCGCGGATGGCATCGCTCTCTCGAATCATTGGCCCGAGATCGACAGAATCATCCAGCGGATCACCCATTTTTAATTTGCTAACAGCGTTCAGCAGTAGCTGGGTAAATTTGCCGCATACAGACCTTTCCACAATGATCCGCTGCACGGAAATACAAGTTTGCCCCGCATAGGAAAATCCTCCAGAAGCACAACGCTCCGCCGCGAATTCCAGATCAGCATCGCTATGCACGATGACGCCGGCATTTCCACCAAGCTCCAAAACAACTTTTTTCTTCCCCGCGTTGGCCTTGATCTGCCACCCAACCGCCGAACTACCAGTAAAACTAATCAGCTTGATGCGCTCATGAGAAACAAGAACACCCGCATCGGCGTTGGATAAAGGCACCACATTCAGCCCGCCATCGGGCCACCCCGCCTGCTGCACTGCTTCCGCGAGCAATAAAGAGGTCAACGGAGTTTGCGGCGCCGGCTTCAACACCAGTGGACATCCCGCGGCAATCGCCGGAGCCACTTTGTGCGCCACCAGATTCAGCGGAAAATTAAATGGAGTAATCCCAGCAATCGGCCCCAACGGGAAGCGCTTCACAATTCCCCAGCGTCCAGCCGTAAACTGCTGCCAGTCGAGCGGCAAATACTCGCCGTAAATGCGAGTGCTCTCTTCCGCCGCCACGTTGAAGGTAAAAATTCCGCGTTCCACTTCGGTACGCGAAACTTTCAAAGGCTTGCCCGACTCAAGCGCCATGGTCCGGGCAAACTCTTCCTTGCGCGCGGTAATCATAGCCGCCACCTGCCGCAACACCCGCTGCCGCTCGAACGCCGGCAATCGCCGAGTCGTACCAAACGCCTTCACTGCCGCAGCGATAGCCGCCTCAGCGTGCTCCCGCCGCCCTTGAAATACTTCGCCGACGATAGACTGGTCATACGGAGAACGGATTTCAACCAAGTCTCCGGCCTCAATCCATTTTCCATCGAGAAAAAATCCTTTGGTAGTCACAGGAGAAGCAGTCATCAGAGCCATGGCGTTAGAACCTCCGCCGGAAGGAACGTTCTATTATAAAACTGTTCTATAAAGGAAGAGGCCTGTGATTTTCTCTGCGGACTCTGCGAAAATCTCAGCACCCTTCTGAGGGTTAAGATTTAAGAACGTGCCAACCATCCGAGAACTCGGCGAGTTGCTGCGGAGAAAATCCCTCTCTCCGGTCGAACTGGTAGACCAGCACCTCGAACGCATAGAAAAACTAAACCCAAAACTAAACGCCTTTATCACGGTCACGGCCGACGTCGCCCGAGCCCAGGCCCGCCAAGCCGAACAAGAAATCCGCGAAGGAGACTGGCGAGGCCCGCTGCACGGCGTCCCTATCGGACTCAAAGACATCATCGACACTGCCGGCACGCGCACCACAGCCGCCAGCGCTTTATTTAAAGATCGAGTCCCCACTGAAGACGCCGAGGTCGTGAGCCGCCTGAAAAAAGCCGGGGCCGTCCTCATCGGCAAACAAAACCTGCACGAGTTCGCCTACGGCGGCAGCAACCTCATCAGTTATTACGGAGAAACCCACAACCCGTGGAACCTCGAGCACATCACCGGAGGCTCCTCAGGAGGATCAGCCGCAGCAGTCGGAGCAGGCCTGGGCTACGGTGCCATCGGCACTGACACCGCAGGTTCCATCCGCGAGCCAGCGTCTCCCTGCGGAGTAGTGGGACTCAAACCAACCTACGGAAGAGTAAGTGCGTATGGAGTCATTCCGCTGGCGCCGTCGTTCGACCACATCGGTCCGATTGCGCGAACCGTTTCCGATGCAGCAGTCATTCTGCGAGCCATTGCCGGATATGATTCGAAAGATAAAGTCAGCGTCGACCATCCAGTAGATGATTATGTAGGCGCATTAAATCAGAAGTTGGAACCGCTGACCATCGGCATCCCGCGCAAATTTTTCTTTGCCGACCTGCATCCCGAAGTTGCGTCGGCGATCGAGCACGCCATCAAAGTCCTTGCCGGCTTTTCCAGAGAAGTCCGCGACCTGGAATTTGAAGTCCCCACGCAACGAACGCTACAAGGCGCCGAGTCCTACACCTACCACGCAGAAAATATAAAACGCAGCCCGGATCTCTACCAACCCGAAACCCTGCGCCGCATAAAAAATGGAGGTAGTGTAGAACCTGCTGAAGTAGAGCGGCGACTGAAACTTTTGGCAAAATTTCGCGCTGAAGTCGGGAAAATATTTGCAGAAGTAGACGTGCTGGTAACTCCGACAGTTCCAATCCCACCACCAACCATCGCCGAGCTAAAACAAAATCCAGACCAACTGCGGGAACGCGAATTGATCCTGCTGCGCAACACGCGTCCTTTTAATGTGTGGGGATTGCCCGCCATCTCAGTTCCCTGCGGCTTCACTGAATCGGGCTTGCCAATCGGCTTGCAGATCGCGGGGCCACACTGGCAAGAAACAAAAGTTCTGCAATTGGCCCAAGCCTATGAAAAAGCTACGGTGTGGCATAAGCGTCAGCCATCGACAAGTCAGAACTAACTCCAGAACTAGGGCAAAACTCAGCCAAACCTGGACAAGCCCTGCAACAATCCCGCAGCCTCACTAAGAGCTGCCAAGTCATCGTCCGCAATCCCTAAATACCCCTTGGCTAACTCATGCGAATTGAACCCCACTCGGCCGAAAATAAGTTGCAGATGATCTAATTCCCCGCCAGCGCCTTATCCATAAACCCACCAGTATCGGCCCGCATCTTCTTTAACCCCTCCACCGGCAAATACACCATATGCCCGGCATCATAAGTGGCAAACGAAAAGTTGTTTCGGATCTGCGGCCCAACATCCAAATGATCCATGGTGTAATTCGCCGCGAAATAGGGAGTTGCCAGATCGTAATACCCCTCCAGCACCTGCACTTTCAAATAAGGGTCCTTCACGAGCGCCTGCCGCAAAGCAGTAGCGGTGTCGGGATACCCCTGCGCCGCCGATCCCCACTCCCAATTCTTCTCAAAATTTTCGTCATCGGGGAAAACGTGATAAGGCATATCGGTCTTGTACCCCAACTCAGTCCGCACATAGCTATTAAAGACCGAGTTATACGGAGGAATAATCGCCGGCTCGGTAGGATCAAAAAACTGCGTATCCAATAACCCCTCCGGATCAATCCCAGTAAAACGTCCGTCCAATCGGCCCACACGCAGTTTCTGATCAATCAACAAATAATGGGTGAACTTCGTCACATCGACGCGCAGATTGGCCTGATCAATTACTTCCTTACTTAAGCCGGTAAAACGCGCCATATCCCCCACAACTTTCGCACGTTCATCAGCAGTAAGCGCATCGCCTTTCGCCAGCGCCTGAGCGTACTCAGTCGAAGCCCACTGCTCTGACGTCTGCCGCGCCTTGTTCATATCGCCAGCCAAATCGGCCGGCAGCTTGTGGTGATACCCGGCGATCATGGTGAACGAAGGAATCAGCAAGATATAAGGTTCATCGTTGCTCTTACTGTTTTCAAGGGTCTGAAAGGTCAGCGCCATAGAAAGCAGAGTGATCCCGTTGAAAGCCACGCCCCGATCCGCCAAATATCCGGCGATACCCGCCGCGCGAGTCGTCCCATAGCTCTCGCCAAACAAAAACAGCGGAGAACTCCAGCGTTCGTAGCGAGTCAGATACAAACGAATAAATTCCCCAAAGGCCTTGATGTCGCCTTGAACACCCATATACTTCTTGGCCATGTCATTGTTCGCCGCGCGGCTGAACCCGGTGTTCATGGCATCGATAAATACCAAATCACTCTTGTCGAGCAACGTATAAGCATTGTCCTCAACGTGATACGGCGCAGGAGGCATAAATCCTTCCGGCTTCAGCGCCACATGCCGAGGTCCGAGCGCTCCCATGTGCAGCCAGATCGTCGCCGATCCCGGTCCGCCATTGAACGCAAACGTCAGCGGACGCTTGGTCGCATCCGTGCCGTCGAGGGTGTAGGCCACAAAAAACATTTCTGCTTCCACTTTGCCATCGCCGCGCTTCAAAGGCAGCCGCCCAGTGGTAGCGGTATACTTCAACACCGAACCATTCACCGTAATCTGATGATGGGTCGCTACCGGAGCTACTTCGCTGACGTCGTAGTGCTCTTCCTTATCTTTGTCGTCGTCTTTCTCTTTTGAAGGCTCATTCTTCTGCTCGGGGGCGGCTGCAGTTTCAGTCGGCTTCTGCGCCGCAGGCTGCTTCTGTTCTTTTTTCGACTTTTGCTCTTTGTCGGATTTTTTTTGTGAGTCGGAATTTTGCTGGGCAAAAACAGGCAGCAGGCAGAAAAACAATCCTAAAGTGGCGGCCAGAAGACGCTTCATGGTTCCTCGCTGTGGTTTAATGGGCTAAACCGATTCGAAACAACATAACATTAGACGGAGGACCCATGAAAAAGCTCTCGGTGGTTTGTCTAATTTTTGCGCTCCTGTTGCCGGCGTTCGCCGACAATGAAAAAGAAGAAGACCGCGTCAAGGAATCCGGCGAAGTTCTCAAAGAAATTCTCAATATCCCCGACAATATCCCGCAAGATCTGCTCGACAAAGCCGAGTGCATCGTGGTGCTTCCATCGGTCAAAAAAGGAGCCTTTGGAGTTGGCGGAAGCTATGGGCGCGGTGTCATGATCTGCCGCAGCGGTCTGCACTACACCGGCCCGTGGGGGCAGCCAGCGCTCTATGCCTTAGAAGGCTTAAGCATCGGGTTCCAACTGGGAGGCCAGGCCACTGACTTCGTGCTGTTAGTGATGAATCCGAAGGGCGCGAAATCCCTACTTAGCAGCAAAGTCAAACTGGGAGCCGACGCCTCAGCCGCAGCCGGACCAAAAGGCCGTACGGCCGAAGGCGCGACCGACATCGTCATGTCGGCAGAGATTCTTTCCTACTCCCGCAATAAAGGCCTGTTCGCTGGAGTTTCTTTGGAAGGATCAACGCTCCGCTCCGACGGCAGCGCCAACGAAAAACTTTACGGAACCAAAGTAAGCGCCAAAGACATCATTCGTGGCGGCAAGGTCAAGGCTCCTCCGAGCGCTGCGCAACTGATCGGCTTGCTCAACCAAAAAACTCCTAAGAATAAATCCGACCCAAAATCACTTCAGTAAGCATGCAGGAAGGCCATGTTGAGGCGGGGCTTGCCCCGCCTATCCAAAATTATGAGCACAACCAATTCCACACGCTGCCACTGGGCACAAAACGCATTAGCGGTTGACTATCACGACAAAGAGTGGGGCACACCAGTCCACGACGACCGCACGCTGTTCGAATTCCTGGTCCTCGAAGGTGCACAGGCTGGTCTGAGCTGGGACACAATCCTGCAAAAGCGCATTAACTACCGCAAAGCCTTCAACAACTTCGATGCGAAAAAAGTAGCCAAATATGACGCCAGTAAACAAAAGACGCTGCTCAAGAATCCCGGCATCATCCGCAATCGACTAAAAATCGCTTCTGCCATAAGAAACGCGAAGGCTTTTCTCGCCGTGCAAAAAGAATTCGGATCTTTCGACAAATACATCTGGCAATTCGTTGGCGGAAAACCAAAAATAAATTCCTGGAGAGCGGGGCAACGGCTCCCAGCCAGCACGCCCGAATCAGACGCGATGAGCAAAGATTTAAAAAAGCGAGGCTTTAACTTCGTAGGCTCGACAATCTGCTACGCCTTCATGCAGGCGACAGGGATGGTGAACGATCACGCGGTCGAGTGTTTCCGCTACTCCAAGCTGGATAGATCAAAGCAACAATCCTAAACTTTCCAAGGCGTCAATCGCGGAATCCATCGCGGCACATGTGAACAAAACAACTCGTACTCTACTCCGTAAGTCCGACGCAAAGTAGGCTCCTCATAGGTGATGACGAAGATGTGAGTCGCCAGCCATACCGCGGCAACATAGTAAAACAGACGAAGGTCAGCAAAAAGCAATCCTTGCCCCACAATCACCCATACCAACCCAACATACATAGGATTTCGCACATAGCGATAAAAACCGGAAACCACCAGCTGTTGGGTAGGAAAAATCGGAGCAGGAGTTCCTAACCCCTGCCAGGCAAATCTTGCAAAAGAATCTAATACTGCGGGCGTTCCAGCTAGGATCAGCAATACACCAAGGACTTGAAAAATCCTCAACCCAAAAAACGGCGGACGAATGATCCAATGTGAAATCCACCAAGGCACCAGTCCGACCACAGTCCCCGGCGCAACCAAAAGAAACAATATCGTTCCGAGAATTGAAAGTACTCGTCGCACCAGAGTCTCAAATGCAGTTTAGCTCTATGGTTGGACGTAAAAGAAAAAAGGCCGGGCCCGAAAACCTGCCACCGGGGGACGAGGGCAGAGAGCCGAGATGGGCCCGGCAAGTGGTAGCTTTTTACGCGATCGGGACAGATATATATCTTTACAATTCGCTCTGTCCTGATTTCGGAACAAGATGCGCATAAAATTGCACTTAGGGGTGAGGAGTAGTTATGAGATACCTAGTCCGTGCAAAGTTAAAGCCCGGCCAACAGCAAGCCCTGCTGAACGCAATCGACACCCAAACCCTGGGCCATGGTTCCATCGCCGGAGACGAATACCTGCGCAACATGCAGGATGCCCGTCTTTGCCCAGACCAAACCGCCCGCTGGGTAGAAGTCTGCTACTGCCCGACACCGTTGCAAGAAGAAAAACCATACTGGCAGGAGTACTTCGATTTAACCAGGATCCAGGACGCCCATGACCGCCAGAAATGCCGCGACGAGAACGGCTCCGAACCCTGGGCCTGCGGAGACTGTGACTGCAGCAAACGCCTTGAAAACAAACTGAAATCCAGCGGACAGCCGTTCCTCAGTACCCTTCGCGGCCAAACCCCAAAGTAAGCAACGGCATCGAAGCAGGATGCCGGTTTTGCTGCAAGTCGGATGGCTGTTCATCCTGGCCATTCCTATCGCCTGCATAGCCTGGACCGTCACTCACGAAGAGTTTCTGCGCGAACCGCGTGAATATTGTCACCGCCAAAGCAAAACAGCACCGAAAAACTACCAGCGCAAATTCTTTTATCTGTTCACCTGCGAGTACTGCTTTAGCCACTACGTAGCTGCATTTTTTCTGTACATCACCGGCTACAAACTTCTCTATGAAGACTGGCGTGGATCTCTAATGGCGTTATTTGCACTGGTCTGGGTCGCGAATCAATACATGAGCATCTACAACCGCTTGCGCCTGGACATCAAACACCAAGGCATAGAGATCAAAGCGGTCGAACAAGAAGTCCAAGAGAAAAAAGCGGCGTGAAAGAAACAGGCGAGCAAGAAGCTCGCCTGAAAAATCAAACCATGTGGAGACGGGCTTGCCCGTACCTACATGCCTTTATTCAATCCATCCAGCGCAGCAATCACTTCCTCGCTGTGCTTGTTAGGATCCACGCCGGTGTAAACCTTCACGATCTTTCCGGAAGGATCGATGATGAAAGTATTCCGCGCCGCCAGTTCGGTAACGCCATAGTTCTTCAAAGAACCATAGGCGCTGGTAACCTTGTGGTCCTGATCAGCCAGCAATTTGAAGGTGAGCCCTTCCTTGGTGCAGAACTGTTTGTGCGAATCTGGACTATCCACGCTCACGCCTAGTACAACAGCATTGCGCTTGGTGTATTGATCCTGATCGCGTTGGAAGTTATGCGCCTCGATGGTGCAGCCGGTCGTCATATCCTTGGGATAGAAATACAGCACCACCCACTTCCCATGAAATTCTTTCAAGCTGACTGGATGGCCCTCCTGAGTGGGCAAAGTAAACTCGGGAGCCTGTGTCCCAACCCCCGGCGGGTCCGCCGCAAACGCATTCTTCACCGCCACGCCTCCAACTCCAATCGCCAAAACAGCAAGAACTATCCCCATCCACAGACGCATATTTCCTCCTGATACCTAAGGAGGCTACAACCAGGGATATAGGGTTGTCCAGTTATGGGGATTACAGAACGTAAATGTTGACGAGAAATTTACAAAATGCATAAGAAAAGAAAAAATGTGGAAACGGCCGCCCTCGGCCGTTCCGGCGCGCCGCGCCCAGCGCCGCATTCTTTTATTTAGCCAATGCTGTCTTAATTCTCAAATAAGTAACATCTAACTCTTCCGGCAAAATCCTTGTCTCTCCCACCACAGAAATAAAATTCGCATCCGCGATCCAGCGTGGCAACACATGCATGTGAATATGTCCGGCGATCCCCGCCCCCGCAGCCTTGCCAATATTCATTCCCAAATTAATTCCATCTGGCTTATACAATCCACGCAGCACATTCTCCACCTTCTGCGAGCAGTCCATCATCTCGTGCGCTGCGTCCTCGGGGAGCTTCTGCAGCTCATCCATATGAGCAAACGGCACCACCATCACGTGTCCGCTCGTATAAGGATAAGAATTCAAAATAATGAAACAGTGTTTGCCGCGATAAACAATTCTTGCCTTGGCATCATCGCCAAGTTTCGGCAGCTCGCAAAAAATGCAATCCGAATCCTTCCGTTCAGATACCAGAAATGCATACCGCCAGGGAGTGAACAAATAGTCCATGGCATCGCAGAGTAGCAGATGAATGCATCTTGGGGACACACCCTAAATCGTTTTTATTTTTTGTCCCCAAAAATACCTACCGGCCAACCCGCCATTCTGGTAAAACAACCTGGGACCGTCTCCCGATAAAATCATGCGTTCAAAACGATTTGCTGTCATCACGTCGTTCTTGATTTTCACCGCCGTATTCGCTGAAGCGCAAGAAACCCAATCTCCCTCTGCCAACCTTGCCCTCACTCCGCCCATGGGCTGGAACACCTGGAACAAGTTCGGCTGCAACGTGAGCGAAGAATTAATCCGTGGTGCTGCCGACTCCATGGTCAAGTCCGGCATGAAGGACGCCGGCTATCAGTACATCGTCATCGATGACTGCTGGCAGGTCGAGCGCGACAAAGACGGCAACATCGTTGCGGACGCCAAGCGTTTCCCCAACGGCATGAAAGCGGTGGGAGACTATATCCACTCGCTTGGCCTGAAATTCGGAATCTACTCCGATGCTGGCTACCAAACCTGCGCACACCGGCCGGGCAGTCTGGGACACGAATACCAAGACGCCATGAAATACGCCTCATGGGGCGTGGACTACCTAAAAGAAGACTGGTGCAACACCTCTACCCAAGACGCCAAATCTGCCTACACGCTGATGCGCAAGGCACTCGACTCCACCGGCCGTCCAATCGTGCTGAGCATCTGCGAGTGGGGAGGCCGTCAGCCGTGGCTCTGGGGTAAGCAGGTAGGTGGCAACCTGTGGCGCACGACAGGAGATATTCAAGATCGCTGGGAAGGCAAAAAAGAATGGAGCCCGGGAAACTGCTGTAGCTACGGGGTAGTTGATATCGTCGACCTGCAAGAAGGCATAGAGTCCTATGCTGGCCCCGGGCACTGGAACGATCCCGACATGCTCGAAGTCGGCAACGGCGGCATGACCGACGTCGAGTACACATCTCACTTCAGCTTATGGGCGATCCTCGCCGCACCACTGATGGCAGGCAACGACCTGCGCAACATGCGTCCGGAGATTCACGACATCCTGACCAACAAAGAAGTGATCGCGGTGAATCAGGATGCACTGGGAATTGAAGGCAAGCCGGTTCGCAAAGATGGAGACACGGAAGTATTCGCAAAGCCAATCTCCGGGGGAAATCGCGCAGTGCTTTTATTGAATCGCGGGACGGCGGAAAAACAGATCACTGTGAGTTGGGAACAGTTGGGATACCCGGAGCATTTCAGCGCGGTCGTGCGCGATCTGTGGCAGCACAAAGATTTAGGAAAGTTCAGCGGAAAGTATTCTACGTCAGTAGCACCGCATGGGGTTGTAATGTTAACGGTAAGGCCGTAAGGGAAACTGCACTCAATCCTCTGTCATCCTGAGAAAGGCAAGAGCAGGCGAAAGCCCGCGGGCTTACTCCGCTCAGGATGACAAGGGAGTTTTCTTCAACTCCTCCATCACACTCTGAATCAACTCCTTGGCATCGCCCAGGCTTTTCATGATGATCTGAATATCCATGACCGGCTTCCCCGGCCAGCGCTGGCTCTGACAATAAACTCCGTGCTGACCCACCAGTGCCATGGCATCGGTAATCGCATCCATGGTCACGGCCAGCCGCCCGCGCGGCACGCCCATCATGGCTTCGTAGTGTTCCAGTTCTTCCCGCTTTTCATCGAATACAGGCATACAAGGATTGTAGCTTTCGTCCCGGCTGGCGCATAATAGGCGGGTTTGCTATCCCGCCATCGATGAATACGTCGAACGTTCTTACGAGGAGAATCATGAAAAGACAGACTACGTTTCTCACAATTTGTGTGTTCGCCCTGAATGTGTTCGCGCTTGCCCAGCAGGACAAGAGCAAGCGCCCCAGCCCGCCCGCATCAGCCGAATGCAAACTGGCTGACGGCAAGACCATCAAGAGCGATTACTCCAGCCCGCGCATCAAAGACCCTAAAACTGGAGAGGTCCGCAAAATCTACGGCGGCCTAGTTCCCTATGGACAGGTCTGGCGGACCGGAGCAAACGAAGCCACGACCCTGGTAACCGACACCGACCTGACCATCGGCGGCAAGACCGTCCCCGCAGGCAGCTATACGGTTTTTACCGTTCCCAATGAGGACAAATGGATTTTCATCGTCAACAAAAAGACCGCCGAGTGGGGCATCCCCTACAAATACGAGAGTGATGAGTTGCTGCGCACCGATATGAAGGTCGAGAAGCTCAGCTCACCGATGGAAAACTTCACCATCACTTTCCACCCGCACGGTAATGCCTGCATGATGCACCTAGAGTGGGAAAACACGAATGCTTCGGTCGAGCTAGCGGAGAAGAAATAGGAATTTAAGCAAGATTTGTGTCAGGGTGCGTCTTTAAAGACGCCCGTAGATTTAGGCAAGTATGAAATCGCGCCAAAACTCAGCGCCAAACCCAAAGTTGCTCGGGTTTTGCGCCAAGTTTTGGCGCGATGTGATTTTGACTTTGTTTAACGATGTGCCTTAAGGCCATCCTGATACGAACCCTAGGGCTTCCAGCGCAATACAGGCTTACGCGCAGCAGTGGTCTCATCCAACCGCGAAACCCGGGTTGAATGTGGAGCACTCAACACCGTCTCCGGCTCCTCCTCAACTTCTGCCGCGATCGACTTCATTGCCTCGACAAACAAATCCAACTCTTCTTTCGACTCGCTCTCGGTAGGCTCAATCATCAAAGCTCCCGGCACAATCAACGGAAACGCCGTCGTATAAGGATGAAACCCATAATCAATCAGCCGCTTCGCCAGATCCATGGTCTTCGCGCCCTTGCGTGCTTGAATCTTGTCGCTGAAAACCACTTCGTGCATGGAAGGCGTGTCGTAGGGCAAATCGAAAACACCTTCTAACCCCTTGCGAACATAGTTCGCGTTCAACACGGCATCTTCGGTAGTCTGTCGCAGCCCATCCGGCCCATTGGCAAAGGTATATGCCAGGGCTCGAACGAACATTCCGAAGTTTCCGTAATAAGCGCGCACGCGACCAACCGACTGCGGACGGTCGTAATCGAAAGCTAAAGTCCCATCGGGCTTAGTCACCACCACCGGCTTGGGCAAAAACGGCTCCAAAATCTTCTTGATGGCCACCGGCCCAGAGCCCGGTCCGCCGCCACCATGCGGAGTAGAAAAAGTCTTGTGCAGATTGAGGTGCATCACATCCACGCCGAAATCTCCGGGGCGAACTTTGCCCACGAGCGCGTTCATGTTCGCGCCGTCCATGTAGAGCAATCCGCCCTTGGCGTGAAGGATGTCGGCAATCTTATGAATCTCCTGCTCAAACACTCCCAGAGTATTGGGATTAGTGAGCATCAGGCACGCCACATCTTCATTCATCTGTGCGGAAAGGGCTTCGACATCCACCATGCCGCGGCTGTTGGATTTGAGATTCTCGACTGCATATCCCACCATCGCAGCAGTCGCGGGGTTGGTCCCATGCGCGGAATCTGGAATCAAAACTTTTTTGCGGGCCGCACCTTTGGACTCGTGATAAGCGCGAACCATCAACAACCCCGTCAACTCACCATGCGCACCGGCAGCCGGCTGAAGTGTGATCGCATCCATGCCGGTAATTTCGTTCAGGCACTCGCTCAAAGTCTTGATGATCCGCAACGCGCCTTGCGAAATCCGCTCCGGCTGATAGGGATGTCCATTGGCCAAGCCTTCCAACCGGGAAACAACTTCATTCACGCGAGGGTTGTATTTCATCGTGCAGGAGCCTAGCGGATACATACCCAGATCAATGGCATAATTCCAGGTGGAAAGCCGCGTGAAGTGGCGGATGATTTCAATCTCGCTCACCTCCGGCATGTTGCCCAAGTCTTTGCGTTCTGATGCGCCAAGCAACTTCGCGGGATCGACATCGGGAACATCCAGCGGCGGCAACTTCCATGCCGCTTTTCCCGGAGAAGATTTCTCAAAAATCAATCCTTCATTCTGGTTGACTTGCAGCCTGGACTTGAGAGACGGATGTTTCATGGCATGACCTCCGACTCTTCCTCGAACGATTCGCCCTGATCCACGCGTATGGAATTTTCGCTCTCCGCCACTACGCCGACGGCAGTGTCAATGGCACTCCGTGTCGTCAGTTCCGTGCAGCACCATAAAGAGGCATTTCCCAGTTCAGGGTAGAACTTTTTCAGCGGTAGCCCTCCGACGATCTTGTGGCCCAACACACGGCCGTTGATCGCATAAGGATCTTCGCTGGTCTCCAGGACAAACTCGTTGAAGCGCGGAGAGCTATCAAACAAAATGCTCGCGTGCTTGCCAAACTGGCCGGCAGCGTACGCCGTCTTCGCCAGATTCTGCTTCGCCAATTCGCGCAAACCAACCTTACCGTAGATGGTCATGAAGATGTTCACCATCAAGGCCACCAGCGCCTGGTTGGTGCAGATATTCGATGTGGCTTTCTCGCGACGTATATGCTGTTCGCGGGTCGCAAGGGTCAGAACAAATCCCCGCTTGCCATTGCTGTCCACAGTTTGCCCAGTCAACCGCCCCGGCATCTGCCGCACATATTTTTCTTTGGTGGCGATCACACCGCAGTAAGGCCCGCCAAATCCAAGAGGCACCCCGAACGACTGCGCCTCCATCGCAATGATGTCGGCCTTTCGCGGAGGCTCGACAATCCCGAGCGAAACTGCTTCAGCAATCGAAACTGCCAGCATCGCGCCATTTTTATGCGCGATCTCCGCAATCGCCTCTGCATCTTCAATCGTCCCAAAGAAATTCGGAGACTGAATCAACACGCAAGCAGTATCGGGAGTAATGCTGTTCTCGAGAGCCTTCACATCAATCCGTCCGTCTTTGCCAAAGGGAACTTCAGCAATCGGCAGTCCCTGATGATGGGCATAGGTCGCCAAGACTTCGCGATACTCTGGATGCACACTCCGTGCCACCAACACCGAATGCCGTCCGGTCAACCGGACCGCCATCATCACGGCCTCGGCTGCGCCAGTGGAGCCGTCGTACATGGAAGCGTTTGCCACTTCCATACCGGTCAACTCGCAGATCATGGTCTGGAATTCAAAAATGGCTTGCAGAGTGCCTTGAGAAATCTCCGCCTGATAAGGCGTGTAGGCAGTAAGAAATTCGCCGCGGGAAATGAGCGAATCAATAATGACAGGACGATAGTGGAAGTAAGCGCCGGCTCCAAGAAACGAGGCGTAGCCATCTCCATTCTCGCGCGACCGCTCGCGGAACCAATCCACAATTTCCGACTCCGCCATCTGCCGCGGGACTTTCAGATCGCGGCCCAGCCGGTATTCGGCCGGGATTGGAGAAAACAAATCAGCAATTGAGCGCGCGCCAATAGCCTTCAGCATGGCCTCGCGGTCAGCAGGAGATTTTGGTAGATATCGCATGGGAAATTATTAGATGTACGCTGTACTCACACGATGCTAGCGGCTACTTCCCGCTCTCTTCCGCCACAAATTTCTCATAATCGGCTGCCGATAGCAGCGAATTCAACTCGCCGGGATTCTTCAGCGTGACCTTAATCATCCAGGCGCTATGCGCATCCTTATTTACATTCTCAGGAGCGGTCGCCAACTCGCCATTTACTTCTGTCACCGTTCCCGAAGTAGGAGCATACAAGTCCGAAACCGCCTTCACTGACTCAACCGTGCCAAACGTCTTGCCGGCGGTGATTTCGGTTCCAACCTTCGGCAGATCCACAAATACGATGTCGCCCAGCGACTCTTGCGCGTAGGCAGTGATGCCGATGGTCGCTTTTGCACCGTCAGCTTTGATCCACTCGTGTTCTTTTGTGTACTTGTAATCCACCGGATAAGCCATGACTCTCAGTGCTCCTCTATGGTTAAGCTTTTTTAGCTCTTCTATAAAAAGGAGTAGGCACCACCTGGGCCTCAACTCCCTGTCCGCGAATTTCCACTGCAACCTTGGATCCCACTTCCGCAAACTGCGGCGGCACATAAGCCAGCGCAATGTTCTTTCGCAAAAACGGCGCCGGGGATCCGCTGGTAACGTATCCGATCTGTTTCCCAGTTTGATCGAGAACCTTGTAGTCATCGCGAGCAATCCCGCGACCGACCATTTCCAGCCCGACCAGCGTGCGTTTTAGCCCTTCGTCTTTGGCTTTCTCCAGCGCCGCACGTCCGATGAAGTCCGGCTTCTCCATCTTGCACCAGCGGTCGACGCCCGATTCCCACACATTGATGGTATCGGAGATTTCATGTCCGTAGAGGGCAAGCCGTCCCTCAAGCCGCAAAGTGTTGCGTGACCCGAGACCGCAGGGAACGACTCCGAATTCTTTGCCTACTTCCAGCAACTCGTTCCAGACCTGCGCGCTGGTCTCCTCATCCGACGGAATGTAAATCTCAAAACCATCCTCCGCGGTATACCCCGTGCGCGCGATAGGGACATTCTCCAGATTGCGTTTGGCCGTACGTAGCAGCATAATCGTCCCCCGCGTAAACCAATAGAACTTCACCGTGGAGAGATCGACATCGGTCAGCTTCTGCAAAAGGTCTACGGCCTTAGGCCCTTGGATCGCGATCTGTGTGTAATTGTCCGAAAGGTTTTCTACTTCGCACTTGAAACCCTTAGTGTTGTCGCGGACCCAGTTGAAGTCCTTCTCTCGCGTCCCCGCATTAATCACCAGCAGATAATCGTGCTCAGCCAAACGGTGCACGATCACGTCATCCACAAACGTCCCCTGCGGATACAGCATCGCCGAATACTGCGCCTGACGGATGGCCAGCTTGGATGCGTCATTCATGCAGAGATGCTGAACCGCGGCCAATGCCTCCGGCCCGTGCAGCCGGATGTCTCCCATGTGGCTGACATCAAAGATGCCCACGCCGGTCCGCACCGCCATGTGCTCGGCAATAATTCCGCCGGCAGGAGGGTATTCGACGGGCATGTCCCAGCCGTTAAACTCCACCATTTTCGCGCCCATCTTGCGATGAACGGCGTTCAGCGCGGTCTTGGCCGGAGCAGTGGTCAGAACGGACAAAAAAACCTCGATGATTCAGCAGGGCTCGGTCTGCGGATAAGAACTTATTACCCTAACACGGGCGAATCAGGGGCATCAACCGACGTTACCAACGGCACTTTTCCTGCCGATTTTCTGGCGCTAGAGTGCGTCTATATGGCCGCACCTGGAAAAGCAAAAAACCGCTGCATGCAATGTGAAATGCCCGAAGACCGCTGCGAATGCGAAAAGTTCTGCGTCCTTTGCCAGTCGCAGATCGACATACGTGTCTGCACCGACGGCCTGATGTACTGCCCAGCCTGCCGCGAAGCCTGCGATTACAAAGTCGAATAGATTTCTGAATTCAAATTTTGCGGGAGCCCCATCCTAAATTTCGCGGTTTTGGCGAAATTTCGGATGGGGACCTTGATTTCATTTCGAAGAATTATCTGCAGAAATTCTGAATATCCGGCGGCGGCGGCGTAGGTATGACCGCAAACTCTCCCTGCCAACCCGTGCATCCACGAGCTACCACCAAGCGCGCAACACTGAGTTCCAAATCCCGAGCCTTGGTTTTCGCCTGCTCGGTCTGGTTGGAACCCAGATCTGATTCCAGCAACCCTAAGTCCGGTCCCGCTGCGGCATAACCTGCCCGGGTCGCCAGCAACAGCCAAACGTAAGCTTCAAATTTGTCAGTCGATACGCCACGTCCATCTTTCAACAGCAATCCGTACTGTTGCTGTGCCTGAGGAAGCCCCTGCATCGCTGCCTTGTGGAACGAGTCAGCTGCCTGGGCATATTGACTCTTTTCCAGCTGCACCGCACCTAAAAGATATAAACCAAAAGGATCGTTATGCGCCGCCGCCTTCTTTAATGCCGCTGCCGCGAGATCCAAGTCGCGCGGAGTTCCGACCCCGGTCAAATAAGCCCGACCCAGCATCCACTCGCCAACATTGTCATCCTGCTTGGCGGCTTTTTTGTAATACTCAATCGCTTTGCCGGCGTCTTGGGACACTCCAGCCGAGCCAGCCTCATAGATATAACCCAGCACAACCTGCGCTGGGGGATATCCCAAATCCGCGGAGCGCTGTAAATAATTTATTGCGTTCTGATCATTGTGGGTGGGCCCCACGCCTGTCAGAGCATTCATGCCACTTTCGAAAAGCCGTGGAGCATCAATGCTGTTGGCTTGGGCGACTGCCAAACCGCTCAGCATGAACACAGAAACTACATGAAAAGCACTTCGGAACATAGACTTCCCCCCGGAGGCACACTCCATGTTCAACCAGCCCGGAACAGGGGTCAAAGCACGTTAGTTATTGATCTACCGGCCAATAGACAGGATTGGGTAACGGATTACGGAACCTGCTCGCTGGATTCCTCCGAGGGTGCACTCTCATTCCCCCTAAGGTCAACAGCTGTAACGAGATAGAAGTATTTCTTCCCAGGTTGGACGGCGAAATCGCGGTAGGCAGAAGGCTTGACCGGCTCGGAGTTCAGCTTGCTCGCTATCCCGCCAGCTTCCCGGCGATAGACGTTGTACCCAGCCAAATCTCCTTCGGTATCGGGAGCCCAAAGCAGGTCGATAAAGGACTTCTGCCCCTCGCCGGAAAATACCGCCTGCAAACCTGAAGGGACCGCAGGAGCAAACACGTCGTTCGCAAATACCTTGGCGGTCGGACTGTCATCCCCTTCGACCAAAAACACTGAGGCACAGTCCTTAGGAGGATTCCCACAGGCGTGCATACCACCAGCAACTTCTGTAACAACAGTGATTCGATAGGAGTAAGTCTTCCCCCACTCAAATCCGTGATCCACAAATTGGGTTGAAGCCGGATCCATGGGAAGTTCACCAGCCACTACGCTTGTGGCAGTTCCCTCTTGCTGACGATAAATGCGATAAGAACCGTGGAACTCAGCTGGCGATGCCACCGGAGTCCAGCTCAAGGCAATGCCATCCGCGGTCGGTTGCGCCTTGAAATCGGCGGGAGCAAGCAAGGTCAGTGCAGCGGGAATTTGCACGCGGTTCGACAGTCCGGCACTTCTACCGCTCTCGTTTTCTACAGAAACCGAATAGCTAAATATTTTCTTGGAATCCTGCTGGAGATCGTCTGAGATTGTATCGATATAGTTTGCTTCATTCGCTGCAGAAGGTTTGGCGTTGGTTGACGGTTTAGGATTTTGCCCGGGCAGAACCTCACCCACTTTCTCGCACTGCGCGGAGCTTCCATCCATACTGCGACAAATGCGAGTGGCTCCCAGGTGATCGACACTCTCACCATCGGTGGTCTGTGTAGGCGCAGTCCAGCGAAGGTAAACCTTGTCCCCTTTTCGTGCAGCCTTCAGATCACTGACGACCTTGGGAAGCTCGAGCGATGGCGGCACCGGAGGCGCCATCTGCGCGCAACCGGAAAGCAGTACCGCGGTAGACATCAGGCAGACAATTTGAGCTTTGCGCATCAAGCGAAGAACAAGGTTAGCAGATGCCCAACCACACCAACACCCTGTCATCCGGGGTGAAGTCGAGAGCCTCTCCTGAGCTTCTCCGAAGGGAGCTTGTGTTATCCCACCAACTCCCGCACTGCTTCGCGAAACACCTTGGTATGCAAATCAACATCCTCAGTCGAGGTCTGCGGAGCCATCAGCGCCATATTGTGAAACGGCGTCAGCAAGATCCCCCGGTTCAAACAATAAAGATGCAAAAACCGCTCCAGCTCAAAATCCATTGCATCGTGCGCCTCAGTGCCATTCCGTGGCCCCTTGTGCGTAAATAAATATTCCGCTCGGCATCCAAGCCGAGTTACATGCCATGGCAAGTCAAATTCCCGGATCGCCTTATCCACCCCAGCGGTCCAGCGCTCGGCTATGGGAATCATGTGATCAAACGCTTGCTTGGTCAAAACCTTGGTCAAGCTCGCCCGCATAGCGGCAAGTGACAAAGCATTCCCGGCAAGAGTCCCGCCAATACCGCCCGTGTCGCAGTCTTCTAGATTGTGATGTTGTTGAATGTGCCCAGCGATGTGCTCGGTAAATCCATAAGCCGCCCCCGGAACTCCACCGGCGATCGGCTTCCCAAACACCAGAAAGTCCGGCTCAAGTTTCTCTGCCTGCGTATACCCGCCGGGCCCGGCGCAGATCGTATGAGTTTCATCGATGATGAGCGTGGTGTGATATTTCCGTGTGATCTCGCGCAAAGCCTGGTGATATCCTGGCTCTGGATGCACGATACCGACATTGGTCATCACCGGTTCAGCCAAAACACAAGCTACATCGGTCGGTTTTAAAGCCGCTTCCAACGCGCGAAGATCATTAAACTCGACAACTTTAGTCGTCAGCGATGGATCGACGGGCGGCCCCATATTTCCCCGCCGCGCTTCACTATGCCCGTCGCTATGCAAGGTGATAAAGCTCTCATCCACGGTCCCGTGATAACACCAGTTAAAAACCAAAATCTTCGGACGCCCGGTAATTTGCCGCGCCAGCCGTATGCAAAAACGGTTGGCATCGGTCGCTGTCAAGGTGAATTGCCAGTAAGGCAAGCCAAATCGTTTCTGCAATTCTTCGCCCACGATAGGTGCGTCTTCGCTGGGAAGCATCAATGTCATCCCACGCCGAATCTGCTCTTGCACTGCACTCACAACCGCAGAGGGCGAATGCCCGGTCATCGCTCCAGTGTCTCCCAGACAAAAATCGACATAGCGATGTCCGTCCACATCAAAGAAATGCGCCCCCTGAGCCTCACGCACAAATGGAGGAAAAGCCCCAGCCCACTTCATCATCCAGTTCATGGGCACGCCGCCAAGCAATGACTTGCCTGCACGCTCAAACATAGCTTTCGATTTCGGACGGTCATGGATGTAGCGCTGCTGCTCGCGCTGCATAAGGGACTGCAGACGACTGCGGTCAATCGATTTCATGGGGTGCTGGTAGCTTATGGGAGAAACTTCACAGTTAGCAAATCTTAATCAATTGGGAATAGGAAGAAATAAATGTTCCGCGCTACCGCTCTTTTTTGTGGCTATTCCTAGCACATGAAATGATGACTCTGTTTAAGGTTTACGGTAAGATATCGCCCCTTGGTTCTTCACTCTTGCATCTCTCAAATTGCCCTACCACGCAGGTATTCACGAATGCGACTGACTCTGCTCGCCGCCTTGCTAATGACAATGACCCTCGCCGGTTGTGGTGGAGGAGGAACATCTTCCGGCCCATCTGCGCCACCGCCACCGCCTCCAACTTCCTCTATAACTTCGGTTGTGATTACGACGAATGCAAGGCTCATCAAAACTGGACAATCGGTTATTTTCAACGCAACCGTTGCCGGGACAGGTAATTTCAATAGTGCAGTAACTTGGGCGGTAAATGGGGTTACAGGCGGTGATACAACGAATGGAACAATCCCGAACGGGAACTACACCGCACCAGCTGCGCTCCCGCCGACAAATCCGGTCACAATCACCGCTACCAGTGTCGAGGACCATAGTAAGAATGCCAGTGTAACTGTAAATATTTTCGCGATCTCTATTAACCCAGCCACGGCTTCGGTAGCATTCAACCACACAAAGCAATTTACCGCAGTGGTGACTGGTGTTTCGAATCCGGTTATTGTGTGGAGCGCACAACTCGGCAGCGTGGACGCGACGGGTCTGTATACGGCTCCAACAACGCCCGGCACGAATTCAACAGACACAGTAACAGCGGGTCTCACTAATGCCACCGGGACCGCTTCGTCATCAGTGACGCTACAAATTCCAACCCCAGTCCTTGACTCCATAACGCCGAATGGCGCAAGTGCGAGCGAATCAGTAATCATTAATGGGCAAGATATTTTCGGGGTATCCAAAGTTTTCTTTCCCGGCCCGGGCGGTATCCTGTTGCAGCCCGACAGTTCTGTCCTCTCTTCAACCCAAATAAAAACATCGGTTCCTCTTGGAGCCATTAGCGGACAGGTGCTCGTTAAATTTAATTTCAACGGTCAGATGACATCGGCTGCGATTGCATTTACAAGGCTGCCAAATCTTCGCATCCGTGCAGATGCCAAAGACCTAAGTTCCGGAGAGAGCCTACAGTTCAAAGCGCGTTTGTTAGGAGCAAGCACTCCAAGCTCAATAAATTGGACGTCCGACCTGGGAATAATCAGCACTGCCGGCCTTTATCAAGCCCCCAACGTTTCACAAGAAACTTTCGCAACTGTTAAGGCTTGTTTGGCAAATACCCGTTCTTGTGACGCCACTATGCTGCGGATTGTTCCATTGCGCATTGCCCCCGCGCTTCCCACCGTAAGCCACGGACAATCGCTGCAACTGGATGCGATCCAAGGAAGCTCCTCATCAGCCAGCTGGTCAGTAGTTGCGGGTGGCGGCACCATCACATCCACAGGTTTGTTCACTGCACCTTCAAGTCTGGCTCAAGCGGGAGGTGTTCGAATAACAGCAAAAATTGGAAATACAACGGAGACTACCTCTGCTGCTGTAACCGGGGCTTTCCCAGGTCTTGTTGCGAGAACCTACGATTACATGAATTTTGGTTACGATCCCAATAAAGGCCAAGGGGAATACTTACAGCAATTCGAAGGAACATATGTGCAGAATCTGGCTGTGAGTGGAAACCGAATCATCGATCTCGACGTTGGGGTAAGAGCGAATCCTGCCCTGAAAAAAACTGCTCCTATATTTACAGCGCTAGAAGTGTATGACGCTACGAATCCAAACAATCCGGTCTGGGTTGACGCCGCAGAATCAATAATTGCCAAACCTAATTTGTTTTCCGCTTACAGCCATTATTTAATTGAAGCTGAAGTGGGACTGTTTCCGGGACAACCTTATAACGGCTTAACGCATATAGCGCTCTACGATATTCAGACGAACGTACCCAAATTATTGACGAGGATAGAGCCAAAAACACTCTCCTCCATTTCTGAAAACAATGGTGTGCTCTACGGCAGCCCCAATACCTACTCCGGCACCACCGCGCCCTTCTACATTTTCGATACAACGAGTGGCGCAATCGTACAAAGACAAGTAAACGTTCCTCCCCCTGCGGGCGTGTCTACTACAGACGCTCCTGTTTCTGTAATTGGTAACGGCAACCTCATGTATGTCCTGTACTTCCTCCAGTCCGGAGATTATGGGCTCGTCTCTTACGATATTTCGAGCTCTTCCGCCGTGATGCTTGACACCATTTCCTTCCATGATTTTTTGTCGCGCGCGAACATGCTGATTCGTGGCAATTTGCTTTTCGTTTCCAATCATATTTTTGACATTTCCTCCGGCAATGCAGTCGAAGCCGGAATAGCCCCCACGCAGGACGTTCAAGATGTGCAAGGGACATGGTTGCTTGGACGTGGGTTTCTGCCCGCCTACGCTCCGGCTAACCACTACGTACTCGTCGACATTACAGATCCAAGTCATGCCCTCATAAAATCCAGCGTTTATGACGCTCCGGACGGACCATCAGCAATGGCAGGCAGATTTGTCGGAAGTAACCGATCCATTATGGCGACCAATGGCCTAGGAGGTTTGGCCGCAATTGATATGAATAGTCCGGGCGGCATCATAGATAAATCCAGAGTCGGCGGGTTCGAAGGCGGGGAAGTATTTGACCATGTGGTCAATCAACAAAGTTTGTATGTGGTGGGTGCGGGACAATTAGGATCCGGCCTACTTGACTACGATCTGACTTCCGGAACCCCAGTTTTCGTGGGCGCCTTGATTTACCCAAATGCAGCCCTTGCTCTTCAAGTAACCAATAAAACAGCATTTGTCGGGTTCGATGACAGTTTGAAAACTATCGACGTCACCGACCCAAGCAATCCCGTCGAGAAAGGGTCTCTTGCGCTACCGACCAATGCATTGGCTCTCGCTGGAAACACGCTATTCGATGGAAGCAGAGATAGCAAGTTAGTGACTTTGAATGTGACGAACCTCAGCAGCCCTTCAGTTTCGGCGAGCATCGCACTCCCCTCGATTGCGGTAAATATGCGATTGATTGGGAACACACTATTCGTGGCAGATGGTCCTGGCGGTCTGCTTATTTTTAATGTCTCTAACCCCGCAGCACCTGTTTTGCTCTCACAACTAGTCTTGAACACGCCTGTGTGGGATGTCGCGTCGTCGGGAACCCAAGCTTTTTTGGCCGCTGATTCATCTGGGCTTGTGATCGTTGATATTTCGAATCTGACTCAACCGAAACAATTAAGCCAAACCACCCTCGAGTCGTACAACATGTTCCCATATTTTCTTGATGAGGCACCTCGAAGTATTGCCCTTGCCGTGGGGGTTAACAATGGGCTTGTGTATGTGGGAACAGGCGACTCTGCTGGACTCGTCTTTGGTTTTGATTACTCCAAGCCAGATTATCCCAGGCTAGTCTCTTTGAATGGTTTTGCAGAGTTCGTTGATAGCCAAGTCACAGGTTTCACATTTTTGGGTAACGACTTATTTGTCTTTGGAGGTTTGGGCGTACAGACTGACATCGTGCAAAGCGATAACACAAGCCCTCGAAATGTGATTGAACTATATTCCATTCCTTCGTCGTTGAAGAACTCGGACTTCTTTATAACTCGAGCTTCAACCGATCAGACGCGTGGGTTCGTCCACCCAAAGTTCAATCGACATCTACTGCAAAAACAGGGGAAGAAAACCGGCGGTCAGGAAGTTCCATACCGAACCGCCCCAAACTGACAAATGGTCGTTAGCTCTTAGAGTATGTACCGCGACAAATCCTGATCCTTCACAATATCAGTCAGCATCTTGCGCACATATTCCGCATCCACGGTGATCTGCTCACCCTTCTTCTCCGGAGCATCAAAGCTGATCTCATCCAAAACCCGTTCCATGATGGTATGCAGACGCCGCGCGCCGATGTTCTCGGTACCCTCATTCACGCGAAAAGCAAAGTGAGCAATCTCTTCCAAAGCTTCGCGAGTAAACTCTAGCTTCACTCCTTCAGTCTCTAGCAGAGCCGTGTACTGCTTGGTCAAAGAAGACTTCGGTTCGGTCAGAATACGGATGAAGTCCTCCATGGTCAAAGACTGAAGTTCGACACGAATCGGAAAGCGGCCCTGAAGTTCGGGGATCAAATCGCTGGGTTTGGAAACGTGGAATGCTCCAGCAGCGATAAACAAAATATGGTCGGTACGCACCATCCCGTAGCGAGTATTGACGGTAGTCCCTTCTACAATCGGCAAAATGTCCCGCTGCACGCCTTCGCGCGAAACGTCGGGACCATGGCCACCCTCGCGGCCAGCAATCTTGTCCACTTCATCCAAGAAAACAATCCCGGAATCCTCCACCTTCTCAATTGCGGCTCGGGTCACCTGATCCATATCAATCAAGCGTGACTCTTCTTCCTGAATCAGATACTCAAACGCCTCATTCACCTTCATCTTGCGCTTTTTAGTACGTGAGCCAAAGATGTTCGGCAGCATGTCCTTAATGTTGACATCCATCTCCTCCACACCCTGGTTGGAGATGATTTCAAACGCGGGGAACGAACGCTCCCGGACATCAATCTCGACGGTGCGATCATCCAGCTTCCCTTCGCGCAGCTGCTGGCGAAGCTTCTCCCGCGTGCGTGAACCGGATTCCCCGGAAGCAGTTGTACCTTCGAGCAAAATCCCCTGTGTACCAGCTTCGGGTCGCGGTGCCGGAACCGGAGGCAACAAAATATCCAGGAGCCGCTCTTCGGCATTGAGCTCAGCTTTATCCGCGACCTCCTCGAGCCGCTCTTCCCGCACATTCTCAATCGCAATTTCCACCAAATCGCGGATCATCGACTCGACATCGCGCCCGACATAACCAACTTCGGTAAACTTCGAAGCCTCGACTTTCAGGAACGGAGAATTGGCCAGCTTTGCCAACCGGCGCGCAATCTCGGTCTTACCCACTCCCGTCGGCCCAATCATCAAAATATTCTTGGGCATGACTTCGTCCGCCATGTCTTCAGGCAGCTTTTGCCGGCGCATGCGATTGCGTAGTGCGATGGCCACCGCGCGCTTGGCATCTTTCTGTCCAATCACATGCTTGTCGAGCTCAGACACAATCTCGCGCGGAGTCAAATCATCAAGGGCCGTTTGTGGTTCTTCAGCGGTAGGAGGTAGATAAATTGCCATAAAATTCTTACAACTCTTCCACGGTGATCTTGTCGTTTGTATAGATGCACATCTTGCCGGCAATCTTCATTGATTCTTCGGCAATCTGCTTGGCGGAGAGCTGGGTATGCTCCATGAGGGCCTGCGCCGCGGCCTGAGCATAAGGACCACCGCTGCCGATGGCGGCAATACCCGAGTCCGGTTCAATCACATCGCCCTGACCGCTGAGCAGGAATGTCTGCTCTTTATCCGATACCACCAGCAAAGCTTCCAAGTGTCGCATGGCTTTGTCAGTGCGCCAATCTTTGGCGAGTTCGACAGCAGCCCGTCCCAGGTTGCCGTGATACTGCTCCAACTTGGCCTCAAAGCGGCTGAACAAAGTGAAGGCATCAGCCGTTGAGCCCGCGAACCCGGCCAGGATCTTGTCCTGATACAAACGCCGGATTTTGCGTGCGTTGTGTTTGATAACCCCTTCGCCAAGCGTAACTTGGCCGTCGCCCGCCAACACAACGCTTCCGTTGCGGCGGACAGATAAAACTGTAGTGGATCGAATCAGACGCTTCTGAGGCATGGCAACAATCTCTGATTATACAGCCGGGAAGTCCTGTGAGCGGGCATGTTCAGACTTGCTGGCGAGCCTCTCCCAGAACAACGTTGACGTCAATTTTCTTTTTTCCACGGTAGATGGTCACCTTCACGGTATCGCCAGCACGGTGGTTATTCATGATCTGGCTGAGGTCCTGCTGATCCTGTATGTCCTCGCCATCAATGGCGATAATCAAATCGCCGCCCAGCATGATGGGCATATTGCCGAGATAGGCGCGTTCACTGCCCCCGCGTAGGCCGGCTCGATCAGCCGCGCTACCCTGCACCACTTGCACGATGAGCAAACCGTAGTCGGCCGCCAAACCAATTTGCTGGGCAAGTTCCGGACCAATCGGAATCGTGCGTACACCGAAAGCGGGACGTCGCACACGTCCTAATGTGACCAGATCATTGAGCACAGCTTTCGCAGTGTTGATAGGAATGGCAAAACCGATGCCGGCATTCTGGCCCACGCTGGAAAGAATCATGGTGTTGATACCGATCACTTCACCATGCCAGTTAAGCAGCGGTCCCCCAGAATTCCCCGGATTGATAGCCGCATCGGTCTGAATCGCTTCATCAATGGTCGAACCGTTCGGTTCCTTCACCGGCCGAATTGAACTCACAATTCCCCGCGTCATCGTCCCGGAAAGCCCAAACGGATTGCCGATGGCGTAAACCTTCTGCCCCACTTTTAAGTTGCGCGAATCTCCCAACACCGCAGGTGTCAGATCAGAGGCCTTAATCTGAATCACAGCGAGATCATGCGCAGGATCGGTGCCAACTACAATCGCCCGGTATTTCTTCCGATTGTGCATGGTGACTTCGAGCTGCTGGGCATCAGCAATCACGTGGTAATTGGTAACAATATGCCCGTCTTTATCAATCACGAACCCTGATCCCTGGCCTTCTTGCGGCACTTCCCCATAGAAGAAATCCAGAGTCATCGCACGCGAGGTAATGTTCACCACCGACGGAATATTGTTTTTATAGACGGCAATGTTGTTCTGCTCTTCACCGTCGAGCGAATCGCCGGAAGCAGCTTCAGTGATCTCAACTTTGCTCGGCCGGCTAAACCACTCAGTCGCGCGCGGACGCCCGGGACGGAGTGTGGTGAAGTATAAGAACGCGGCTACCAAGAGCAGCGCGAACAGGATAGGGCGTAAAGCTTTCATAACCATTCTCAGATTCGAATTCCCCGGCTCACAGTTTGCACCGCGGGCCACCTCGCTGCCAAGTCAGGCTTGTTCTTTTAGTTGGCCGAAGATTGCACTGACCTGTTTCTGGGTCTCATCGAGCGAGCCAGAATTATCAACCACATAATCGGAGGCCTTTATCTTTTCTTCATCAGAAAACTGCGCCGCCATGCGCCGCGTCACCTCGCGCCGTGCCGTGTCCTTATCCACATTCATACGATGGGCCCACCGCTCTACCCGCTGCTCCTGGCGACAGCTCACCACAATCAACCGGTCAAAGTCATCGCCAAACCCAGCCTCGAGAATCAACGCCGCTTCCACGATGGCAATGGCATGTGGCTCCCGCCTACCAAGCTCGGCCATCCATTCATTCTGCTTTTGAATTACGGCGGGATGGACAATTTGGTTCAACTCCTGAATGCGGCCGGAGAATGCGGCTTCGGCCAGCTTAGGACGGTTCACGGTCTGGTCAGGATTGAGGATGCCTGGGCCGAAATGTTGGACGACTTGCTGGTAGACGGCTTGTCCGGGCTGCATCAGCTCATGAGAAATGTGGTCCGCTTGAATCAAATGCGCACCCAGTTTGACGAACATTTCTCCCACGACTGACTTCCCCGCGGCGATCCCACCTGTCAGCCCGACTTTCAGCATAGAATTTTAAGCGCGCTTCAACTCAGCTACAACCAGTTCCACGCCGCAATTTTCCCGCTCGAACGGTGTTGGACATCAGCATGGCAATCGTCAAAGGCCCCACGCCTCCGGGCACCGGAGTCAGCGCACCGGCAACTTCAGCGACCTCGGGATGAACATCTCCAACCAATGTGGATCCCTTGGTCCGGAAGCTTTCCTCCCGCTTAGGATGCCCCGAGTACAACCGCTCAAACTCAGCCCGATCGGTGACTTTATTCGTGCCCACATCAATCACTGCCGCCCCGGGCATAACAAAATCCCGAGTCACCAACCCAGCCTTCCCAATCGCCGCTACCAAAATGTCAGCCCGACGGCAAACCCCTGCCAGGTCACGAGTCTTCGAATGACATACAGTCACGGTTGCGTTGTTATTGATCAGCAACATCGCAACCGGCTTGCCCACAATGTCGCTGCGCCCAACCACGACTGCTTCCTGTCCCGCGATCGGGATATTGCTGCGCTTGAGAATCTCGATGATCCCGGCAGGCGTGCACGGAACCAAACCCGGCCGTTGTGTCGAAAGAAGTCCAACGTTGACAGGGTGAAACCCATCCACATCCTTGCGGGGATCTACCGCCATCAGCACACGCTTGGCATCCACCTGTGCTGGCAAAGGCAGCTGTACCAGAATCCCGTCAATCTCATCCCTCGCATTCAAATCCGCGATCAGCGTCAGAAGGGCCTCAGTCGTAATCGTGTCAGGAGGCGTAATCTTCTCGCTGTAAATCCCCAAGTCCTCGCAGCTTTTCACCTTGCCGCGGACATAAATCTCCGACGCCGGGTCATTGCCCACCAGCACCACCGCCAGCCCCGGCCGCACACCTGCAGCGGTCATGGTCTTCACCTCGGCAGCAATTTCAGCCTTGATCTCGCCGGCGATCTTGTTCCCGTCCAGAATCGTTGCCGCCATAAAACCTCTCGCTGCGGATTGATGCAGCCGGAAAATTTTACAGGAAAGTTTGTCTCATTTGATTCATTCTGAGATAGTGAGATTCACGCGAGACACAGTCAATGAGAAGTATTCAAACTCTTCACTACTCTCAGAAGTACAGGCGTAGAATATTTCTTCAGTAGGACGTGACTTCATGATCACCAAAGACTTGCTCGACATTCTCGCCTGCCCGGTTTGCAAACTTCCCATTGCTCTCGCGCAAGATCAGCAGAGCCTTAGGTGCGCGCAATGCCACAGATCGTTTCCCATTCGGGACGGTATTCCCGTTTTGTTAGTCGACCAGGCCATCATCGAAAACGCCTGAAAACCCCGCCAAAAATTGGTTACTTCACATTACTTGTAGTTCCCGACCGACACAATGTGTCAACTTTGCGATTCCTTTGCATGGCCCGGAAGTGGGGTGTCCTATGGCACTTAACGGGCGCAACTAATGGTATCTATAGGGGTTTATACATCCAGAACGTAGCCCGATTACGTAGTAAGAAGTAGGCTCAGTTGCGGCACCGAAATTGCATGCAACAAAAGTAGTCGGGCGTGAGTCTAATCGCTATAAGGAGTCGGAGGTGACGGCCATGAGAGAACGATTTTCCACAACCGAATTAACGGCGTTGCGGAATGATCTATTGCAGGGAGGGTTATTGGACTCCCGCGAGGCTGCCGAACTCTTGCAGGTGTTTCTGATGGGGCGTGGATATGGAGTTTCGCCCGAAGCCGCTTTCGACGCGGCCAGCCGTGTCGAAATGGCCGGGTGCTCTTTGCCCGTCCTTCAGCATGAACTGGAAGGGCTCGCCCTAGTAATGTAAGGAAGCGGTGACAAACGGCGCGAGCTGCCACCCTTGGCGCCGCCGATGAGAACCCAGGTGGGGGACAAATTTTATAGGTTTTCAAGGATCGCGGGAGCCTCGGAACAGTCGATTCCCGCTTTACAGTAAGACGAGAAAAAGCCGAGCCAACCAGCTCGGCGTTCTTGTTTTTGGACGATTGTTTAGAACTGGGATTACTCGTACCGTAAGCTTTCCACCGGATCCAGCTTGGCAGCACGCGTAGCTGGGACAGTCCCAAAGACAATTCCCACCAGAGAAGAAACGGCAATAGCTACAATTGCCGAAAGGCCGTTGATGGGAATACGGTACTCAGTAAAGAAACGTACGGAGAATGGAATAGCTAGACCCAAAATCACTCCCACGATTCCACCTGCCAGCGAAATCAGGATCGCTTCCGATAAAAACTGAAAACGGATCTCTCGGTTCGTAGCCCCTATCGCCTTGCGGATTCCAATTTCACGAATACGAGCGCTCACTGTGGACAGCATGATGTTCATGATGCCAATCCCGCTGACCAGCAGAACCACCAGTGAGATCAGCGCCAGCACCAGCGTCATCATGTTGGTGACTTTGTCCGCCAGCGAAACCAGCTGCGTAAGATTGTCCACGCGATAAATCGACTCGGGCCGATGCCGCGACTGGAGTACGTGTCGAATCTGTTCTGTCGCCGGATCCACCATTGAGGCATCTCCCACTGAAAAGTACAACTGCTTCACAGTCGGGGTATCGGTAAAGTAGCGGGCCACCGTGTACGGCATGGCCAGAGTATTGTCGGTCACCTCAGACTGCCCAAAAGTATCGACACGTTCCTTGAACGTGCCCACCACGGTGAAGGGCAGTCCGTTGACCTTCACGACTTTCCCGATCGCATCGTCTGGAGAACCGTAGAGTTCAGTGCCAAGTTTGTCGATGATGACCGCAACCTTGTTATGTGCCTGCTGGTCCTGAAGATCGAAAAATCTGCCTGAGACAATCACCAGGTTGCGCACAATGCGATATTCGGGCGAAACCCCAAGAATATGTATGTCGCGCTCTTTTCCCCCGCCCACTGGAATGCGGTCAGACAGATCAATCACCGGGGAAGCCGCCACGATGCTAGGCACATTACTGCGGATCGCAGTCAAATCATCAATCGTCATCGGATCGCCGGCAGTATTGGTAATCCGCTGGGAGCCACTCTGGTACTCGGCGTAAATCATGTTGGACCCGATGGCCTGGATTTGGTTCAGCAAGTATTGTTTGCCAGTAAGGCTGATGGTTGTAACCAGGATAAGCGCTGCGGTCCCTATCACCATGCCGAGCGCCGTCAGCATAAAGCGGACTTTATTGCTGGAAAACGTCTCGTAGGCAAAGCTCAGGACTTCAGTCAAGCACAGCGTGGGTGTCTTCGCTTCCGGCTTGGTGGTTATATCCACGTTTGTTTAGATGCCTTGCGACGGCTTCTGAGTCATTATCCAGAAGTATCGGTTTGTTTGACAATCTATTTAAAGCACCGCTCCGTTGAAGGTCCCGGGGACCGAGGTCGATCTATGCCGCCCCGGAGGTGTAATAACTGGGCTCGGCCGCTTCCAGCCGTCGGCCCCTCGGGCTGAAGATTTTGAAATTCCCCAAGCCCCATTTCTGAAAAGCAAACTGCATGGTCGTGGCCAACACGCCCAACCCATATTTCAAACTTCGCCGGAAGTTAATCGACGACGCCTCAGCAAAGTATTTTGTAGGGCACGAGACTTCACCCAATTTAAATCCGAAGTGCACGCACTGCGCCAGCATCTGATTGTCGAAAACGAAGTCATCGGAATTTTCCAGCAGCGGCAATTCGAGAAGTACCTTCCGGGAAAAAGTTCTATATCCGGTGTGATACTCCGACAGCTTCACGCCCAGAAATAAATTCTCAAACCCAGTCAGCAGCCGGTTGGAAATGTACTTATACCGCGGCATACCGCCGCGCAGCGCAGTCCCACCGAGAATCCGCGATCCCAGCACGACGTCATACACTTCATATGCCACCATGCTCGCCATGGCCGTCACTAGCAGCGGCGTGTACTGATAATCCGGGTGCAGCATAATCACAACATCCGCACCCGCCGCCAATGCTTCGCGATAACAAGTCTGCTGGTTCCGTCCATATCCATAATTCTGGTCATGAACGAAATAACGCAGCCCCAGCCTTCTGGCGACATTTACCGTTTGATCAGAGCTGTGGTCGTCCACCAGGATGCAAACATCCACCAGCTCTGGCAGCTCGCGTACCGTAGCCTCCAAAGTTTTTTCCGCGTTGTAAGCAGGCAGAACCACTGCGATGCGCTTGCCATTCAACATGCCCTGAACTGTACCGCCGTCTATAATTGGATTTCCGACGTGCACTCAGAATAACCTACGAGGAACCGCGCTGCCAGAAAAGACAGCCACCAAAGGGACGGTCTTCGCCCATCTCGACTTCATCCTCGTCGGGATGGTGATGACGCTGCTCGGCCCGATTCTGCCGCTGCTCACTATCCGCTGGGGCCTCACTGACATGCAGGCGGGGTACCTGTTTTTCGCCCAGTTCGCCAGTTCTTGCATAGGCATGCTGGCCTCAGGGATGTTGGTGCACCGCTATGGCTATCGCTTGACGCTGATGTTCGGTTTGATCGTGTCTGCTGTCGGAGTCGCGCTGCTTGCCCGAGCAGACTGGGGATTCGGCTTAACCGCTGTTTGCATCTTCGGAGTCGCGTTTGGAACCAACACTCCTGCAACCAATTTATTTGTGGCAAACACCTACGCTCCGAAAAGTGCTTCCGCGTTGAGCCTCCTGAATTCTTCCTGGGGCATTGGCGCCATGGCTTGCCCGTTGCTGATAGCACTGGCCGAGCGCCAGCATCGGGTGCCGCTGTTTCTGTACGCATTGTCGGCATCACTAATGGTCTTGGCGATTTCGATGAGCGCCGTTTCCTTTCGAGTCGACGCGGAGAGGCCACCCGCCCTGCAGACATCCGCATCGACGGTGAATCCCTGGAAGCATCAACTCCTGCTCCTGGTTGCCGTCTTGTTTTTCGTCTATGTAGGAAGTGAAAACTCCGTAGGCGGGTGGGTCGCATCTTACGCGCGCCGCATTAGCACCGACTCTTCCACCTTCTGGACCATTACCCCTTCTTTTTTTTGGGGAGCACTCTTGCTCGGTCGCGCGCTGGCGCCTTTCGCATTGCGAAAAATCCATGAAACCAAACTCGCCGGAGCGGGAGTCACACTGGCGGCGTTGGGTGTAAGCGTGTTGCTGACGGCAAAAACTATGACGCCAGTTGTGATAGGCGCTAGTTTGGCTGGTTTGGGATTCTCCTCGGTCTATCCCATTAACGTGTCACTGCTTTCGCACTGGTTCGGAGAAGCCACCACGCGCGTCAGCGGTGCAATCTTCGCCGTCGGCAATCTTGGAGGAGCAGTGCTGCCGTGGGTGGTTGGAGCACTCTCGACGAAACTAGGCAGCCTGCGCGCAGGACTCTCGGTACCCCTATGCGGGGCGCTCGGAATGTTGATCTTCTACCTGGTACATAAGACCAAGTCGTCATAAACCCAAATTTAGTCTTGACAACCAACTTGTAGGCCAATATATAGCCTAATAGCTATATTACCAATGAGCAATATAATGATTGAGGATCCTCTGGATTCCACCTTTGCCGCGTTGGCAGATGGCACTAGACGCGCAATATTGGCCCGTCTGGCCTTGGGAGAGGCCTCGGTGAATGAGCTTGCGGCTCCGTTTAACCTGAGCCAGCCAACCATCTCCAAACATTTGAAAGTCCTTGAACGGGCTGGACTTATCACACAGGGACGCGAAGGCCAGCGGCGTCCCCGCCGCCTGGTTGCCCAGCCCCTGGAGGCCGCCACCGAGTGGCTAAGGGGCTACCGCAATCCGGGAACGCTTCAACTGAGCATTCCAACGGACCGTGAAGTTTCGTTCAAGCGGTTCTTCGCCGCTCCTCGCCAGCTGGTCTTCGATGCTTTCATAAAGCCCGAACTTTTGAAGCGATGGTTTTTCGGGCCTCCGGGCGGGACATTAGCAGTCTGCGAAGTGGGGCGGAAAGTGGGCGACTCTTTCCGCTATGTGTGGAGTAGTCCGGACGGAACAGAAATAGGCATGTCGGGCATATGCCTCGAACTGGTCGCACCGGAGCGGATCGTAGCCACGGAAAAATTCGATCAGCCGTGGTATCCAGGCGATGCCGTAGGAACAATCACCCTGACCGAGGTGGGCGGTATAACTCTGCTCACCCAAACCATTCGCTATGAATCGCAGGCCGCCCGTGATCTGGTCCTGAAAACTCCCATCGAACACGGTGTCGCATTGGGCTACGACCGTTTGGCTGAACTGCTGAAATCGCTCGAGAAGGATAAAGAGGTAGATCTATGAGCACCACAACCGTTACTCAAACCGTTCCTTCGCGACGCATCGGGCGCAGTATCTTTGCCCTGCTCGCAGGTTTTGTCGTAAACGTCACTTTGACTCTTGCCACCGATCTCGGCCTGCACGCGATCGGCATCATGCCCGCACTCGGTCAGCCTGCCAGCGACCGCGTGCTGGCTCTCGCGACCTTCTACCGGACTGTGTACGCCATAATCACCAGCTATGTTGTCACCGGCCTGGCGCCGAACCGGCCGATGCAACACGCATTGCTGGGCGGAGCCATCGGATTGGTATTGAGCATCGTCGGCGCAGTGACAACCTGGAACAGCGGCCTGGGGCCGCATTGGTATCCGTTGGCGCTCATCGTGGTTGCCATGCCAACCGCATGGCTTGGCGGCAAATTGCACATGATGCGGATCGCGGGGTGATTCAACATGAAAAGCAAACAGGAACTTTCCACCAAACCATCCGAGCCAGAGAAAGTTGATGCTTACCTGAAGAAGCTAAAGCATCCGCTGAAGGAAGTAGTCGAAGCCCTGCGGCAAATCATTCTGAGCACCGACAAAGAAATTGGCGAAGAAATCAAGTGGAACGCTCCAACCTTCTTCTTCTCAGGAGAGATGAGGCCATTCAATCCCAAGGAGTACAAGCGATACGTCGTAGTTTTCAATCTTTATCAAAAAGACTGCATCCGCCTGGTATTCCCCAGCGGCGCCAAGGTCAACGACAAAACCGGAC